>WLWF01003370.1_pt1 | contig 10548 bp, 16 predicted proteins | sample 6718331 | NCBI WGS metagenome assembly WLWF01 (sample SAMN12718692, study PRJNA515312) | sponge metagenome | isolation source: marine sponge | host: Mycale hentscheli | place: New Zealand: South Island, Marlborough, Capsize Point | collected 2003-05-01
GCCGCACGTCGGAATTAAAGAGTCGTCGTCGGGATTTGAATGAAGATTATAAAGCCTATTACAAAGAAGCCCCCGCCGAGCGTGACAAAGACGACCTGGCCGCCCTGTTAAAACGGAGACGTGCGTTCAATGCGCTGGCCAAAGAACATCCCGATCGCGTCAAGCCCTTCACTAAAAGCGGTCTCAAAGCGCTTGCGCGCGCCGCGGCAAAGGATAGATAATGGCCCAACAACCCCTGTTTAACCCCATCATGCAGTTCCTCGACAACAACGGTGGGCTGTTGGCCGGCGGCTCTGTCGCGTTTTACGAGGTCGGTGCCACGTTTCTCAAACCCATCTACGCTGATCGCAACGGCCGCGACCAATTGGCCAACCCCAATACGCTTAACGCGAGAGGCGAGCCGACCAATTCCAGCTCGGATCCCACCGCGGTGTTCGGGAGCGGGACGTACGACGTCATTCTGCGGGATTCCTCCGGGGCTACCATTTGGACGGCGCGGGGTGTGCGCCTCAGCTCGATCAGCGCCTGGGGGGAAAGGTTTCTCCTGTCTACCGAGGCCTCAGCCGGACGCCAGGTGCTGGGCTTGGGCACGGTGGCGACGCGGAATGTGGGGACCACAGCCAATACGATCCCCCTGCTCGATGCCAATGCGGCACTGCCGGCGGTTAATGGGGGTAGTCTGCTCAATATACTCCCAGCCAATTATCTCAGTGGCCTCAATACGTCCAACAGCGGGGGCGATGCCGAACACGATATTCTCGTGCGGCCGGGGAGCGCGAAAGATCAAGGCAATGCCTTTGATCTGCGGTTGCCGGGGACGATCATCAAACGGCTCGATGCCCCCTGGGCGGTGGGGACGAATCAGGGGGGCTTGGAGATCGGGACGGCCCTGAGTGCCAATACCTGGTACTACATTTATTTGATCGGCAGCACCGATGGCACCCTAACGGACGTGCTGTTTTCTATATCAGCGGCAATGCCGACGCTGCCCTCAGGCTATACGTACAGCCGGCGTATTGGATCGCTGCGTACGGACGCTACGTCCAATGTGACGGCTTATCTACAGGCGGGGAGTGAATGGTATTGGGATGCGCCCCCCTTGGACGTAGACGCGACCGTGGGGACGACCCGGGCATTCAGCACGCTGACGGTCCCGCCGGTAGGAGCGACCTACCCGGTCTATACAAATATTCTGGTCGACCACGCCACCGAATCGTCCTTGGTCTATTTATCCAATAGCTCGGCGGCGGACCTGCCCCCCTCCGAAACCACGTCGCCTCTGGCAACGCTTCGCAGCGACGCGGGCACGCCCAGCGTCAGTCAGGGGCAGTTTCTGCTGACCAACGGGTTGCTGTTTTATAGAGCAAGCGTAGGAACTACCAGGCTCCGAGTGGCGACGCTTGGCTGGGTCGATCGGCGCGGGATGGACGGGTAAAAACCATGGGCAATGAAAACGAAGCGGCGTCCTTGGGCAGTTTGCGGCCGTATATCCTGTCGATGCTTTTGGGCCTGGGCCTGGGAGGCGGCGGTGGTAGTATGCTGTCGACGATGGGCAACGGCAGCGACGAGGAGACTCAGATAGTCCTGATCGAAGAGCGCCTGAGAAATACAACCAAGCAGATAGAGAACATCGAGATAGAGATGGTGCATCTTGAGACCCATACCGAGCACGCCATTGTAAATTTATCCGAGGAAGTGATAGCCTTGCGCGAGGGCCTGAATCAACTATTGCTCAAGGAGGGCCTTGAACCCGTCCGACCACGTGGCCGCTGAATCTACCGCCCACGCTTCAGCAGCTTCGGAATGGGTTACAGGGCATCGAAGAAGGACTGCGGCTGCTTGAGGCGCAGGACGGCCAAATAGGCTCGCTCTATAACGATATAATCGAGTCAGATTGATCGGCTCGCTACACGGAGGCACCCCGGAAGTACACGACGTCGTATTTCCACTTACCTATATTATAGTCGAGTCTCGGGTTCGGCATCGGAATCTGCGTGGCGTCCGGATGGACAGCCTCGAGCTGCATGTGCCGCTCAGCGTCGGCCTCGAGACGGATCCGTCTCGTTTCTAAAACGGGCATCCCCGACACCCTCTCTAGCTCGTAGGGTGTCCAGGCGTAGCGACCCTCCTGTGTCCGTAAGAGGGCCTGCCGTTTCCAGGGATCGGGGTTTTCGTGCCAAGGTTGGGACATTTAGATAACTCCTTTTCTTCGCGGCCGTTGTGCCCCGCTGAATTTACAGTGGGGCACAACGGCCGACGTCTAATGAAGCAACCGCTTAACTCGCTCGGAATCGGGCAATTTGCGTCGATCCCACGGCGGCCCGTTGTCCAGGTGCAGGATCTCCAGGTGCCGATAGACCCTGAGTCGATGACCCGTGATCAACTCCGAATCGGCATACCATTTCGTCCCGGTCCAGCCCGTCACTATTCTATCCTTGATCAACAACAAGCCGTTATCCACACTCCATTGTCCGGTTTTCCCCCACACAATGTAATCGCTGGCCCATCGTTTGGCCGACAGATTCATGTGCGAGAGGGTTTCGTGTTCTTGCTGGGTAATCACGTAGAGACGCAGCATCTCGCCCGAGGGGAAAAACCGCCGAATCGATATCACCGGCACCTCGACTCGGTGGCCCAGGCGGTTGGTCATGACGTAGCTGGTATCTTGCGAGAACGGGCCTTGGCTTAAAAAGGCTGTTAACTCCTCGTCCGAGAGCGCAGCGTCGCTCTTGGGGGTGGGGAATGGGGGCGGATCTATAAGCACCTCGCTTCCCACGGGGGGCGCCCACAGACTTATCAGCGCCACGCAACCCAACAGCGCGACGAGGGGGGCGAGGGGAATACTTGCTAAACGGGGGGGAAAGTACGAATTTTTTATCATGCCACGACCTCCTGGAAAGGTTTGTGGTGCTTTTCTTCATCTCAGCTAAAGAGGAAGATCAGAGCGGGTAAGAACGCCCTGTAAAATAAATAGGCGACAGCGACCATAAGCATCCATTTGATCCCCCAAAGGGCATCAAAGGAGAATTTTAACTTCACGGGCTAATCAGCCCGGAAGTAGGTCGCTGTGTTTTGATCTGTCCCCAAGTCGCCGCCTCGATCTCGGTTCATGTCAGCTTCCTTTCGTTAGATTCCATATAATTCGTTGTAGATACACTGTATCCCACGTTCGCACTGCGCCTCGAGCCGGATCAGGCGCGCTTCTATAACCGGCATACCACATATTTTATGGAGTTCGCTGCGGCTCCACGCGTAGTTTCCATCGACGTTTCGCAGGAGAGCCTGTTGCTCCCAGTACGTCGGTCTTTCGTCGTACGTCCCCATGTATTTTTTCCATTCTCATCTCAGGTGAAATAGAGGGTCAGAAAGAGCAGTATGATCGCCACATTTGACCAGAGGAACAGCCGCCGCAGGGGGCGAGACGGCCGGTGGGCCTTATCACCCGCGTTCGCCATTTCTTTGAGTTGGTCCATATGCTGAAGCGACAACATAGTTTGCTCCGTGATTAGGGTAATTGGGGGTGCATTATATTTGCAGCCACGGTGGTGCAGACAGCATCTCGCTGGGTCTGCATTCGGTGGGGGCGGTCTTTTCCCACGGCAGAGTCTCGCTGCCTTTTAGCCAACCCTGCATCGTATTCTGCGCCCATTCTTTTTCGGGGTGGTCGAGCGCTACCAATTCAGGCCAGTCATCATTCGTTTTTTGTCCAATCAACTCGGCTAATTTAGTTTGCGCTGTGTTTTTTGCGGCTTGCGATAGTCGCTCGGATATGAGATGGTTCGATTGCCAATTCATTCTAGCCCCACGCAAGTCAGTCCCATGCAACTTAGCCCCACGCAAGTCAGTCCCATACAAGTCAGCCCCATACAAGTCAGCCCCACGCAAGTCAGCCCCATACAACTTAGCCCCACGCAAGTCAGCCCCATGCAAGTCAGCCCCATGCAAATTTGCGCCCTGCAACTTAGCCTCATGCAAGTTAGCCTCATGCAAGTCAGCCCCATACAAGTCAGCCTCATGCAAGTAAGCCCCACGTAAGTCAGCCTCATACAAGTAAGCCCCCTGCAAATTTGCGCCCTGCAAGTTAGCTCTACGCAAATTTGCGCCCTGCAAGTCAGTCCCATACAAGTCAGCTCGATGCAAGTTAGCTCTACCCAAGTTAGCTTCTTGCAAGTCAGCCCCACGCAAGTCAGCCCCATACAAGTCAGCCCCACGCAAATTTGCGCCCTGCAAGTAAGCCTCATGCAAGTTAGCCTCTTGCAAGTCAGCGCCCTGCAAGTTAGCCTCTTGCAAGTCAGTCCCATACAAGTCAGCTCGATGCAAGTTAGCTTCTTCCAAGTCAGCGCCCTGCAAGTTAGTCGCATGCACGCGCTTTAGAATCCTGCCGTCTAATGAAGTAATTTCAATGTTCGTGTCGGTCATTACTCGCTCCTTCCGCTAATTCGGTGCCGGTCTCGACGGCGGGCGGCGCGTTGTCCTCGACTACGTCCTCGTCGAATTGCTCGATGGCCTTCTGATCCTTGACGGCCTGGCGCAACGTCTGCATGACCTGGGCCATGCGGTCCTCGTCTGCCCGTTCAACCTCATTGCTATGCTCTAAGCCGATGGCACCCAGGATCGCGTAATACGGGTCCTCGCCCAGGTCTTTCTTGCGTTCCCTGCAGTAGTCCAAATAGGCGAAATAAGGGGCCTTGGCGTTGGGCGCTTTAGGCGGCGGCTCGGGGGGCGTATCCTGGCGTGGCTGGAGAGCCTGGATGGGCTGGTTGGGCTGGTTGGGCTGGTTGTTCTCGTCTGTCTGGCTCAATTCTTCGGGGGTGTAGACCGGCCCCACAAAAAGGTCGGGGCAGTGCCATTTAACCCCGTTGGACAAGGCTCGGGCGAACAGCATATTGAGCGGGAATTTCTGCATGTTCTGCGTCCCCGTCCGCCGGGCATCTTCGGCGGTGAACTCGCTGATACCCAGGCTTTCGCCGCGCTCGAAAAACTCGAGGGCGCATTTTTGCGCTGTGTGTTCGCGGATGCAGTAGGTGTATTTGCCGCTGCGCTTGAGAGTGGCGGCCATAAGATGGGCACCGATAGTCACGGTGCCTTTAATGATATGTATGCCCGTCATACTGGCCACAGGCGGTATGCCTATCTCAGCGCCGGCCATCACCTTGACGAGGGCCTGGGCCGCATTCCGGGCGTCGGAGAAAAAGCCGCTCTGGGCGAAGGTTTGTCCTATTTGCGACAGGCTCAGGTCTTGCTGTATCGCTGGTTCTCTGTTCATGGTGTCGTCCTCGTTGTAAGAGTGTTCGATTCGCCATTGTGCCGGTCTTCATATTCGGCAAAAAGATTCTGCGCTTCTATCTTCAACGCTTGCTTTTGCGCGATCGTCGGCGGATGCGCTTTTAATTCTGCTAGCGCGCCCTGGGGGTAATCGACGCCTCGATATTGTTGATGCATGATGATTTCTCCGCATGAGTGAGAAGGAATCGCTTGTTTCTCTTGACTGTATATAAATATACATTCACTGGAATGAAAAGTCAAGTAGAAGTTAACGTAGGTTTTATGTCTGAGGTATGTGTATACGTAGCCAGCTCTGCCCGCTCCTGTTCATTATTAGGCCAGTAGGGATTGTCGGGATCGCGCGGCCGTTTGAAGACAACGCCGAGATGCGCGAGTGCTTTGAGCTTCTTGACCGAATCCCCCTGTTTAGCGGTTTCTTCAAAGACGGTCTGGGCGTTTTCTTGTCGACGTTGGGCTAAGACCGTCCGCTGCGCGTCTATGCGCTCTTGTTTTTGAGCTTCTCTTATCGTGTCTAGAGCAACATGCAAATGTCCGGGACCGGGCGGATATTTAGCATTCTGACTTTTCTTATGTACGTTCAAGCACTGTCGGAGCAGCGTAACGCCGTCTTTGTTTTTTCCTAGCCAGTTCGCCGTCTCGTCGAGTGTGCTGACCCACACTTTAGCCATTTCTGCTATTTTGTCTGCCTCCTCCAGGCGGGGATAGAGCTTGCATAAGCCCGGATAGCCCAACAGGTTATGACGTATCAATGCTTTCATATCTTCGACAGAGGGCTTAGTTGGAGTAGTCATGTTCTTTATCCTCTCTTATTAGAAGTCTTCGCCTAAGGCTTCCTTTAAGGAGCCCGCAACAGACCATGCTTTTTTCTCTTTCTCTTCCTTTTCCTTTTTCTCTTGCTCCATTTCCAACCGTTGCCGTAACAGCCCCAGTACGGGCTGCCCCTTTCGGGTAGTACCCAACAGATCGGACGGGGCAGACCAGAATTTCTTGTCGTCACTTTTTGCCAGATAGTGGGCGATAGAAACCAGCTCCTGGGGGGGCACCTCCCGTTCGAACAAAAGCGATAAAACAGCCACCAGATCACGCTTGGGTTCAATGGCGTGCGGCAGCGCGTTAGTCCACGCGTTGAGCGCGTTCACGGCTTCTGTACGCTGCGCGTCGCTGAAGCGGGTGACTACGGCTTCCTGATAGGTCTGGGAGGCCCGATCGCCTTCGTCTGGAGCCGCAGGGACCGCAGGGGCCCGATCTGAGGGGGTATCTGAGGGGGTCATCGATTCAAATGCCCGCTCTAGCATTGATGCAAGTTGCTGCTCGGACTTCACGCCGCCTTTTTCAAGCAACGCACCCAGAACGGTAAGCAGGTTGTCTTTGGGAGGGACGTCCTTTTTCTTGGGCGGCCGTGGCTTCTCCGGTTCTAGTTCGTATGCAGTGCTGCGGCGGGGTCTATCGGGCGTAATGAGACCGGCGGCCGCCAGATCTTTTAATCCTCTGCTGACCTGAGATTTGTGCAGATTGCTGCACGTTGCTAAGGTTGATAGAGTAGGGGTGCATTGACCCGTTTTTTTGTTGTGGTGAATGCTTAGGGCCGTGTAGACAACCTTGGCGCAATTATTAAGATCGGGGTTCGATAGCACCTCGATCGGCATCTTTCCAAAGCGCATTTTGAGCGCCTCCTTTTGAGTAGTTTCATGGCCAGTGCACATGATCTCTACCCCAACAATACGCAATATGCCGTTGCAAGTCAACAACAAAATAGATCTATTTGCAATGCGCTACCATATATCTGCAATTAAGAAGATTTATTCGCAATGCTCTATTGCTTTTTAGCAAGACTATATAATAGGTACTAACAGAGTATTTAACAGAGTGTTTAACAGAGTATCTAACAGAGTTTTTAACAGCGTGCGCGCGAGAACAGCTCGCACGCAAACGGCCGATCGAATACAGAAAACTACTCTCCCTTTTTTACTTGACAAGCCATTGCAGGTATTGTATATTATATATATGGATTCGGAAGAAATAGCTGCTCTGCGCAAGCAACTCGGTTGGACTATGCGACAACTCGGTGAGTATGTCGGCGTCTCGACACAAGCGGTGGATCACTGGCTGAAGGGGCGCTGCTTACCCAGCAAATCCGCGACGAAATTGCTCAAGCAACTAGCAAATTCTAAGACGACGATGCGCATAGATCTACCGAACTTGAGTCACTTCGCCCTGGGCACGACGGATCAGCTCAGCTGCAGTTGCTGCGATCGGATACCGATCAACGATCGTTTTCTTCGGCACATGCTGATGTTAGATCGAATGAGAAGCGCCTGGGGTACGGCGCTGTGGGTGACGTCGGGGTATCGCTGCGACGCACACAATAAAGCCGTCGGCGGGGCGTCTCAATCGCAGCACTTGAATTTTGCTACTGATATCAAACCGAACCGGCCCGCTGATGTGCCCGACTTGGCTGACTTCGCACAAAACCTGGGCTTTCAAGGCATCGGTCTCTATCCCACGTTTCTTCATCTTGATTTGCGCGAACGGCCGGCTCAATGGGCAAAACGATAGTTCTAGCCTTCGGCGATTACGATACCGGCTACACCGACCGGGCTGGAAATTGAAAGACAAACCCATGGATAAAAAGCTCTGCGGCGCTAAAACGAGCGCCGGGCCTCCGTGCCGACGGAGGCCTATGCCGAACGGGCGATGCATTTTTCATGGCGGAAAATCCGGCGCCCCCCCCGGCAATAAAAACGGCGAAATTCATGGCATTTATGTCGCAGGATGGCCAGCGACTGAGAAAAAAACGCTGGAACACGAGCTGCTCTTCGCGAAAGACCAGCTATCGCGCATACAGAAAAAGCTGCAAAAGCTGCGCAAACTAGAAGACGATTTGCGCGAACGGGACGAGGACCCCTTTTGGAACTGATCGGCACCCGCCCCGGACCCCCAGGCCTGGATCCCGACCGCGCCCATGCTTTTAACCTGCTGGTCGAGCGGCTGCACGACGAGGCCTTCCATGGCCCCCGCTGGCGAGGTCTGTGGCAGCTGTTGACGCTGTGCCCCCTCGAGGTCCTCGAAGCCCTACATGCCCAGACGGCGCATATGGACCCGCCCACCGTCGAGCGCGTCGCCCTGGAAACGCTACGGTTGATCGGGCTGGATTCGCACGAAGTGTCGCGGGAACGGTCCCGAGCCCTCGCCAGCCTGTTCGATGTCATACTGTAGGCAACCTGCTTTTGGGGCAGATCGTAACTCGTTGTTGTAGTGTGAAAACGCTACTTTGAAAGACGATCCCATGAAGACCCCCTTTGCGGAGCAAAAACTCGTTCTGGGGCGCCGTGTCGGCGGCGGGCATCGACTGCGAGCGCGTACCCCTCAGCGGGGCTATATTCTTTCATACGGCATCCCCACATTCACTGCCGAACAGGCAGCTCAGAAAAAATCCATTTCCGGAAAAAAGGTGCCGACAACCCCCTGGGGGCTTGGGCGCCGGCCATCTCACCGGGGGGTGATCGCATCGCCTTTGCCAACCAGGCCAACGGCGACCAGCAGATAGCGATCATGTCGCTCGATGGCAGCGGGATAGTGAATCTGGCTCCATACCCGTTGATCTTGAACACGGAGCACACCCTCTATGCCCCGTCCTGGGGGGGTGTGTCCACGGCCGTGGTTATCAACCCGGCCTCCAAGCGCGCCGCCAACATCGAGGACACCAGTTGGGGGCAGATCAAACAGCGCTTCGCCCCTTCGTCCTCTTCTGAAAATAACTCTCAATAAAGGATTTATCATGAACCGCTGCGATGTCCAGCGCCCAGGCCTACGACCACGTTGTCTTCACTTCGGACCGTACCGGCAACTCCGGCTAGTTTGGTAGCACGGCCGTACCCCTCAAGGAGAAAGTCAAGAGCATGCGTGTTAGAAGAGAAGCTGCCCCAAAAGCTAACTCAACAGGAACGGGCCGTCGTATCGCTAAGAAGCGGCGGTCGAAAAAAATGATCGCCTTTGGGTGGTATGGCGGGAAGTTCTCGCATCTTGATTTTCTGCTTCCTCTGATTCCACAAGACGCAACGCATTTTTGTGACGTATTCGGAGGATCGGCCGCTGTTATGCTCAATATGCACCCGTACCAGGTTGAGACGTACAACGATCTGGATTCAGAGCTCGTGAACTTTTTTGAAACATTGCGTAATCAAAGTTCAAAGTTGATTAAGCTCATCAGCTTAACCCCTTTTTCGAGGAGGGAATTGGCGCACGCCTGCACACCTGAGCGGGGGTTGTCGAAGCTTGAACGCGCTCGCCGATTTTACATCCGCGCTCGCCAAACGCGGACGGGGCTGGCCCAGACAAGTAGTGAAGGCCGTTGGGCCCACTGCGTACTTACGTCTCGTGCAGGTATGTCGGGGGCCGTTTCGCGCTGGCTCGGTTCTGTTGAGAGCCTTTCTGAGATTGCGCAAAGACTTCAACGGATACAGATAGAAAACGCCCCAGCAATTGAAATTATTCTCCGTTACGACACGCCAGAAACGGTGTTCTATGTAGACCCTCCCTATGTGCATTCGTCCCGTGGTGACACGGCCGCCTATGGCTATGAAATGACGGATGATGACCATAGAGCGCTCGCCGATGTGCTATGCCGTGCTCGAGGCCGTGTAGTGCTATCTGGCTATCGGACGGACCTCTATGATCGTCTCTATGGAAGATGGCAACGTGTGGACGCAGAAGAACAAAACTGCCATTCGGTCCGCAAGCCCCGTAGGGAATCTGTCTGGCTGAATTTTAGTCTGTGAACAATCTCGAGGCGGCTCAATGGCTTGATGAGGTTTGGGGTCGAGTTCTTGAGAGTGGTGCGACAAATCCGAACGCTAAAATTGATCGCCTTGTAAATTCCAAGGTGCTATCAATCCGCTACGCAATTCTAACGCAGATATTGGGTAAAATAGCCAATATGGACCGTGGTTTGCTGTCGCTACAGGTTGGTGAGGGCGGAACCCCGGCAGCCTGGGACCCGCGAAGCTTCTGCTCATCGGTCATAGTGCCGTGGGTAGCCGACAATCACGATGTATTGGGTAAAAGCCCTGATCCATATGTGAACAACCCGTTGCGGCGCCCCAGGCTTGATGAAGGAATGCAACAATTACGCTTGCAAGAGGAGTGGGAAGCTTTGGTGTCTTTTCTCTCGCCCTTGGACGAGGTTCCCAAACCCGACCTTGAAGATGCCTTCGTTCGCTGTTTGGAAAGTGCCGCACGGCGGTTGACTAATCAATCGTTTGA
>WLWF01003371.1_pt1 | contig 10544 bp, 9 predicted proteins | sample 6718331 | NCBI WGS metagenome assembly WLWF01 (sample SAMN12718692, study PRJNA515312) | sponge metagenome | isolation source: marine sponge | host: Mycale hentscheli | place: New Zealand: South Island, Marlborough, Capsize Point | collected 2003-05-01
ACAAAGATATTTATTTTTACAAAATTGATATTGGACAAAATGATGAGGAAAATTTAGGAGACCTGTATAACATTAGTTCTCTACCAACTTGTTTATTTTTCCATAATGGTCAAATATTGGAGGGTGGTAAACAAGAAGGTCTTCAGCCTGGTGCTAGTAACATAATTTCTTCCTTGTCCGATTTATTAATGAAAATAGAACATGGTGATGAAAATGTTCAGTGTCGTTCCAAAAATGAAATTGTACAGGAAATTAATAATTACCTATTGGAAAGTAGCCAAAATCGCGCTCTAAATTAAGAGGGATAACAAAGGCATTCATCACTAGATTTATCTGATGTTTTATTATTATCACCCTTATTAGTAGTATTATTATTAATATTATTAATTCTGTCGGTTTGGGCACATGTTAACATAGCCACAATTTTTTCACTATCAATTAAGCCAACACAAGCATCTGTAATTGATTTACCGTAATCTAGGGGTGTATTATTAATATCTTGGCGATCTTCTACTAAATTAGATTCAACCATGACTCCCTTAATAGACATATTGCCACCAGATATTTGTCCACAGACATTTTCACACACGTCTAGTTGTCTTTTAAACTTTTTTTCTGAATTACCATGGGAGAAATCAATAAATATATTTTCTGCTAATGATTTCTTTTTTAATAGGTTAGTTAATTCTTCTACGTGCTTGGTTCCATAATTAGGACCAGTAGAACCACCTCTTAAGATGACATGTCCATATGGATTTCCTAAAGTTGATATAGAAGAAATTTTACCGGAACTATCACACCCCATAAAAAAATGTGGTAATCTACTAGCTTCAATCGCATTAACAGCTAAAGCTAAACTACCACCAGTACCATTTTTAAAACCAATGGGGGTAGAGATACCTGACGCGAGTTCTCTATGAACTTGACTTTCAGTGGTTCTGGCTCCAATCGCCGCCCAACTTAATAAATCGTCAAAATATTGGGGACTAATTGTATCTAAATGTTCCATACTACATGGCACTCCAAGTGATAGAATATCTAGAAGTACCTTACGAGCTTTAGGAATACCTTGATGTATTTTGTAGGACCCATCTAAATCTGGGTCATAAATTAAACCTTTCCACCCAACGGTTGTCCTTGGTTTTGCGAAATAAGTTCTCATGACAATAGTAAGATTGTCACTGTAACGGTCAATTAGTTTTTTAATAAAATGAGCATAATCTACTGCTTCAGCGGTATTATGGATACTACATGGACCCATTACCAGGATAAGTTTATGACTCTTACCGTCTAGTATGTCCTCTATTTCTTTTCTACAAGCAGTGACTACGGATTTCTGTTGTTCATTAATTGGATACTGGCTTCTGATGTTATCCGGTGATTCTAAGGTCACGATAGACTTAATTCTGGTATCACTAACGATTGTTGGCATTTATCTTTCCTAAATAGTTTAATCTTTAAAGTTATACGCAAAAGGGGTTAACTCCTAACTTTCCTTATCATATTTCAAATAATTTTGATGAGTATTTAAAGCTATTCTATGATAGGATAATTAGTTATTTAGGATGAATTTATCTAAACCATCCATTATTTTTAATAATAAGTACGAACCACCTGAGAAAATAGACCTATTTTTCTCAAATCGGAATATTGAACCCTTTTTTTGTACCGACTTATGTGAACTTGTAGCTTATTATAAGGGTTTTATAGACAAGGTGGAAAATTTCAAGAAATGGGATTATGCCAAAAAAATATCAAATCCTTTTGAATTAATAAATCAGGGTGGAAATAAAAGTATTTCCGGGGTTAATCCAATTAGTAGATCATATTTTAAACTATTAGAAATAATTATTGATTTTAATTTGATTAAAGATAAAGAGGCTTGTAATTATGCCGCTTTAGCCGAAGGTCCAGGTGGATTTGTAGAGTGTTTTATTAGGTATCGTAAAAAGATGTTTTTAGGTAGAAATGACACAATACAATGTATGACACTTAAATCAGATTCCAATGATATTCCTAATTGGAATAAAGCATATGACCTATTTAAACACCATAATGTAAAGATAACCTATGGAGCTGATGGAACTGGAAATCTATATCATCCGGAAAATATTTTACATTTTAAGAAAGAATTAGGTGGTAAATTAGTAGATTTAGTGACAGCTGATGGAGGGTTTGACTATTCTACTAATTTTAATCAACAAGAACAAATGTCCTCTAAATTAATTTTTGCTGAGATGGTATGTGCTCTACATGTTAATAAAATAGGTGGGCATTTTGTCCTAAAGATATTTGATATCTATACAATTTTAACTATTAAAATACTATATCTATTAACTATTTATTATGACGAGGTTATTATTACTAAACCCTATACAAGTAGACCGGCAAATTCTGAAAAATATGTAGTTTGTAAAGGCTTTAGAGGTGTTAGCCCGGAAATGTTAACTGGATTATTAGATATTCTCCATGAATGGAATCATCTAAGTAGGAAAAAGATAGTTTCAGATTTGTCTGGTATAACTGTCCCAGTAAAGTTTATTAAAGCCCTTTATACTTTAAATAGACGTTATGCTAAGATTCAAATATCGAATATACTAAAAACTATAGTTTTTATTGAAATGGAATTAGAAAATAAGGATTTATCCTACCTGAAAAAATGTCAATCATTGTATGCCTTGGAATGGTGTCGTAAATATAATAATCCTATTAACCACGCCAGTATTTCATTATATTAATAAATAATAATGGAATAATAGTATATAATAAAATGAAGTTAATTATACCTATAAATACCTTCATTTTATCTTCTATAAGATGACTCGTCACGATTAGTAAATCGTTCATAAAGACTTTTTTTAAAATAAACCAAAACTATGATTACAATAAGTAATATTATTAGACATAAAATGGTAGGGAAATTAGATTCTTCGTCCATTATTATATTTATTTAGAAAAAATATTAGCATAAATAGGCTCAATCTACTAGGATATCATTTTCATTAATTTTCTTTTCTGTATTATCAATTGCGGATTTAAGTACGATATTTATCTGGTCTGTTGGTACCCATTGATCCCATCTTTCTGGGGCGGATTTTATTACCTGATATGTTGTATCATCTAATTTATGTTTAATTTCTTCTATTTCAACTTCATCATTGTCATCATCTTCATCTTCATCGCTATCTATTATGATCCCAGGAGTAGTCAGATCCTGATAGATTTCCTGATAACCCTCCCTGACACGATTTTTAGTATCTTCTGTTTCCCATATATCTTTATGATCTAATGCTTGTACCTTTAGGGCTAAGACAATGTCTTTTGCGGTAATCTCTATTCTATTTTCATAGACAACAATTCCCTCTGCTATTTTAATCGCTTCTTCAAAATAGACCACAATAGTACTAAGCAGAGTTGCTTTTTCACTATGACTTAATTGTTCTATTCCTTGTAGATTTTGAAAACCAGTTTGCATAAAACTATAATCAATATTAGACATTATTACTTATTTAGTATATATAAGTAATAGTCGCTATTTTATATCAATTTTTAAGTCTATATAAAAGGTATTTATTTATTTTACTAAGTATGGTTAGCAGTTATAATTATATAGGTCTCTCTACTGGTAATCAAAAACCTATTTTAGAAAAGACTGGGTTGGGAGATAGATTATTACGATGGCATTTAGTAGCTATCTGGGCTAGTCTTAAAAATGTTAATGTTAAAATACCGGTTATATCTGGACGCTTAACACATGAACGCATCTGGACTCCAGAAAAAATATATCAACATTTTCATATTCCTGAAGCAATACAGTTTATAACTAATTCTGGTAAAAAAGATAATGATAATACTGATAATATAAATAACACAGCTGGCTTAGAATTTTATCTTTATGAACCCAGAAGGTTTGTAGCCTGCTTTAATTATTGGAAATCTATCCCAAATAAATTTAAGGATGGAATAAACTATGATAATTTTAAAACACATATTAATAAAATAACTTTTAAACCGAAATTAACTAGAAATCAGATAAATATTCCACAGACAATTAAATATCTAATACTTCATGTCAGACAAAGCGATCTTAAATGTAATGTCTTACCTATTCTTAAAAACACATTACCAAATATCATTGGACTTAATGTGTATTTTATAACTGATGCGGATCTAAAATACAAAAAACTGCTAATGACTATTTTGAGGAAATTTAAAATTAAGGTTTTAAATGGAGAAGGAACTCTACAAGAAAATTCAAATGAAGACGGGGTAATTGCTCGTGATTATGCCTTAATGTGGTATTCTAGTGGAATTATTAGTATTACTAAACGTAAGTATTCTGCTTTTCCCTTTTGTATTGCGGTTCAAAAAAAAATTCCAGTCTTGTTTTTACCATCAAGCAATATTAGAGATAGTCATATTTCACCTAATATTAATGTATTTCTTAAAAAGGTCTCTCTTTAATATCTAAATATCTCTAATTTAAAATTCACGTAAAATATCCTAAAACATTATTACCCAATAATAATAAATGAGTATTAGAAATATATGGGTTCGGTCAGAAGATGAGGTATGGACAACTGCCGAAATATTATCTGAAATTGATAATGGTCAATATATTATCAAACATACTAATAGTAAGGGACGGGTAAATATAAATGAAAAATATACTGTTACAGAACTAGATATCTTAGAAGTTTGTGATACTCAAGTGGATGATTTAACACAAATGATTCATTTAAATGAAGCAAATATACTTGAGGCAATACATAAACGTTATCGGGAATCTAACATATATACTAAAACCGGAGAAGTATTATTAGCAGTAAACCCTTTTAAGAATTTAGAGATCTATGATATTGAGGACTACGAACTTAACATTGGTCCAGAGAGACCACATGTCTATTATAATGCTAAATTATGTATGGAGAGATTAATTAGTAGACATAGACCTCAGAGTATTTTAGTTAGTGGTGAAAGTGGTGCTGGAAAAACGCAAACCACCAAATATATCATGAAGTACCTGTCTCACCAATCTCAAAAACATTTGCGGATATTAAATTCTGGAAACCTTGAGCATGAGTCTGCTACTAACGGTGGGATAGAATCCATATTACTAGAATCAAATCCAATTTTAGAAAGTTTTGGAAACTCAAAAACTAGAAGAAATGAAAACTCTAGTAGATTCGGAAAATATGTTAAGATACATTTTAATAATAATATAATTCAGGGAGCCAGTATTGAAACCTACCTATTAGAAACTATTAGATTAACCCAACATCATAAACAAGAATTAAATTTCCATCTAGTTTATGGTGTCATTAATTATTATAGAGATCAGGGTCTATTAGACTCTAATACAAATTTTCACTACGCTAATGAAGGGATAACTCCCTATATTAAGTATTCTACCACTACAAACGCTATGAAAGCGATGGAATTTTCAGATCTCATTATTAATTCTATTGGTGAGATTATCATGGGTATTTTACATTTAGGAAATTTCCATAGTCAAACAGATACGTTAGACACATGTAGTAAATATTTAGGTCTAGATACAGAATTAACCATGTCTACCCTTACCTCTAGAAGTAGGAAAATCGCTGGAGAAACTATTGTTACACAGTTAACTAAGTCGGAAATAATTTCTAGTCGTGATACTTTAGCTAAAGCTATCTATGGTTCACTATTTAAATATATAGTGAAACAAATTAATACCACTATTAACGTCAGAGATCTCCATCATAAAGATAATACGTCATCAACTAGTTTACCCATTTCAATCCTAGATATATTTGGATTTGAGGTATTTGATCAAAATGGATTTGAACAATTATGTATTAATTATACTAATGAACGATTACAATGTCTATTTAATAGCCAAATGATTCAGGCGCAGCAAGTAGAATATCAAGAAGAAGGCTTAACCTGGGAGCCTATTGCCTTTTCTGGTAATGAACTATGTCTCTCCCAACTAGATAAATCATTATACCCCCTGTTAGATGAGGCTACTAGTTTAGCAAGTTCAGATGATAATGCATTTGTCAGCCGTCTAAAAAGAAATAATAGCTATAGTCATATCTTATTTCCAAAACAAGATCCTCCCCCATATTTTACCGTGAAACATTTCGCTGGAGCAGTAGATTATAAAGTAGGTAGTTTTACAGATCGTAATATAGATGCTATTCATCCACAACTCCTAGAATTATTAAATACTACCACTAACCCTCTAATTAAAACCCTAACTTCATATATCCCAAAAAAAGTTGTCTCAAGTTTAGCTTTTAAGAGTATTTCCCATCAATTTAGATCTAGTTTACATAAATTAATAGAAGAATTAAAAGGTTGTCAACTTCATTATATTAGATGTCTAAAGCCAAATGATCAGGATTTACCAGATCATTTTGGACGTAGTAGAATTGTGGAACAATTGCGATATAGTGGGGTTTTGGAGGCGGTAAAGGTAGCCAGGGCGGGATATCCTATCCGTATGTTACATGATGAATACAATACTAGATATAGTCAGATCCCAAATTTCTCAGAAGCTAAAGAAGGTGTCGTAAAGGGTAATACCAAATTTTTTATTAAAAATAACGCCTATATTAAGCTAGAAAGTGACTTATCCTGTCTCAGGACAGAAAGTAGTATAGCGATACAATCGGGTATTAGACGATATTTAACCTACCACTGGTATCAAAACCTAAAAATAAACGTAGTTAGGGTTCAGAGTTATATTAGACGCTATAATGATGTTTTAAAACTTAGAAAACATCAGTATGTCCGACAGATACAAACATGTTGGAGACGATTTTTTAGAGAACGACAATACCACGTTTTATTCCAGAGCCTACTATTAATACAGATTAAAACAAAACAATGGCTAGTAAGACGTCAACACTACCGTCTAGTGATAAATAACTTTGTTAATTATAAACTTAATCAACATAGCTATAAAAGAAAGCAACTGGCTAGTATTACTATTTGCCGTTTTTTCCGTAAACTACAGTCTGATAACAAAAGAAAGATTAAAAGGGCACAACAGGAATTACGTGAAAAGACAGAAGAATTAGAAAAAGTATTACTAGAACTGGATAATAAAAAACAAAAAGAACTAGAACAACAAACAATTATTAAAAATCTAGAACAGCAAAATATTCAAATTCAGGAACAACAAAAGCAATTGGAGTCAAATAATATAAAGGCGACACAACTTCATAAACGTTGTCGTCAACAAGAGAAACGAAACCGTGAAGTTATAGAACAAAATAATAATTTACAAACCGATATCATTAGAATGCAGGAAACCGTAAGAAGAAACAATGGTACTAAACTAGAAATATTAGGTGAAATGGAAACCCTAGTGAAAGAAAATATAGAGATTAAAGAAAGACTAGATCAATATAATAAGTATATTGAAAGTATGAATAGTCTAAATCAAACAGATCATCGTTGTAGTATTCAATAATTTACCAGATTATGTTTAATAAAATGATAGTCTAGTAAATTAAATATCTTAAAATGGTTAAAACTTATTAATATTACAGTTTGGCGCATTTTGTCCTTGAGTAGCTGGCATTAATTTTAGTAGTTTTAACATTCGTAAAAATCCACAAACTCTACCTATATTATCCTGTGCTTGATTACTCCAAACACCATTATTAATAGCTCCTCCAATGCCACTGGGCCAGCTGGCAGGACTAGAATTAATAAGGTCCGATGTTTTTAATGAGGGGAATTTACCGTTCCTGTATTCACTCATAAATTTATGTAGTTCAGGTAAATAATTATCATTTGCCTGAACTGACCAAATCCAATATCCAAGCGAACTTAGCCATACTAAAGACCCACCTTTTGTGGTCTTGGCATTTGGTTGACAAATTAAACCTGGATTGGCACATAGGGTAGATTTAGCAGAACCTAACACTTGACTATTTTTAGTTAACCAGTCATCTAATACCTTTATATTGTGTCTCCCAGTTAATTGAGTAGGTCCTCTACCCCACCAACAACATCCAGCGGAAGCAGTTCCAGCGGTACATTCCATTTGTCCCTTTGCCCATTTAGCATTATTGCCATTATCGGCAGCATTTATATTCATAGTTTTATCTAGTGGACAAGCAGGAGGTACCACATAACCAGCACCACTTGTATAATCATGTCCAAATTGTCCGCAACCACAGGGTCCATGTTGACAGTCATTTTTCCAGTTTGATTCATCACAAATTTGGAAATTATAGCCCTCAACAAAGAAATTACCCATCATACCGGATACAATAACGGCACCTTCAATAGCGTTTTCTCCTAAGTATATAGGTGGATTAATTTTGGTCACTAAATCTAAAGTTTGCCAAAAATCATCTAGACTATAACCCTTCCAGATATTAGCACTTACAGTCATACCTGGATCACCCCCTCCACAACTGTCTGAGATAGTCTGCATATTTTTAACTCCGGCATCATCAAATAATTTTTTAATAGCGGCTACTGAAGTATTTCCTATAGGTAGTGTGGGTCCTTGTGTCGGATTTTGAGATGGAGCTTGTGTCGGATTTTGAGATGGAGCTTGTGTCGGATTTTGAGATGGAGCTTGGGTTGGAGTAGAGGGTGGAGCTTGGGTTGGAGTAGATGCTGGATCACCTCCAGATGTTTTACATTCACACCAGATATCATTAGTTGCATTTACCGTACCTTTACAATAACCAGCTGGTTTTCCTCCATCTGTACGATGACATCCAAGTTGACACCAATCGTCACTGGCGCGATTCTTATATTTATCAACAACTTGCCATTGACTACAGGTATTTCCATTATCAAATCCCTCTAAATTATAGGTTGGATTACACAAGTTAAATATATGATCGTTATTCTGACCTGAATGATACGGATGATATGACATATTATTAGTATATAGATTTTTTTTAAACAAAGACGTCAAAAATGATTTAATTATTAGTAGGCTTATATATTATTTATTTAAAATCTATATAGAATATTGTAAGAATGTCATCAAAAAAAATTACCGCATCCGAGATAGGCTGTCCAGAAAGTTATAAATATTATCAAGATGGATGGTGTCTGATACATATTTCAGGATCACCCGATAGACGTGGGAAAGCATATGGTTATTTAATTGCCAATGAAATGTTATCTATCCAAAAAATGTTACGAGATACTATACCGATATTTTATGGACACAGTTGGGATTTTTACGTAAAGAAAACTCAAGAAATATATGGAGATACCATACCAGATGAATACCGTCAAGAATTAAACGGAATATTAGAAGGTTTACAGGTAACCGGATGTATCTGGTCCTATTGGGAATTACTGGCTTGGAATTGTCATATAAGTATTATGGATTATTGGTGGAAAATAACCCAATTAGGTAAATGTAATGATATTAAAGGGGGTAGTTGTTTTATTGCGACTGGCGATGCTACCGAAACTGGTAATATAATTATGGCACATAATACCTGTGATAATTATTATAAGGGACAATGGTGTAATTGTATTGTAGAATTAACTCCAGAAAATGGAAATGTAATATTAATGCAGACCTATTATGGTTATTTATCTAGTTTAACTGATTTATTTATAACGGGTGCGGGAATATTTGGTTGTAGTACTACCATTGGTCATTTTAAGTGTTGGGAACCCGGGGTCCCATGTTTTATCAGATTAAGAAATGCTCTTCAATATGCTGACACACTTCACGGTTTCACCAAATATTTATTAGATAAAAATGGTGGAGATTACGCCAGTAGCTGGTTGTTGGGATATACCGGCACAGGTGAAATTATGAAATTTGACATTGGATTACGATATCATAGTATTAAAATCAAGAAAAATGGATATTTTGTTGGTTTTAATGAATCGGAACATAATAAAATTAGGAATATAGAATGTGATCACCAGACAATCTTTAATATTAATTTAAGTTCTGGTGCCAGACGTCTTCGTCTTAAACAATTAATGGAAAAATATTATGGAAAAATTAATACTCAGATTGGACAACAGGTTATTTCCGATACCTACGATGTCTATACTAAAAAGGATCAACCAAGTCATCGTACTATTGAAACGAGGTATGATTTAGATGATATAGGTACTCATGTTATGGGACCTAATTATCCGTATGGAACACTTGATACCAAAATAATTACAAGTGAAATGGCAAAAGAAAAGTCATTTTTAGCAAGGTGGGGTTCTAGTTCAGATCCTCTCTTTCTTAGAAATAAATTTTGTGAACAAAATCCCCAATGGGACTTTTTAAATGACTATTTAAGAGATAGTCTATCCAACCCATGGTCTCTAATAAACAGTAGTAGATCTTGATAAGATGTGACATATAATTTTATTTTTAATCTTTTAATATTCCTTTAATATCACTCATCTGCTTATGTATATCAGATATTTCAGTATCAAGTTCACTATTATCACTTATATTACTGGGTATTATTGGGATTCCACGCTCAGGTTTTGTAATTTCAATATCAATACTGGGGTCTATTGAATTTCTTAATCCATCCTGAATTTCATCTGCT
>WLWF01003372.1_pt1 | contig 10543 bp, 20 predicted proteins | sample 6718331 | NCBI WGS metagenome assembly WLWF01 (sample SAMN12718692, study PRJNA515312) | sponge metagenome | isolation source: marine sponge | host: Mycale hentscheli | place: New Zealand: South Island, Marlborough, Capsize Point | collected 2003-05-01
ATGGGTGTGTCTGTGGTCAGCGCTGCTGTGATCGTCAAGACCAAGCTGGCGGCGGTGATCGAAACGCTATCCGACATTGAATCCAGGCTGCGGAAATTGGATTCAACGGTTGATCGGCAGCAGGCTCATATGGAAGTGGCGAATCAGAAGCTGGGCGTGCTTTCCGGTATGCTGGCTCCAGATAAGATGGAAGTTCGAGCCAGAGAGGTCGCCACGATGCAGGCTGAAATCTCGGGTCTGAATAGTTCAGTATCGAAGCTTTTGGCAATGCACAATGGCAAGCACCCTCCTTTAAACAAATAAATCAACCACTTAGCGTAAACAGGAGATCAAAATGCTTTCAGCACTCATCGCGCCCATCACCGGGCTGCTCGATAAGGTCATCCCGGACGCAGACACTAAAGCCAAAATCGCTCATGAGTTGGCAACCATGTCAGAGCGACATACTCAACAGATAGTCCTTCAACAAATTGAAGTCCTAAAGGCGGATGCTAAGGGAAACTGGTTCCAAGCATCGTGGCGACCCTTGGCGGGCTATGTGGCGGTGTCCGGCATGGCGGTGAATTTTCTGGTCAGCCCCATTGCTGCGGGGTTTGGAGTGTCGATTCCACAGGCCGATATGAGCGTCATGATGCCCCTTCTTTTGGGGATGCTCGGAATTGGGGGAATGAGGAGCTTCGACAAGGTCAAGAAAACTGACACCAAGGTGATTAGCTAATGGTTGCCCGAGCAGCAATTGGTTCTTTGGCCCGTCCGCCGAAGATCAAACACGTCACCAGCATTGGTCAAAGTTTCCGTTCTTTCCCTAAGAACAAACACAAAAGAAAAAATTGGAAAAAATATAGAGGGCAGGGTCGATGAGCAGTCACAATTGGGTACTTTCTGCGCGTTCTAGGGAACGTTTGTTGGGGGTTAAGCCTGAACTTTCGGACACGGTAAAGCGCGCTTTGGAACTAAGCCCCATTGATTTTGGTGTTACCGAGGGCAAGCGGTCCATCGAGCGTCAGAAAGAGCTCGTGGCGCGAGGTTTAAGTCAGACCATGAACTCTAAGCACTTGTCCGGTAATGCTGTAGACCTCGTGGCTTACCTGTCGGGACGAGTTTGTTGGGAGATGTCGGCGTACGATGAGCTTGCAGACGCCATGAAACAGGCCGCTAAGGAGACGGGGGTTGCTATTCGTTGGGGCGGTGCGTGGCAGGTTCGGGATATACGTCTGCACGAAGGTACTATGGAAGATGCTATGAACGCCTACATTGACCTGCGTAGGTCAGAAGGTCGTAGGCCCTTCCTTGACGGCCCTCATTTCGAACTTAGTTGAGGGCTTTAAAGAGGATATAACCCATAAAAACACATTTCCTCCTAGCAAGTCTTATAAAGTTGTGTTAAATATGGTTTAGTATACCGCAAGTAAAGGAGTTATCCCATAGATATATCTGTAACAGAATCGGTGCTTCGTATTTTAAAAGACCGGCGAGAAGGCTGCATTTCTTACATGTCGGCCGGTAATTTAAAATCTATGGAGCACTATCGTGAGCTTATGGGCAACCTAGATTGCCTTACTCATGTGGAACAGGAACTCAAGGGCCTGCTAGAAAAACAGGAGCGATACGATGACTAAAATAGATTTAACCAAAATAGCAAAAAGACTTTCCGAGCCAGAAGTCCCAAAAAAAGCCAATTTGGCGGACGTCTATGTGGAAAGTCCTCGTCTTGATCCGGAAAAAATTGGCGAAAGCCTGCTGGATCGAATGCCTAAACCCACGGGGTGGCGCATTTTAATTCTTCCGTATCAAGGAAAGGCCAAGACGGCTGGCGGTGTGTTTCTTCCGGGCTCTGTTCAGGAAAAAAGCCAAATATCCACGCAAGCGGGATACGTCTTAAAACTGGGGCCGTTGGCATACAAGGACTCCGAAAAATTCCCAGACGGGCCGTGGTGCCAAGAAAAACAATGGATCATGTTTGCTCGTTATGCGGGTTCTCGTTTTGAGATTGATGGTGGAGAAGTTCGCATCTTAAACGATGACGAAATTCTAGCGTCAATTCTTGATCCCGAAGACATTCATCATCTGTAAGGTATTTTTTTATGTCTCAAGACACTAACACGGTCGAATTAGACGTGGGCGACGCGGAAGAGACCGAAATCGAAATTTCCGAAAACAAAACCGAGGAAGAAAACTCTCCTCGGGTTGAGGATTCTTCGGAAAATTTTGAACGTGCAGAAACGGCAACCCAAAAAAGGATTGACCGCCTAACCAAAAAAATGCGGGAAGCGGAACGTCGCGAACAAGAAGCTGTTCGTTACGCTCACGCCGTTCAGAGCGAAGCCACTCAGCTAAAAAGCCAAGTAGAGGCTTTGGACACAAACTATGTTTCGGAATACTCTAACCGAGTTACGTCTGAAATGGAGCGCGTGGAAGAACAACTGGCTCGGTCCATAGAGTTGGGTGATTCCGCAGCCACCGTAGAGGCTCAACGAAAGCTTACGTCTTTAGCGATTCAAGCAGATCGCGCGGCGCAGGCGAAGCTTCAACAAGAAAACTCGCGAAACCAAGCTTTTGCGGCTCAACAATATCAACAGCAACCGCAGCAACAGCAACAGCCGCAAGCGGCAGCCGTAAAAAGTCCTGACGCAAAAGCGGAACAATGGGCGCTTAGGAACTCTTGGTTTGGTCAAGACGAAGCAATGACTTATGCCGCGTTCGGAATACACAAATCCCTTGTAGAAAATGAGGGGTTTGACCCAAGCGGTTCAGAGTATTACACTGAGTTAGATCGTCGTATCGCTGATAAATTTGGCGGCGGCGCAAAAACCTCCAGCAGGCGGCCCGCTCAAACGGTTGCTGGTGCTTCGCGAACACCAAATGGGCGCACAGGAAAGAAGGTTCGACTCACCCCGAGCCAAGTGGCAATAGCCAAAAAATTGGGTGTGCCGTTAGAAGAATACGCGAAATACGTGAAGGATTAAGAACATGGCCGAGCAAGAAGAATTTTCTGTAGGTTCGTCCGTGGACCGCACTCCTCGCGCAAAAAAAACTCGGGAGAAGAAGGCTATGCGTAAGCCTTGGGCTCCCCCGTCTATGCTCGATTCACCGCCCGCACCGGATGGTTTTAGGCATCGTTGGATTCGCGCCGAAACGCGTGGTTTTGACGATACTAAAAACGTCAGTTCTAAACTCCGGGAAGGTTGGGAACTTGTCCGTAAGGATGAGCACCCTGACTTTGAAGCCCCGGTAGTTGATTCGGGAAAATACGAAGGTGTGTTCGGCGTCGGCGGCTTGCTTCTCGCACGGATTCCGGAAGAGACCATTCAAGAACGCACCGAATACTTCGGTAATCGTAACCGCGATCAAATGAATGCTGTTGACCACGACATGATGCGCGAGAACGCACATTCCTCCATGCGGATCAGCAATGCTGATCGGCAATCTCGTGTAACCTTCGGCGGCCCTAAATAACAGGTCCGCCCCTTTAGGAGAACAACCAATGGCAAATCAAAACACTGCCTACGGTCTTCGCCCTATTGGGATGGTTGGCAGCGGTGTAAATTCTACTGGCGTTACTCAGTACGAAATTGCTTCCAACAACACTAACGCTATTTTTCAATACAGCATCTGCGTGCCTCTGGCGGCCGGTGTTATTGACCAAGCGGGTGCCACTTCAGGCGGCACCACACAAGCGTTGGGCGTCCTTATGGGTGTGGAATACGTGGATTCGGTTTCTAAGAAACCGATCTTTATCAATTATTGGCCCGGCTCCGGCTCGGTTAGTGTTGATACCAACCACCCGGTTAAGGCTTTTGTGGCCGATAACCCCGATCAGCTTTTCAAAGTTGCTTCAGATGCGTCCCTTACGGACCGTGCTACGGCTCTTGCGGCGGTATTCGCCAATGCGTCCTTGGGCACGTCGGCTCGTACGGGTTCGACGGACACTGGCTCGTCTAACAGCGCGCTTAGTGTTTCTTCCGTAGCGACGACAGCAACGCTACCGCTTCGAGTTGTCGGCATCATGGACGATGCTGCAAACTCCGATTATGCGGCAGCGGGTATTCCGCTGATCGTTCGTCTAAACGCGCACTTTAACGCTGGTTCTCGGAGGTTTGATTCTCAAACCACCGCAGATTCCACCGGCATTTAAGGAGGGCTAAGAAATGGCTATTTCTCGCGCACAACTTGCGAAAGAGCTTGAGCCCGGCCTTAATGCGCTGTTTGGTCTTGAGTATGATCGTTACGAAAACGAGCACGCTGAAATCTTTGAGGAGGAGTCTTCGGACCGCGCCTTTGAAGAAGAAGTGATGCTTGGTGGTTTCTCCACGGCACCTGTTAAGAGTGAAGGCAACGCCATTACTTTTGATGATGCTCAGGAGACGTATACCGCTCGGTACACGCATGAAACCATTGCGCTGGCATTTTCGGTTACTGAGGAGGCTGTTGAAGACAACCTCTATGACCGTCTTGCTTCGCGGTACACCAAGGCTCTGGCCCGCTCTATGGCTCAGACCAAGCAGATTAAAGCGGCTGCCATCTTGAACAATGCGTTCACGGCGGGTGCTTCTGCAATTGGTGACGGCGCAGCGCTTTGCTCCACGGCACACCCAAGTCTTTCCGGCAATCAACGTAACCTTCTTTCCACGGCGGCTGATCTTAACGAGACGTCCCTGGAACAGATGCTTATTGATATTGCAGGTCTGACGGACGAACGTGGTCTGAAGATTGCTGTTCGCGGTATGAAGCTCATTATTCCAAAAGAGCTTCAGTTCATTGCGGAACGAGTTATCAACTCGAACCTTCGCTCTGGTACTGCCGACAACGACCTTAATGCCATGAAGACCATGGGTATGCTTCCTGACGGCGCGGTAGTTAATCACTTCCTCGTTGATACGGACGCATTCTTCATTAAGACCGACGCTCCAAACGGTTTCAAATACTTCAATCGCTCTCCGATTAAGACGGCGATGGAAGGTGATTTTGACACCGGCAACATGCGTTTCAAAGCGCGTGAGCGTTACAGCTTCGGTGTTTCCGATTGGCGTTCTGTGTTCGGTACTCCCGGCGCAGCGTAAAACGACAGGTTTTACCTGCCGTCGAGAAGGGGCTTCCCGAAAAGGGAGGCCCCTTCTTTTTTGTTTACTTTCTTGTTAGAATGACACCTGTGGGCATTAAAAAAGCTTTGCAGACAGGTCCCTGCCCTCCTGACGTTGCACAGACTGCAAGGCAAACCCTTGTGCATGAGGTGAAGATATGGCTTCGACAACGTTTTCTGGTCCAGTCCGTTCTGAGAACGGATTCCAGACAGTTTCCAAAAACGCGACTACCGGTACTATTACGGTCACCAGCGGCAGCAAAATGGCCGTGGAGGCCGAAGCTGGTGCGGGTATTGAAGGCACCGCGGAAACTTACATCACGCAGGTGGAGCGCTTTAAAAGCGACGTAGACACTAACGTCAACCTCGTTAAAACCACTATTATGCTAGACCTTACCGGTCTTCAGTCCACCGCCGCCGGTGACATTATCGGCAAGAACGGCTCGGGCGTAGCATACTTGGGTCAGGTTACGACGGCCAATTCGGGTGTTGTCTTTGGCGTTACGATGGAGTGTTTTGAAGCTCCGGCGGGCGGCGACCCAGACATTGACCTCTATTCTGCCACGGAAGCAACTGGCGTTGAGGACACCCCGATCAGTGATCTAACGGAAACACTGATTATCAACGCAGGCGATGCCGCTGTCGGTACGCGTGTGGCGGGCGGTACTATTGCTGCCGACCAGTACCTGTATTTGGTCGCAGGGTCTACTACGGACGCTGCATATACGGCGGGCCGTCTGGTAATCACCATCTTGGGCTATGACGTAGCCTCGTAAGGAGTGAGTTATGGCAGATACCGTTGCGTCTCAAATTATTGAAGACGGACCGAAATACGCGGTAATAAAGCTTACCAACATTTCGGACGGCACGGGCGAAAGCGACGTGGTAAAAGTAGACGTGTCTGCTCTGGAAAATAGCGCAGATGGCGACGCCTGTTCGGGCGTCGTCATCGAGCGGATTTGGTGGCAGTGTATCGGTATGAAAGTGCAGATACTGTGGAATGCCACTACCAACTTGTTCTGTATTGAATTAGGTGAAAACCAGAGCGGGTCTCACGATTACACGGTGTTCGGCGGACTTACCAACAACTCGGGTTCCGGCAAAAACGGCGACGTTTTGTTTACTACGGTTGGGGCGACTTCGGCGGATACTTACACGGTTATTTTGTATCTCCGTAAAAAGTTCGGTTAAACTGTTTAAAGGTTGGGGCGCGGCTAGGATAAGACAGGCGCGCTCCTTCCCTTAAACAAACGGAGGTAAAACTCTAATGGCCACTACAAAAAACGTTACGCGGACGCCCTCCGGCCGAATAAAATACCGAGGTGAAACATTCGCAGGTTTTAACAAGCCGAAACGAACGCCGGGTAAAAACAAAAAAAGCGCTGTTCTTGCCAAAAAAGGCTCTGAAATTAAGTTGGTTCGTTTTGGCGATCCAAACATGTCCATTAAAAAGGACCAACCCAAGCGCCGAAGCAATTTCCGGGCTCGCCATTCTTGTGATACCGCGAAAGACAAATTTTCCGCTAGGTATTGGTCCTGCAAAGCTTGGTAAAATCGTATGGAGTAGGGAATGGCCTATTCTCGCAAGTCTAAAAAGTCTTCTTCAAAAAGCAAAGGAAGCAAGATATGCCCGGCAGGCAAAGCCTGGGCAGAGCGTACCTTTGACACATACCCTTCTGCGTATGCGAATATGGCGGCCTCAAAATATTGTAAGGACCCCAACTACGCCAAAAAGGCGAAGGGTAAAAAAAGTGGGTGAATTAAAAAAATGGCGCGACCAAGATTGGGTTAGAATAGGCACGGACGGTAAAATCAAAGGTGCCTGCGGGACGTCTAAAAACAAAAAGAACCCTGACCGGTGCTTGCCCCGCAGCAAAGCGAAGAGCCTCACTCAATCGGAGCGCGCCGCCACAGCTCGTAAAAAGAAAAAAGAAGGCGCAGATGGAGAAACGGTTGTTTCCAACACAAAAAACGCAAAAGTAAAAAACATGGCACGGGGTGGCGTTGTTGCGCGAGGCTGTGGGGCGATTATGAATAATCGACGCAAAGTAACCAAGGGTTCTGTGACGCGGTCATGACCCTAGCTTTTTTGACACCTTCTTTGGATGCGGAACAAGCGGTTCACCAAGAGCTTCTAGATTGGTCTTCCGATGTTTTGTCAAAAGCTAGTCCTCACTTTAATGACCTTCCACCGTGCCCTTACGCTCAACAAGCTTGGCTATCCGACAGTGTGTCTGTCATGTTTAAATACGAAAACAACAAGCAATGTCTATACAGCGCGATTTCCCGGTTTGACGATTTGTTTGACCTCGCCATAATTGTAGACTTTAAATTTGACGAAGACCCCAAAGCCTTTCACGATTATCTCGATCAAATGAACGACGTCATTTCTGAGGGCATGTTCATAGACAAGGACATGTGGGTTATGGGTTTTCATCCACATGACGAGGAAAGCGATTTTGTGCAGGACGTGGACTTTGAACCACGCCTAGCAACAGAATATGCGATGATTTTTGTTCAGCGCTTATCTAAGTTACAACAGGCCGCAGACAAGCTGGATAAAAAAGGTTATTATAACGTATACGACGATCAATATAACGCCCGTGAAATCTATGAAAAGCGGGACCGTTTTCACAGGAGACTAGAAAATGGCTATGAAACCTAGGCGATTTAGCAAGGGCGGTTCTGTCGTTAACTTAGGGGCGGCTGGTTTCCAGACCCCGCCTTCCGACGCGGACACAACTACGGGTAATCCCGATTCTAATATGGGTCCTCGGATTAAGAAGGCCAATAAGCCGAAGCCGATACCTAAGGGCGATTTTGACCGCACGAAAGGCCCTGAGCCGAAGCCGAAGAAGATGCGCGGCGGCGGCATGGTTAAGAAGACGCCTGTGCGGAAGATGCGCGGCGGCGGCATGGTTAAGAAGATGCGCGGCGGCGGCATGGTTAAGAAGAAATAAGATGGCCACTTCGGGAAGCACAGATTTTGAGTTAGACGTCGCTGATTATGTAGAAGAGGCGTTTGAACGTTGTGGCGTGGAGGTTCGTACAGGTTACGATCTTAAAACGGCAAAACGTTCTCTCAATCTGTTGCTTGCAGATTGGGCTAATCGAGGCTTAAATCAATGGACCATTAAACAACGTTCATTAACGCTGGTTGTAGGCGACGGGGAATACGATCTAGGAACAGACGTCATTGACGTGTTGTCTGTGATTGTCCGTCGAGATGGAACAGATTATTCCATGGATCGTCTGAGCCGCGACGAATACCTTACTATTCCTACCAAAACCACGCAGGGCCGCCCTAATCAATTCTTTTTAGACCGTCAGCTCACGCCAAATTTAAAGATTTGGCCGACTCCGGAAAACACCTCGGATGCTGTGATTTACGATGCGCTCACTCGTATGGATGACGCGGATGTTTACACAAATACCATGGATATGCCCTTTCGTTTTTATCCGTGTTTAGCCGCAGGATTGTCGTACTACTTGTCTTTGAAACGCGCGCCAGAGCGCACTCAACTCTTAAAAGCCGTATATGAGGAGGAGTTTCAACGCGCGGCCGAAGAAGATCGCGACAGGGCCTCCTTTAATGTTGCCCCGAAATATGACTATTACGGGGGCCGATAATGTCAAAGTTTGCACTGGGTAAGAACTCTTACGCCATCTGTGACCGTTCGGGATTCCGATATCCTTACAGGGTTATGCTGAAGGAGTGGAACGGTCTTTTGGTGGGCCCGGATCAATATGAGCCAAAACACCCTCAATTGGGTCCTTTTCGAAAGGTGTCTGATCCCGAGGCGCTTCGCGATGCGCGACCGGATCGTATAGAACCCCTGGATGTTTACGTGGGTTTGCCCTTAATAGAGGACCCCACCCTTCGCCCCTGCCCCGGTTTTGGTCAGGTCGGCTTAGTAACGGTGAGCACGCCATGAGTTTCACATACGATCAGCTAAAACAGGCCGTTCAAGACTACACCGAAAACGACGAAACGTCTTTCGTTAACAATCTTCCGGTGTTTATCCGTCAGGCCGAAGAGCGCATTCTTAAAAGCGTGCAATTGAGCTTTTTTCGCAAGAACGTGACGGGGAACATGACCTCGTCCAATAAATATTTGGCCGTTCCCAGCGATTTTTTGGCTCCTTTTTCGCTTTCGTTTGTAGATTCAAACAGTGACCACGTCTTTTTGGATTTTAAAGACGTAGATTTTGTTCAGTCTTTTCACCCAAACTCCGCAACAACCGGAAACCCTCGGTATTATGCTGTTTTTGACGTGGACAACTTTGTTTTAGGTCCTACTCCGGACTCCGCCTACGCCGTGGAATTACACTATTTCTACAGGCCCGCCAGCTTGACAGCAGGGTCCGGTTCGGGAACTACGTGGTTAAGCGAAAATGCAGAATTAACCCTTTTGTATGGAACCTTGATTGAGGCATATATCTATATGAAAGGTGAACCGGACATTATGGCTCAATACGAAAAACGGTTTGTAGAAGCAATTCAGGGCCTAAAAATGTTTGGGGAAGCCAAAGAGGTTACCGACGAATATAGGACCGGAAAGGTGATTAGGCCCAAACAATGACGGTAGGAACTATGCAGCTAAATCGCGGTTTTCATGTTGAAGTTAAAACCACGTCTCATCGCGGTTTTGACCCGGAAGAAATAGCCGAAATGGCGGCGGACAAAATTATTTCTATTTCTGACGAAGCTGATCCGGTCATCCGGGACCAAGCTAAAGCGTTTCGTGAGAAGATAACGTCGGTTTTAGCTTTCTACATGCGTCAAGCGGTAAAAAGTGATAGAACTACCGTATACAACGCGTTGAATGACGCAGGCCATAAAGATTTGGCCGAAATGATAAGGAGAATGTGATATGGCCTTTTCGGGTAATTTCATGTGCACCAGTTTTAAGAAAGAACTTTTGGAAGCCGTACACAACTTCAAAAACTCTGGTGGCAGTACTTTCAAAATTGCGCTGTATACCAACAGCGCAAGCTTCACGGCAGCCACAACCGCTTACACAGCTTCGAACGAGGTTAGTGGTACTAACTACACGGCTGGCGGAAACACTTTGACGCGAGTGGACCCTTCAACTAGCGGCACCACCGCTCTCACTGATTTTGCGGATACGACTTGGAGTTCCGCCACCATAACGGCGCGCGGAGCCTTAATTTATAACGATTCTGCGTCTGGTGACCCCACTGTGGTTGTCCTTGATTTTGGATCAGATAAAGCTTCGACTTCCGGCGACTTTACGGTTGTTTTCCCGGCCGCAGACGCAAGTAATGCCATTATCCGGATAGCCTAATGTCGGGCATTGTCGTCCCCCTTGGCGGCTGGGGCCGCTCTGGCTGGGGCGCAATGCCTTGGGGCCAAACGGACCTACCTAAAGCTACCGGCTCTGTAGGTTCTGTTTCGGTCACGGCGGACGCTATTACCGCTGTCACCGGTGTCGCTGGCACC
>WLWF01003374.1_pt1 | contig 10539 bp, 18 predicted proteins | sample 6718331 | NCBI WGS metagenome assembly WLWF01 (sample SAMN12718692, study PRJNA515312) | sponge metagenome | isolation source: marine sponge | host: Mycale hentscheli | place: New Zealand: South Island, Marlborough, Capsize Point | collected 2003-05-01
GATTTAGTCTTGAGCATCTTGTTTAAGGCAGATTTGATTTTTGCCTTACTCTCACCAGCATCCACAACAATCTCATCAGTGGTATCAGTGAAACTGTTAGGGTTGATGACACCAATGATGGGCCATGAGTCAGATGATGTCACAAATGAACCAGTTTTACGGAACACGGACTCATCGAACTTAGCACCATATGTGAGAAGATGTGACTTAGACCGAGCATTCTTACCCAGGAAGATATTACTGATGTATACATCATTCAGTTGAGACTTCAACCAGTTGACACAATCACCAGTGTTACGACCTTCAATAGGGAACACAGTGTTACCACTACGAACCATCAATGTCTCATAGTATGGATAGTTCACACGGATGTATTCATCATCACTATATCCAATCTTCTTCTGATATGTGGCGAGAGGTGATGACTCACCGTCAGTAATACACACGAAGGATACTTTCTGAGCACCAGTGTTTTGACGGAACTGTTTGATAAGTTCAGGGACAATCATCAGAGCATTGTTGAGTGGTGTGCCACCCATTTGATGATAAGGAGACCAGGGAAGATATGCTGACAATGAAGTGTGACCAGTCACACGACCAGCACACCATAGATGCCAAATATCCTCGTCAATTTGTTTCTTCTTAGCGGTAGATGTGATGACCTGAATGATACGAGCACAACCATGTGCTAGTGTCTTGTCTAGATCCAACTGGTCAGATTCTTTGTAGTCATTGTCACCAGTGGTGAACAGATAAACCTCATAAGGTATCTGAACCTTACGACAGAACTGAACAAGAGTGATAATCTGTTTCACAGTCTCCCAACTAATGTCAGCCATAGAACCTGACCAGTCAAGATACATCACCATACCATGACATTTACCATCGGGAGTGATACTCTGACGAAGAAAGATGTCATCAGTCAGTTTATAGTTGTGGAGTCGGTTGGTGTCAAGAACACCAGTCTTGTGTGTCTGTTGACGTGCATAAGCATCAGCAGATTTCTTCATCTCAAACTGTTGAACCATGTGGTTCACATCACCCCTGATACCACGTAAAAAGTCATTGAATCTCTCACGTTCTTCGTGTTGGAAATGACCTTCGGGTTGTTGAATAGTCTGACGTACATCGTTAATTGGCACAACCAATTCCTTCAGATCAATGTCACCCAGAGTGGTGTAGATATACTTGTTGTGATCACTAAATGTGTCACCACTCATATCTCTGAGTGACTCATCAAATGACCGTTGAGTTTGTGATACTGACTCGTCAGGTTGTTGTGTACCTGCTGAGGTAACATCATCCTGTTGTTCTTGTCCACGACCTTCAGACTCATCTTCTAAGTCACCATAGTTCTCACTATCAGACTCAGTGTCACTATCGTCAGACTGGTCTTCGCTCTCACCTGACTGTTCAGGTGCATCAGGAGCATCAACATTGTCCGTAGACTTAGCACCAATGTAGTCAGCAATCATCTTGGACACTAACAACACTTTGTCCCAAGTATCAGCTTCGTCAACAGCATTGACATATACTTGCTCGTCTTCAGTGAATGGCAGAAGAGCACGAACACCAAGCTTGAAGTGTAGATTGATACGGTCAATCAGTGACAGTTTAGTTAGATCAGTGTCTCGAATAGAGAAGAAGTTACTATCATTGAGATAGTCATATCCCTTGCTGAAATCTACACGTAGACCAGGGAATTTATTCTGTATAAATTTCTCAATACGGACATCCTCAACAACATTGACGAAGTCAGATGGGAGATCGTCAGGTATATCATTCTTCCAATACTGAGGTGTCTGGAGTGCATGACCAACCTCATGAGCACAGAACATATTATATACATTCTCGTTCTCTGTCTTGAGCACAGGCAGTTTCAACACACGATTCTCAGTGTCAAATGATGCCGTCTTGGCTCTACCATCGTGCTCAACAACCAGATTCTCAGTTGCCAACAACTTGGCAAGCATTCCTCGTGTTTGTAAGAAGTGAGACATGGTGTGTTTTTCTGATACTTATAGTATGTCACGAAAACCCAGTCCACACAAGGGGTTGTGTGCCACTTCATCAACCGACCACTAGCTTACTCGATGAGATACAAGTGAGGAAGAAGATCATAACAACAACGTCCCATGATTTAGTCCTAATAAAGTATGGCACTGACACCATATCGCCGAACAGATTGATACACACACCAAGAATAGGGTTAACATGTAACACGACAAAGTATCCCAGTATGACTGAGATACTACCCACAATCCTTAGATACTCGTCACACTTCATCGTCTGATAACCTGAATGGGTGTTTCACCTTCAGTATACACTTTGTCAATCATGTGTACAACATACTTCTCACACTTCTGGAGGTATTTGCTGTAGATAGGGAGGACAATCTTACCCTCTGTCTTACCCTCGTCAAGACGAAGCACACGACCGATAGACTGAATGAGTTTGATAGTATCCAGTTTCTTGAGCATAATCAGACCCTCAAGTTTAGGTAGGTTGATACCCTCACATAGGATAGACACGTGAAAGATGACATAACGACCAGTGTTATTCTTCATGTGATTCATGAAGTCATTACGAGGAACTTTGTCACCATTGATGATACAACCATACTTGGAACTGATGGTGTAAATGGTGTAGTCATTGTCAGTACAGAATGTAGTGAAACGTTCTGATGTTGATACGTGATACAACTGTGTGGTGTTCTTACACGACACAAGAACAGTATTCAGTTCATTGCTGGTGATAGATTTGATAAGGTTGTTGATGTCAACCTCAGCAGGATATTTGCCGTCAGCAACAGTGTCGGACTTGATGGTGATAAGGTTAGGCGGCACAATATAGCCGTCGTATATCATCTGTGTGACAGGTACATCACAGATGATATCACCATAGACCTCAGTCTCATTCATACCATGTTTGTCGGGTGTGACTGACACCTTAGGTGATGCAGTCATGTAATACGTACGACGTGCAGTTTGACTGAAATACTTGACACTGTCAAACCACTGACGGTTGATACTGTTGTGTGACTCGTCAAAGTATATGGTATCGACACGAATACCGGACTCCTGTATACGATGGAGTGAATGGTATGATGTGAAGATGAACTTAGGACCGATAGAACCACGAACCCACAGTGATATGTTGGTGGGGTCAGTTGTGCGGTAGTAAGGTACATGTCCGGAATGAACATGACACACGGCGACATCATCAAACCACGTCATAAACTCGTTACAGAGTTGTGTGGTCAGTGCAATAGTGGGACCGACAACAACAATAGTGGCATCTTCGTTAGTATCAAAGACACGTTGTGCATCCTTGACCATTGTGATAGTCTTACCTGAACCAGTAGGCATACAGATGATACCACGAGTGTTGTCACTCATAGAATCAACAGCATCTTGTTGATGTGGTCGTAGTTGAAGAATGGGCATGTACTCCCTGTTGATATACCTAATATAGTATATGTGGTAGAACCTGTCAAGTGGTCTGTACCAGATTATGAAGTGGCACAAACCCCTTTGACTTCTGACGGTAGATGGTCCATATTGGATGGGTAGTCAAGGGAAGACCAATGTCCACCTCAAATTTCTCCGACATTAACACTCCATCAGATCTATTCAAAGCCAATCAGAAAGTCACTGATAACTCTACCACCGATAAGTTGATGGAACTTGTTATCGCTGAAGATCCTAAGGTTGGCTTAGAGGTTGTTACCCGTACCCTCACTGCTCTTCGTGATTTCCACCAAAACGGTTCTGAATTGTATAAGGAAGAAGGCGATATTGAGGCTGCATGTGTGTGGCATGCTGATGGTGTGTTGATTGATCGTTGCATCAATCTTCTCGGAGACATTGCTCTCTGATTTCCTTACGGAAAACCTCTCTAAATAAAATTACCCTCTCTTTCTTAATATGGCACTCTCCCCTGCTCACTTCCTGACTTCACAGGATATGGAGGACTTTGCTCAAGACTATCTGGGCTTGTCCGGTATTGATTCCGACCTGTATTATGAGTCATATTACCAACTGAACGACAAAGATGGTGATGGTTATGATGACGAAGAATACACTCGTTCGGATGAACTGAGTCAGAATCACTACCAATACTAAGAAGTGAGGAGGGATCAACCCTCCTTTTTTATTAGCACTTGACAAGATGACTAAAAATGGTTAGACTTGCAGTGTCAACAAAAAACCCCATAGAGTAGCTTAATGAAAGCTTTATCTGAAAACTTCCCATATCGTTACTATCTGACTGATAGTAGAGGTTGGATTGAAAAGTTCAATGAAAACACAAAGAGATACATTCACATGTATGAGTGTGATTCTACTTTACAACTACTCACTGCAATCGAAGATTACGACTACACTCTTTGGCTCGACCCCGAGGATGTTCCTTGTTATAGAGAGCAAAGAGGTGATGTAGTTAGGAGTCCTTATGTATCAAGACGATGACCACATTATTTGTTGCTGCCTTCACACTAGGATTTGTCCTTACACTACACTTCACATGGCCTGTTAAGAAAACAAAATGAATGAAGACTGGCTCTATTCAGAAGATAGAATGGCATTGAGAGAACAATGTTTGTCTGTCTTATTGAGAAAATATGGTAGTGACGTGGATGAGAGTGGTGTGCCACAATATTCTACCAAATCCATATACAATTGTGCCCATGATTGGGTATCACAAGGCAATCCCTCTACATCTGGTATTGTCAAATACTTTGAGGCATATTACACATGATTGACCGACCGACAATGGAACTTGCGTTAAATCACGCATGTTCCTCTTTATCTCGAAAAAAAGTTGGCGCGATTCTTCTCAATAAGGGACGAGTTGTTGCAAAAGGTGTCAATCAGGACACCAAAACACACCCACTACAAGCACGATTGGCTGAACTTGTGGGTTTGGATGAAAAGATATATCTACACGCTGAGGTATCAGCACTCATTAAGTGCAGGTCTGATGCTGATACAATCGTTGTTGCAAGGATTGGTGGACACAGTGGCGACGAGTTACGCAATGCGAAGCCCTGTAAAATATGTGAGTTGGCACTACAACAAGCAGGCATCAAGCATATCTATTACACCACAGATGACGGCTTCGAGTATGCCTATAAATAACTATTGACTCTTAGAGTCATTTATATTATTATGTGTTTAGTTCTTATTAAATCATGGATCCCACACCAAGACGGGTCGTCAACACACACGAATCGTTGGAGGAACTAATCATGGACATCACAAGTCATGACCTTAACAGACAGATCCAGAAACTTGTATCTAATTACAAAAGAACTGGAAAAGAAGAGTTTAAACTAGACGCCGAGTATTTACGATCAGAGTTTGACACTTGGTGGAATGAAGAGACATCTTCATTCTGTTCTCCTTACTGACGTTCATGCCCCTTCCGGGGCTTTATATTATGATGCTAGAAATCACCTACACTCTCAAGCCGGATAAGAAGCTAGAACCGCAAGAGAGTTGGACATACTTTGTCACTGACAAAAAAGAATTCGATGATGCAGTTAAAACAGCATCACGATACTTTAAAGTGTTTGTTCGTGAACATGGTTGGGGAAAGAGATGTAAATTGGTATCAATCAACAAAATGAAGGACAGCTAATGAAAGAAACACAACAAGATATCGCCAGAGTATGCGATAGAGTCAAGAATTTACTTCTTGAAAAGAATATGAAATATGGTGATTCTGCATTGAATCCCATTCGTATCATGAGTCAGGCATCTAATATCGAACAGATTTTGGTTCGTATTGATGACAAACTGAATCGACTGAAACAGGGCAATAACTTGTTATTTGATGACGAAGATGTTATCATGGACTTGATTGGATACTATGTACTGTTAAAAGTCGCCATTGACAGAGACAGCATTGCATCCTATAATAATGAAAACCCCACCACTTGATTATGTTCCTATCCACTGAAACTGTTTCAATTCTTAAAAACTTCTCTACTATCAACCAATCTATCCTTATCAAGGAAGGCAAACGACTACGAAGCATGTCAGTCATGAAAAACGTTCTCGCTGAGTCTGATATCACAGAAGCATTTGATCGTGATGTGGCTATCTATGACCTATCACAGTTTCTTAACTGTCTGTCATTGATTCCTGGTGCCGAGTTGAAACTCATGGATGACTACATCAAGATCACTGACGGCACCAATAGTATTGACTACCGTTATGCTGATCCATCAGTGATTGCAGCACCACCCGAGAAAGAACTGAAACTACCAAGTGAGGATGTTTGTGTTGTATTGACAGAGGATCAGATTGATCGTGCTAAGAAATCAGCTGCTGTTCTACAGATTCCTGATGTGTCATTGATTGGTGATGGTTCAAAGATCTATCTGACTGTTCGTGACAAGAAGAACAGTGGATCAAACAGTTATTCTATTGAAGTTGGTGAGTCTGATGTAGTGTTCCAATTTAATCTCAAGGTTGAGAATCTGAGGATGGTTGCATCTGACTATGATGTCATCATCAGTTCTAAGGGTATGGCTAAATTCACCAGTCATTCCCGTAATTTAACTTATTTTGTAGCCATTGAACCCGATTCGACTTATGAAGCTGTTTGATTTCGATGATTACTCAGGGACACCGGTCCCTGGGTTTAGTATTGACTTGTTGAAGTTTCGTCGTAGGTCGGTTGTGATTATTACTGTTGATCAGTCTAAGATTACCAACGTACCGTCGATCATGTTCTCCATTGGTCCACTGTCGATTTGTGAGTTGAGTGTTGGACTGGTTAAATACTTTGTATCAATATCCATTTGGGACAAACACTATGACTACTGAGAGATTCACATTACCTGTTGACGAAAACGGCAATATAGAATTCACCAAAGAGTTCTTGAATCAGACTGGTTGGCAGCCTGGTGTCAAACTAGAGTGGATTGACAATGGTGATGGAACTGTTACAATATTTGAATTAGAGAGTGACACTACCGATGGCGATCCAGGTTGAAGAATGGTATGATGCCTTTGGGATGTTAAACCTCACTATCACCTGGGATAGTGAAGATCCTTATGATGATCAGTTGTCAACATGGACAGCTGAAGACTACTTGACCGCCATTAAAAAATCTTGTGATGAAGAACTATCTGTGGGTTACGAAGTATGCCCCGACCTCAGTGACAGAGTGTGTCTTACCAGACCACATAAAAAAGACATTTCTTGAATATGAAACTACTCAGGATTTCCCTAATCTCCTGCTCGCTGGTCCTGCTGGTGTCGGAAAGACTAGCATCGCTAATGCCCTTTGCTCTTCTATTGGCGCTGACACTCTTTTTGTTAATGCTTCTCTTGATCGAGGTATCGGGGATATCAGAACCACTGTAGCTCAGTTTGCATCATGTTCATCACTGGTATCAGGTAAGAAGGTTGTTATCCTAGATGAGGCTGATAACCTCACACAAGACTCACAGAAGGCACTGAGAGCACTGATTGAAGAGTTTCAAGACCATTGTAGGTTCATCCTGACTTGTAACTATCCTCACAATATCATTGATGCTATTCACTCTCGTTGTTCTGTTGTTGACTTCCATGTGCGAAGTCCAGACTCCCTTAGAAAACTATCAGGACTATTCTTTGGTAAGGTATCACAAATCCTCAAGTCCAACGAGGTACAATTTGATGAACGAATTCTTGCCAAGTATATTATGTCCATGGCCCCCGACTGGCGAGGAGTGCTCAACAATCTTCAGGGAGCAACCAAGACAGGAGTACTTACAGAAGACATTCTAAAAGATACACCCGATGCCTTGATTGAATACATCAAATCAAAGAAATGGAGTGATGTTCGTGACTGGGTATTTGAACATTCTTATATTCATCCAAAACAACTCGAAGCAAACATATATAAATCACTACAGTCTGCACTCGATAACCAATCAAAACCCATGGCAGTTTTGATCTTTAGTGAATATAGTGATAAAATTACATCAGGTGCTGACCCCAACATCACATTACTTGCTCTTTGTACTAGAATCATGATGGAATGCGAATGGAACTAGAAACCTGGAACGATTATCAAGTAGTTTACAAAACACGGAGAAACTTATGGTGAAATACTTACTGATTCCACTGTTACTATTGGGAACACTACCCACAATGGTAGAAGCCCGTGGCCGTGATTACATCAGACCCGGCGGCACAAGAGAAACAAAATGCTTCAAACGAGTGTATCGTGAGGAATATGTCCCCGGCACACGTCGTAGTCCCGGTTATGTCCGTCGTTACACAGAAAAGGTCAGAATCCCCTGTGGTAGACAGCAACCAAGACCACAACCATATTATGGTCCACCAAATCAGGGTCACATCGATGACAATTCCTGTATTGAAGGTGCAGTCCTAGGTGGCATTGCCGGTGGTGCTTTAGGTGCAGGACTCTCACGTGATGAAGGCAATCTAATTGGTATTCCTCTAGGCATCGTTGGTGGTGCTCTTGTTGGTTGTCAGATTGATGGCGGTTGATGGACAATAGACTAGAGAAAGACCACTATTTGGTTATTCGAAACTTTATCAATCCGGATCGTGCTCGAGCATTACATCGGGAGTTTGTACTTCATTGTGATGAAAATGACAACATCAATGATGATCAGGTCTTTTCATCACAAGTAGAGTACAACTATATCAGTTTTCTTGAGTTACTCAACGAAAAATCTACCTTTGTAGGTAATCAGATCAGAGAAGTTGTTCTACCCACATATTGTTATGCTCGTCATTATATGAACGATGCATTGTTAGTTGCTCACACTGACAGACCATCATGTGAAGTATCAGTTACCCTACACTTAGATGGTGATCGTGACTGGCCATTTTATATCATGGACTCTGATAAAAAGACACATGAACTTAATCTGAAATCAGGTGATGCTGCCATCTATCTTGGTATGCGTGGTAAACATTGGCGTAAATCATATCGAGGTGAATCTTACAGTCAAGTCTTCTTACACTATGTGAGAAGTCGTGGCGAACATGCAAAACACTACTTTGACAAGAAAAAATGAAGGATCAGAACAACATTATCAACCAGGAGAGTAAACAAGACAAATGGAATAGGGGTTTAGATCTATTCATTGAGTCTGTATATAAACCTGATTCTGCACTTCGTCAGTGTGCACATAATCAAATGTGTTATAATGAACTGATGGAAGTTCGTCAGAATATCCTACGACACCTTGACACACTACGTTGGCATTGATGAAACGAAGTCCCTTTGATTATGTGAAGAGTATCAATGAGAAGTCAGAGATGGATGACCTGAGTGGTTACAATCCATTTCTGACTAATCGTGCGTTTGCATACCATCTCGATACCATTCTATTGGCAGAAGAGATGAATCAGGCACACAACATTGGTCCTGAATTACAATATGATTTCTATTATTATTCTGTCCGTAAGGGTAGAAGGTTTGGATTCCCTCCAAAGGTAGAAGATGACCACAATCTAGGTGTGGTGATGGAATACTATGAGTGTTCCCGACAAAAGGCATTGGAGTATCTCCAGGTCTTGACACTGAATGACATCAGTGATATAATCAGTTCACAAGACAAAGGCGGATGACCAAGAAACGAAAGAAGTATCCAACAATCCTCCGGTATCCCGGTGGCAAATCTCGTATTGCATGGTATCTCTTTGACCAAGAGATGCTACCTGAAAATGTCACAGAATATCGTGAGGGGTTCTTGGGTGGTGGTTCTTGTGCTCTCACATTCTCCACAATGTACCCAGACACGCCTGTATGGGTGAATGATCTATTCTATGAGCTGTATTGTTTCTGGACTCAGTTACAGAAAGACCCCAAAAGACTACATGAGTCTGCACATCAAGTCAAAGATAATTGTGGTGATACTCTAGAAAGTCATAGGGAAGAGTATAACAGGATGAAGGATCTGTTTGACAATCCTGGTGACGACTTTGATAGGGCATTGTCATTCTACTGCATCAATCGCATGTCCTTTGGTGGTATCATTGGTAATAAGAGTAATTTTACTGGTGATGCATTCCGTGGCAAGATCTTTGATAGGAACAAGATTGATAACCTCTTGAAAGTATCTGAAGTCATTCAGAACTGGAAGATTACTAATATCGACTATCGTGAGTTAATGACCACACCAGGTGAAGGTGTGTTTGTATTTCTAGATCCACCATATAAGATTAAGGATATGTTATATGGTAAGTCAGGAAGTATGCATAAGACATTCTCACATGAGGAGTTTGCACAAGCTTGTCGCAACTGCAACCACAACTGGCAGATTACATATAATGAAGACCCATCACTTCGTGAGTTGTTTGAAGGATATACAATGGAGAACTTTGAGTTTACATATTCTCTAGCACATCGGCCGGATTCTAACAAGAATAAGAAACAAGAATTACTGGTTCTAAATTACACACCGGTCAGAGACAAGGAGCAACAAGGAGTTCTATTGTTTTAATATATAAATACTTCAAATATATGAAGTACAATGAACGATTGGAATGCCTCGGATATGGTAG
>WLWF01003375.1_pt1 | contig 10538 bp, 17 predicted proteins | sample 6718331 | NCBI WGS metagenome assembly WLWF01 (sample SAMN12718692, study PRJNA515312) | sponge metagenome | isolation source: marine sponge | host: Mycale hentscheli | place: New Zealand: South Island, Marlborough, Capsize Point | collected 2003-05-01
CTATTCTTGCTCTTTCTGTTGCTTGTGTACTAAATTGTAAAGCGTTGCTAGAGTTTAAATATCTAATTCTTCCAACATCAGTATCGGCGGTGTCACCAAAATCAATACCTGCAATGCTTGAAGTTCCTGAAGTTACTCTAATTAAAGTATTTCCCGATGATAATAATTGCATTTTTTCTTCGGGACTATCAGTTCCAATTCCAACATTTCCTGATGAGTTTATTCTTGCTCGTTCTTGACCATTAGAACCAAGCAATAATTCACCATTACTAGAACCAGCATAAAGACCTAAGTAATCACCAGCACCTGCTGTTATCTGAACTCCTGCGTCACCACTTGCGGGTGTTGACTCTAATTTAAAATCTAAATTTCTTGTGCCTTTTTGTAAACTAAGTAATCCAGTTGGCGAACTTGTGCCAATACCAACCGAGCCACCTGATGTTATAACAAACTTATCTGCTGTGGATGTAGAACCAACAGATAAAGCTATGTCTGCTGTCGCATCACCTGCTTGTATATTTACACCATTATTACCAGCGTTTCTAACATCTAATGAATAATTTGAACGTATACTAGTTGTACCAATCCCCAAAGACTCAGCACTAGCATCCCAGAATAACTTAGCTGTAGTTCCAGTGTCTTCGTAGAAACTAATGTCTCCGTTGGCAGCTATGTTCATTGCCCTATCATTATTGGCTCTAAACTCTAAATTATGGTTGCCAAAAGTATCAATAATGCCACTTTGATTACCATTAGAGTAGGTAAGTTTAGTTCCGTATGTGCCACTGCCACTAGTTGTTTCACCTACCACAGTCAGCTTCTCACTTGGCGAAGTAGTCCCCAGTCCCAATCTCTCAGCACTAGCATCCCAAAATAAACCTTGAGTTGAGCCTGTGTCATCGTAGAAGGATATGTCTCCACCTTCTGTAATTCTTAATGCCTGAACACTGCCAACATCTACTTGAAATCTTGGAGCTCCTCCTACATTACTAGCATCAACGTCTAATACCGCAACGCCATTTAAATCAGAATATATATTTAAAAAAGAACTGTTACTGCCGTTTCTAATTGATATATTAGATGAGGTATTTCCACTATTAACAGTCAAACCATCAGTTGTAGTTGTTCCTGTTACGTCTATGCCTGCGTTGGTTGTAGCAAGTTTTTCTGCGTTGTCATAGTAAAGTGTTACAGCTCCATTTACAGCAGCGTATAAATGATTTTCAAAAGTACTTGGATTGTTAATCCTGATATTAGCACCCGATAAAAGTAAATCACCTGTACCAGTATCTGAAATATAACTATTAAAACCATCATGGTAAATCTGTAAATCATTACTAGCACCAAAAGTAGCCTTCGCATTATCTACAAAGTTAAGAGTATCAGCACTTGCATCCCATTTTAAGTTTTGTGATGTACCTGTGTCATCATAGAAAGAAATGTCTCCGTTAGATGCTATTCTTAATCTTTTATCGGTGTCGGTTACAAAATCTATTTCTCCACCCCAAGAAGAGCTTCTTCCTGAATCAATAGTCATTGTTCCTGTAGTTGCTTGATGCGTTATTTTACTATCTACTGTACCGCCAGTAGTGAACTGCAAAGTTGCAAGGTTAGCTGCGGTTGTGCTATCAATTTCTAAAACAGGTGTAGCAGCCTCAACAGTCAACCCATCAGCAACAACTGTTCCTGTTACGTTTATGCCTGTTGCTGTCGTTTTCAGCCTTTCAAGATTTGTGTGAAATAATTTAACCTCACCACCTTGTCCTAAATCAGTACATATAACAAAGTTCCAACCACTAGAGTCTTGCAGTCTTAAATCAGTTCCTCTTAATGCTAAATATCCTGTTCCTGTATCAACAATATTTGCATTACTACCATCATGGTAAATCTGTAAATCTGAATTTGTTCCAAAAATAGCTTTTTTGTTTTGGGCAAAATTAACTTGGTTTGGATTTAAATTAATCTGTGTACCAGAAGTACTAAAGATTGCATCAAGTGCATCTAAGTCAGCGTTAAGCGAAATACCCCAGGTATCTTCTGCTGCACCTGGTTCTGGTTTTGTTAAGTTTAGATTGGTTGTATATGTATCTGCCATTTAAGCTGCCTCTTGTTTATCAAGTGTTTCCCAGTTCGTAGATGGATTGGTTGCGTCTGTCCAAGTATTGCTAGGAGCTGTATTTTCTGTCCATGTTGCTGATGATACAACTATCTCTTGCCAATTCTCACTACCAACAACTTGGTCTGTCCAGTTTTCGCCTGGAACTATTATGTCTTCCCATTTTAAACCACCGACTGCATTAAAGCCACTTGTTTGGTTGATGGTGGCTTCCATCTTCTTGAATACTTCAGACTGTGCAGATACGTTAGATACTGCTGCGATAGTAACTTTACCTAGGTCTGTGTCTTTTGCTATCGCTATGACATTAGATGTTGCAGCTATAGTTGCACTTCCTAGTTCGGCATCTCTGCCTACCGCATCAAAGTCTGATACAGCTTGGATGGTTGCTTGTAATTGTTCAGCGTCTTTACCAATAGCTGTAACATTTGATATTGCTGATATGGTTGCTTTTAGTTCTTCAGCATCTCTGGCAATTGCAGTAACGCTTGATACTGCTGATATGGTTGCAATACCGCCACGTTTTCTACTACCAATACTTGTAAAGTTAGTAACTGATTGTATGGTTGCAGACGCTATCTCTGAGTCAGCACCAACAGCTAAGAAGTTTGTGGTTGCCTGTATGGTTGCAGACTCTTGGAATAGTATTCTAGCAAATCCTGTTAAGTTAGAATTTGCCTGTATGGTTGCTACACCTGATACAGTATTTCTAGCAGTTGCGCCAGATGTTGCGGATACGGTTGCTTCAGCTTGAAAAGCTAAATCGTTAAATTTTGACCTGGAATAATAGCCTTTGTTATAGCCTATACTGGCCATGACGTTAAGCTAATGTTACGTCTAAATCACCAGCGTTAAATCTAAATACATCTCCTGTGCTTACAGTCTTGGAAGCGTCTAGGTTAGCGTATGCTAATAAGTTTCCAGATGTTGATGCGTCTAAAATACCAACTGCTACGATAGTTCCTAAGTTTGCAGTTGCAGTAGGATATTCAATCGCTGATGGGTTGGTTGCGGTAGTTGGGTTAGTACCAGATACATTGAATGTACTTGATCGTCTTACATAGCCTCCACCTGTTGCTTCAGTTCCACCGCCTGTATCAGTTGGTGCTACTGTATATAAAGCAACATACAATGTTGTTGGTGCTGTGTAAGCATTGCCACCGAAGACATGTTCTAAAACTTTGTCTTCTAAATAATCACTAAATCCTGCCATCGTATTCTCCTTTAATTACCGTAGTAGTAATTTCTTTTTTGTTTTGTTCCGTAAGTCTTTCTTCTCATTATTAGAGAACCTTTACCAAATGCAGCTTTCTCTTGAGCAAGTCTCATTTCTTCTAATGCTTTCTCAAACTGTTGTGTAAACATTGCTATTCTGTCGTCTTCCATCAAGTAGATAGAAGCGTGTTTCAATGCACCATACAAGTAAACATCTGGGTTTGATACTGATACAAAGTTAGTTGTATTGGTATCACTCAGTGCATTTATTTTACCATAATAAGTTAGCTGTAGGGTGTAAGGAACGTCAGGAGTTGGTGCTAATTCTATAGTACCATCAACCATTGCATAATATACTGGTTGACCTGTTGAGTTGTTATTTGATTTTCTATAAACATCTAAAGATTCTATAGATTGTTGAAATAACGGACTGAAATCATTTGATGTTATTTCTACATTGATGGCTTCTAACCAATCATCTGGTACTGATAAGTATTGAGCATCTGCTACTGCGGTAGCTCTTACAATCATGTCTTTTGTTCTTAACTTTCTGTTAAGTTCAGCCTCTACATTATCAATAAATGTATCTATGGTAGATGTTAAATCTGATCTGTTTAGATAACCAGCTATGGCTGTTTTTAATTCTGCATATGTCATACTTTACCTTGCCAAGTTCTAAAGACGTTATTGTCTGGATTGTTTAGCCATTGTTTCCACTTTGCGGGATCTTTTGACCAACCTTCTCGTAATGCTTTTTGCCAAATTACCATGGGTACTTCAGCTATGTGTCGCATATCTTTTCCAGGCTTAGGTGTATTGTCTCTTAGTTTCTTAACGTGGTCAATGACAGGAGCAACATCTTGAGTTGTGTGATAGACAAACTTGTCATCCTCTGTAATGAACTCTGATTTGTAACCAGTTTTGTGATCGGTGATTGTACGTTTTGTTGCCATGTTTAATAAAGGGTGGGAAGGCCGAAGCCTTCCCTAAGTTTAACTAACTTATGAAGTTGTTAAGTCTGCGACTATACCGTGAGCAGCTTCGTTGCTCATTTCTAATCCATACTCAGTTACAATCATCTTAGTTTGTGCATCACCTACAGTAGCGATATCAACTGTTTTAAAGTCTCTTAAGAAAGAAACTTTAGCATAGTCTGGATCAACCAATAATAGTGATCTTTCTCTACTGAAGTTAGATGGAATGATTTTCAACTCACCAAAGTCTGAAGCATAAATAGAAACAGAAGCCTCTACTGTGTTTGCATCAACCATTTGTCTTGCTGAAGTTCTACCTGTGAAGCCAGATATTTTTTGCTTATTAACTGGGCCACAGATTGCTAGTGAAGGCTCGCCACCATTAGAGAAGCAAGACTGTAATACTGCTTTAAGTAAAGGTTCAGTTAAAGCTCTTTGAGTTCCGTCTGTTGGAGCTGTACCACCACCAGTAGGTGATCCTGATGCTGCTCTACTTACATTAGACTTCATCCAAGATTCAAATCCACCAGTTTTTCTAGCTGTTGTTGCGTTACCAGTTGTTTTACCACCATTTTGACAGAGAGCTGTTTCCATGTCTCTTTTCAATGCTTTAGCCATAATAGCTAATTGATGAGCCATTTCTGACTTCTTACCAGCTGGATCAGATGCTTGTTGAGAACCAGATACAGTTGCATCTCTTGAAGAGATCATTGCAACATTGCTAACTCTAGTTGTAGCAGTAGAAGCTGAAGTAGCTCCGTCTAATCTAAAGCCTTCTAGTTCACCAGCTGCATCAACAGTTGGTAGGGTTTCTGTTTGCCAATCAAAAACTACGTTCTTAATTGAGTTTTTTCCAATTGCAGACATAAACGGAGTTGCTTGTGGAGAGATGTTATAAATAACGTCACTTAGTTGCTCTCTATCAGCAGTCGCGCTGTATGTATCAAATGCGTTTGTTACTTTAGCCATGATATTTTCCTATGTTTAAAAGTTTATATAATTTGTTCAAATAATTTAGCTGCATCCTGGACTTTGCCAGTCTTAGCTAATTTTCGATGCGCTCTTTTCGCTGGTGTTGAACTTTTAGGTACATTTGAAGTGCCAGGTCGGGCGGTTCGAGCTGCCGCTTTCTTTTCAGTTGGCTTCACTTTAGTAGCTTGTTGTGTCTTATGTTGTAACCATGCGTTTCTTAAACCAAGTAAAACTCGGTAGTCGTAAACGCTGTCCATCTCTTGAGATGAATAGCCTAAAACATTAACACCATAATCCCGAATAGAGTTTTTTTCTTTAACTGCTATTTCGTTATCTTGCCATTCTGGAATTTGTGTTAGCAATTGTTCATTACCGTACTTGACGAACTTTTCAAGTTCCTCTTGTTGCTTTGCAGCTTGTTCCTGTTGGAGTCTAGTTGCTTCAGCTTCTGCGGCTTGTAACCTTTGCTTCTTCTCATTCCATAAGTCTTTTTCACGGACATAAGCAATAGGATCAGCGTCATAAAGTGCATTCCAATCTGGCTCGTTTCCTAACTCGCCTTTCAAAGTCGCTTCCAGTTTTGGTAACAACTGCGAATAAATTGCATCTTTTTGAGAAACCTCTTTTTGTTGAGCTTCAATAGCTTTACGCTGTTCAGCTAACTCTTGAGTTTTTCTCGTATAATCTCTTTGGCGACTGTATCCACTTTGGAGTTCTTCAAGCGTGACCTGGGTATCTTCACCATCTACTTTAATAGTATATAGCTGTGGTTGCTCGGACTCCTCTACTTCTACTTGATCTTCTTGAGGTTCGTCTTCATCTTCTTCAAAGTCGTCTTCTAAGTCTTCGTCTTCTTCGATGATTTCATCATCTTCAATGACTTCGTCTTCGTTGACTAATTCTTCTGATGGTTGTTCTAGTTCGTTTTCTGGTTGTTCCGATGGAGTCAAAAAACTTTCGAAAGATTGTTCTGTCTGTTCTAAATTTGTTTGTAAACCAATCGGCTTTGCGTTGTTGGTCATATTCATTCCTTAAAAATGTAAAGTAGTATTTTAACAATACTAAATTAAATTTTACACAACTTTATGCAATCTTCCTAGTTGTGACTTTGTGATCTTACCCTTCTCTACTATTATTCTTAAATGTTTTTCTATTTCGGGTAAAAGTTTGATTGCTTTGTGTAAATTTTCTCTTTTATTTATATCACTGTCTTTAGACAATAACCATAAATTTATATAGTCTTCTTTAAGATTGTTTACAGCGTGTGTGAATGTTTCTGAGTTTAGAATTAACTCTGCTTCGTTTGAGTTTAAGATATCTTCTTGTGATGGCATATATTTTTTAGTTAGCTATTAGCTTATCAATTTTTTCGTCTAATTTGTCTAATCTGTCAAAAATTCTTTGCATGTCTAAATGCAAGTCTTGTTTGGTTGCGTAGCGTGTAGGTATTTCTTCTCTTGTTTTATTGACCAATATTTCAACCCTTTTGACATCAGCAGCGTTAGTGCGGATGCTGTATATAATAGGAACATAAACGAGAGTGATAATCGCGTTCCAAAATAAAATAGGGTTGTCCATCAATAACTCCAAATATGCGGCCTTGGTCTGCTTTCTTTTTCTTCCGAGATGTCTAAGTGTATAAAACGAGCATCTCCTTTTTGATTCACACCAACGCCAGTAAATCCATAATCTTTAGCTTTTGATACTATGTTGAGTGCTTTGCTTCCTCTTACATATACATCAGCAGCCAATCCTTCTGCATGAGTACCTGGAGTTTTCTTTCTCGCTTCTATTGGATGTTCTTCGCATCTGTAACCAGATGTAATAATAAAAGGAAAACCCAGCTCAGTTCTAAGTGATTGTAACTTATTTATTAGTTCGTGTGAAATACCATTTTTACCACAATGTTTGCAAGCAAACTCTTCTTCTTTGAAGTTTTCCCAAGTCATTATTTTCCTACTCCTTTTACCCTTTCGTAAGATCGCATTCCGCCAAGACCAAGCATACCCATAAGGACAGGTAGCATCGTTGATGTATCTGCTTGAGGTACAACAATACCAAAAGGTGCAGCGAGAGGACTGATTAAAAAGTTGACTGCAAATCCTGCAACACATATCCATGCTGTAGCTGGTCGCCATGATGATTGAAACCAGTTGCCTTTGGCTTCTTCTTTGTTGACTTCTATTTGTGCTTTAGCAATCTCATGGATGTGCCTTTCAGACATGGTTGCAATTTCGTGTGCAATCTTTTGTTTTGTATCCGCGTCTGGAATAAACTTATCTAGTAGTTCGCTTACGGGTTTTATTAGTTTATCTATCATGTGTATTTTTTTTGTGTAGGTTATTTGCGTGTCGTTGGAACGACCACTCTAAAAACTTATCAAGCCAACCAAACAATTACTTCTTCTTTTTCTTTTTAGGGAAACCAGCTTTCATGTTAGCGTAGGCTTTTTTAGAAATTGTAGATTTCTTTTTTGGTCTGCTTGTTTTAGCTTTTTTTCTTTTATTTATGTTTGCATATAATGACATAGTATCTCCTTACCATTTTACTTTGTTTGCCCAGTAAGCTGCGGACAACTTACCCCTTGCGATATTCTTGGCGTGTCTTGCCTTGAATGATTTTCTTCTTGCTTTGCCTTTAGCAGTCATTGGTTTTTTACCAGCTCCACTTACGCCTTGTTGACCAAAACGAATTAATTTTATGGTGCTACCGACTTTTGCTAAGACAGCGTGTGATTTAGTTTTGTGGTTAGGGGTACGTTTAGGTTTATTGTAACCAGCGAACTTTTCGCCTCTATATGTTATTGCCATTAGTGTATCAATGTCTCCGTACAAGATATTAGCTCTGAGTCTGGTGGTATTTGTAGAAACACTCTTGCGACTCTTTTAGCTTCTTCTAAGTTTTTAGCTTTTATGTCCGAACCAACATAAATAAAATCTCCATCAAGAAATTCTAAATCGTAAATTTTATCCGACTGGTTGGTTGTTTCCATTTGTAAACATTCCTTGAGATTCATTCTTTGCTACTTGTCTCATAGCTTCTCTATCTCTTTCCATGATAGCGTTAGTCTCTGCTACATCTACTTGTGCGCCATACTTAGCTACCAGTTCAGCAATCTTAAGTTGCATGTCTGCAAGAGATTGATCCCTATCTCTATCATCTTCCATAATGATTTTCATTCTATCTGTCCCTGCGTCTATGATAGCTTTCTGTCCAAGGTTTTGTGCCTTCTGTGCTTCTGCTTGTGCTAGTATTTCTGCTGGATCACCCAGTCAGATAATGTTTGCACAAGTCACTGTTGATGGTAATATATCAACATATACACAGTATGAACCTAAAGATGCAAACAACCAACAATCTTGGACACCATTCGCACAGTTTACATTGCTTAGTGATTCAAGTGTTACTGTGAATTTAGAGTATGGTAAGGTGGCTGGATCAGCCTCTATACAAGTTAAAGAATCAAGAATATCATATTGGAGAGTATTTTAATGAGCGCAACAAAAGCCCTAGTACGGCTATCAGACAACCTGATGTATGGTGACCCATCACCCTCACCTGTGAACCCAGACGCTGATCTCTACTCCATTGTTGATACTACCCTAGCCGAGGTACCCAACAGCGGTAGTCGTAACTACCGGTGGAACGTCAAAGAGTCTAAGTTCTATGATGCTGGGCTCAAGGATATTACCGGCAAGGACCCCACCAAGGTAGTCCTAACCCCCTTTACTATAACTGATAATTACTTTTATAGAGGTAAGGGCTTTGAGTTCACAGCAGCAGCTAGCTCAGTTACTGACTTTGACTACCTTGTTGCGGCTGATAGATCAATAGACGGATCTGAAATCTGGTTGGGCTCAAACGTGTTCGGATGCAAAGCAACCTTCCAAGTAGTTGATGTTTCTGGTATTCTTGCCCCAGCAGGGACCGTTCTCAATGAGTTTGCGACAGACTGGAATATTCACCCAACAGAAGATAATTCCCAGCGTCCGGGATACCCGGCTAGGATACTAGCTGGACTCTTCATACGTATTAAATTAAACAACCCATCAGCTAACGCTATACAGGTTTATGGCAACCTAAGACTACATGAACATGTAGAGGTGCAATAATGAGTAAGCGAATATATATAGGGCTTTCGGCCCCTAAACGTGAGTCCATTCTAACCAAACTCATAAAATTGCTACTAAGAACCAAGTATTCTCACTGCTATGTAAGGTGGGAGACTAGTTGGGGATTTGACGCAATATATGAGGCCAGCGGTATAAGCGTCAAGTTTGTAGGCGGTGATATCTGGCACGACAGGAATGTAATACATAAAGAATGGGCTCTGGACATCAGTACCAGGACCTTTCACGACAAGTTTCTCTCCCATTTGATGTCCATCAGTGGCACCCAGTACGGACTCAAGCAGCTAGTTCAACTAGGTTTTGCGTTGCTGTTTAGGTCTAAGGATGGGGTCACCAAGGATAAGAAGAATACGATGATATGTAGCGAGCTTATATATTACGTACTTACAGAGGTATTTGAGAAGAAGTGGGATATAGATCCTGACATAGTCACCCCTAAGGACATAGAGAGGTACCTAAATGGCCCTACATAAGAATAGTGCAGGTCGAGGTATACACCAGCCGGGGCAGTACCAGGTTACCAATAACTCTGGGGCTACTATAGCCAAGGGTAAGGTAGTCAAGGTTGTAGGCAAGGATGCCTTCATTACAGTTGAGGTTGTCACCAACCCTACTTCTGAGTATGTACTTGGAATTGTTGTTGATGACATTCTAAATGGTGAGAATGGGCATGTAGCTAGGATGGGCCTCTTTGGGCAGTTCAACACTTCAGGCTTTACCAATCAGGTAACCCTATACTCAGACGGTAATGGTGATCTATCCACTAGTGTCCTAGGGCCCCAAATTGGTACCGTAATGAGCGTAAGCGCTGAAGACGGCCACATACTACTGGATGTGCATGATCCAGCCGTAGCTGGGGCCTCAGGAGGCCACAACGTACTGATTACAACCTTAACCCCGACCGATATAGCCAATGGCTACGTCAACCTCCCAGTAAGTCCCACGTTACCAACAGCAACGCTGGTGGAATTGGCGGGGGCACCCAATCAAGTGTATGGAGACGACTTTACAGTCTCCGGCAATACTATTACATTCATCACGGTGAATCCAGAAAACTTAGGGAATATCCTAACTTCTGGGGATAATGTAGTAATCGGATGGCACGCTATGCTTAACGCTCTCGGAGCTACC
>WLWF01003384.1_pt1 | contig 10523 bp, 12 predicted proteins | sample 6718331 | NCBI WGS metagenome assembly WLWF01 (sample SAMN12718692, study PRJNA515312) | sponge metagenome | isolation source: marine sponge | host: Mycale hentscheli | place: New Zealand: South Island, Marlborough, Capsize Point | collected 2003-05-01
TTATGATCCATTTTTAAACCGGTAAAAAAATTATAGATTATTTTTATTTTCTATTTCCAATAGCATTCGCTTAACCTCTTCAATGGCATCAGGACAAGAGGTATCACTAGAAATTCTAAAATATTCACGGTAATGACCATCGTCTAAAAGGGAAATATCTACTTTAACGGCGAATTTCTCTGCTATGGTAGAGACAATATTTTCTAGTTGATTAAGACAGACCTGTATTTTCTTGGTTTTTACTTTCAGGTAAGCCATTTCATTATTATTTTCTTCTACTTCTGAGACCTTACATGATACTACATCATCACTTTCATTTAGACTAGAGACTACGGCTCGGGTTGATAATGTCGCTTCAATTGTGCTCATTTATAACTAGAAGTTGTCCTAAACTTTAAATATAGTTTTCTCTAAGTAAAGAAAATTTAGTTAAAGAAAATTGACTAAAAGTATATAAGGTCAAATATCAATTAAAATGACTGCTGTAATAGAAGATGATTATCATAATCTATCAGATAGGGATGCGTTCACTGATATTTTCAACTCTGTAAAAATGTTTAGTTGCCAAGATGGGGATGATGGTGGAGGTGGTAAAGGTAAAATATGTGTCGATGGGAATAGTAATAATGATAATGATATATTTAATCCGGATGCGTTAGGTCATCGCTTACGGCATAGTAATAGTTTACCAGAAACTTATGGTGACAAAAACTGTTGCGATCCGAGCCAAGATCATCCCGAAAATTGTAAAGATTGTCAAACAGACAGTCTAGTTTATGAGGATGGGGCGTATTTCTGTTATAACTGTGGTAAGTTCCAAGAGGTTAGAATTAATCAGGAACAGGAGTGGCGATTTTACGGTGATTCTGATAGTAAAAGCTCTGATCCGACCAGAGTCGGTATGCCTATGAACCAACTACTACCAGAATCATCACTTGGGACAGTCATTTCTAATAGGGGAAGTCATTCCATTGAATTTGAAAAACTTAGGCAGTATCATACCTGGAATACCATGCCCTATAAAGAGAGAAGTCTATATCGTGTCTATGAACGTCTCCAGTCTAAGGCCATTAAGGCCGGTATCCCACTTTGTATTATTGAAAATGCCAAAAGTATGTATAAACAACTAAGTGAGGCACAGATCTCCAGAGGAGCCAATAGAAGGGGATTAATGGCAAGTTGTATTTACCGGGCGTGTCAAATGGAAAATGTTCCAAGAAGTGCCAAGGAAATAGCCGACATTTATGACCTCAAAACTAGTGAAATGACCAAGGGTAACAAGAAATTTTTAGAAATCATGAATTTAGCTAAAAAGAGGGAGGGTTATGTTATTGCTAGTTCTACCCCAATGAACTTTATTAAACGATTTTGTTCTAAGCTAGGTTTATCGGAAGATATCTATCATATCTGCTTTATTGTCGCTTATGCCACTACCAAATTGGACATCGTGGATGAAAATACCCCACCTTCCATTGCGGCAGGAAGTATTTTCCTGGTTATGTCTCTGTGTAATATCAATGTTTCAAAACGCCAGGTAGCCCAGGCCTGTAAAATTTCGGAGGTCACTATTAGTAAGTGTTATAAAAAACTATATAGTCATAGGGGTAAATTGTTTCCCCCCTCGGTAATTAAACGGTATAATATTGATTTGGATTAATAGTGTCTTAACATGTCAGAATAAAGCTATTTTAATTTTTTGATTATTTTTAATATTTATTTCTACTTTAAAAATATTTAGGATAGGATAGGTAAATGGATAATTTTTTAAGTAGAGTTAAAAAATCTCTTACAACTGGTTTAGTTGGAAGTAAAGAAGTGGATGAAAACAAACAAAACCCTACTATATTTGGTAGACCCTTATATAGTTATTCCTACCAGAATGGAAAGGATAATGGCCTATTGTGTAGTGAATTTGGGTTTAGATAATTAGTTATGGGTAGGCATCTGGGTACTAATATTACCTACTCCTGCTCCATCTCCACCACCTTCACCCCCACTATTATATTTACCCATAATAGTTTTCAGTTGACTATAAAAATCAAAACTACTTGGACCATATATATAATGGCTCCCACGATAAGATTCTTTACTACTAGTCCAGGAAAAATAGGGAGGACTAACTGGAATGGGAACATTAATCCCACATTGAGTAACATTTGTCCCGGATGAATATTTGTGGGCGTGGTGATTACTGGTAGTAAAGATGGTAGTTCCATTACCATATTGATTTTGGTTGACTAATTTAATAGCCGTGTCAAGATCTGGGACTCTTATCACTGCCAGAATGGGGGCAAATAATTCATCTTGGTAGACCTCCATTTCAGGGGTAACGTTGTCAATGATGACCGGTCCTAGATAATTAGTGGTATTATCGGCAAAACTGGGATGGTCTCCCCCATAGAGCAGGTGGGCACCCATATCTACTGATCGTTGTAGACTATTAATGGCCAGTTTTTTGGCTTCCAGGTCAATTAACGGTCCCATATCTCGTTCTACTTCCACAGACTGTAAACCCTGTTTTAGATAGTCTAGAATTTCTTCTGCTCCATCTACCACGACCAAAACACTAATCGCCATACACCTTTGTCCCATCACAAAAGCGGAAATAATAGAATTAGCCGTCTCTTGGTAGTGACAATCTGGCATAACGACCGCATGATTTTTCGCCCCCATATTAATCTGGGTTCGTTTCCCATGTTTAGTTGCCAGGTCATAGACCAGTTTTCCAGCGTGGGTAGAACCCACAAAAGAAACTGTCTTGACATCAGGATCACTAATTAACTTACTGGAGACTTCTTGGCCCCCGTGAATCACATTAATTAAGCCATTGGGAAACCCTGCCATAGTGGCACCATAGGCCAAATAGAGAGGGGTCCAGGGACATTTTTCCGAGGTTTTTAAGACTACTGTATTTCCGGTGACTACCGCTAAGGGTATCATCCATAAGGGTATCATAGCTGGAAAATTAAAGGGAAGGATCCCAGAAGTAACACCGAGGGGTTCCCGTTTCGTATGGATTTCTAATTCTTGGTTAATTTGGGCGTAATCCCCTTTTAACAGGGAAGGTGCGGAGAGGGCATATTTTACGACCTCTAACCCTCGTTCTACTTCAGCACTAGCATCCGCAACGGGCTTACCATTTTCTTCACTGATAATTGTGGCGAGATGGTCTCTATTGTTTTTTAACCACTGATACCAATCCATTATTTTCTCTACACGGTGGTTTATAGAGGTCTTTGACCATTCTTGGTAGGCTTCCTGTGAATTGCGAATGGCGTGTCCACAACCAAAGGTATCATCTACAATAATATTACCCAATTGATTTTTATTAACAGGATTATACACTGTTGTTAAGCTGTTACCAAGTGGGTAGATAAAACGTCCATTAATATAATGGGGGATACGATCAGCAGGACTTAGGCCTCTTAGACTAGGTATAAGACGTTTGAGTGACATTTTAGATTAATGTAAGTGTCTTAATTTTATATTAGTTTAGGCATTTGCTTAAATAATAAATAATACCATAGACTATTATATCTATTTAATAGTTTTAATTTGTCTGGATTATTTTACGGTTAACTTAGTAGATTAGACAGTCTAGAGGAGTTATCAAAATATACCAAATGTGAGAGTTAAATATTCATAATTTCTTATGACTGGTGAAAAGTGTTGTATCTTAGATAATAGACTATCTATTATCTAAATTATTTTGGTTATCTTTTTTTAAAAATAGGTAGTAGGTTCCAGTTTTCTATATTCTGAAAGTGCTTAACTTGTCTGTCTTAAAATATGACAGTTGGGAAATGATAAGTTTTTCTAGTAATACATTTCTCATCACCTAAGCTCATCCCTCCCATTATACTCTCAACAACCACTAACCTCACACAAACTACCCCACTAGCCGTATTCTCACGTGGAATTGACATATCTGCAATAGGCTGCCACAGGTTCCTTAATCTTGCCCCACATCCACCACCTCCACTATAACAACACCCACATCCATAACCACACCTTAAAGCCTTCTTCATAGCCTTAAGACGTTACAGATTAATCGATCTTTTATCCATTCTCTCTTTGTCATTATCGTTATCCCATTCCTTAATAACCAAGGCTTTAGACATTTTCCCAGATTTTTTTTAAGTAATCTTGATATATTTGTCAGTTTAGATCATTATCTTAAATTGCTGGAAAATAAAGTTAACAGATAATGAAACTTAACACCAGGTGACCCTAAAATCATACCAATTACTTTACACCAATTATAGTTATATATTTCATTACTTAAAAAAAGGTAGATTAATTTTAAACGAATTGTCCTTACCCTAATAAAAATTTACGGAGACCTATTTATTAAGGTAGTATACTTAATCAAATACTACTAAAATATTAATGAGATATTTCCTTATATTTGGCCTTATATTTCTTGTAAAGTTTGTAATAGGGATCACTACCAAATGTCTGCTGGGCACCTCCAGCCTGTTGATCTACACCATTTAAAAAACTATTAAAAGCATCCTTACTTCTTCCACCTTCATACTCATAGATATTTTTACTATTCAGGGTTTTACGGTTAGTTACCCCCTTGAGCATTTTAAAAGTTGGAAATCCATCAACTCCAAATTTATGCATCATCTCTGGGTGGTGATCACCATTAATCATGACTAAAGTAGTTCCCCCTTCTAGTTGTTTATTGCGGTAGTCACCATAGTCAACCGCTCTTCCTCCAAAGGCCGTTTTAAATGCTGGCTCCGCCGCACGACAATGGCCACACCAAGGGGCATAAAACATCGCAAAGACATTCTCAGACTTTTTATTAGGCATCTTATATTTTAATACCAATATTTTAATTTCCACCACTAGATTAAATTTAGATTAATTTAGTTATTAAAACAATATAAAAGGACTTGACGCTTAATAGTTTAACTATGGGATCAGAGCAAAGTAGACCTACTTTACAGGAAGGCCCAACGCTATCTAACATTTCCAATAAATTATCCAGTTATAATTGGATTCCAAGTTACCAAGTCTTAAAAACACCGATCTCATCTAAGGTAAATACATCCAGTCCCCTGGACCAGGACACTCCCCTAGTAGAATATTTTGATTTACGGAGAAATATGCCTCAAATGAGCCAAGAAAATACCGATTATTGTCAAGTGGCGAAGGCCGTCGCCGTTTTAATTAACTATTGTCTTCTCCAGAGCAAATCACTACATACCTTTCCCCCCTCGTATCACTATTTATTATATCTATTAAAAAACGTCGCGGGCACGAGTCAACTTCATAGTTTTGGACATCTCTCCGAAATTATTAGAAATTTCGGGATTTGTAGTCACGATGATTTCTTAAATTATCAGGAAAGACCAAGTGATGAAACCTTTCGGTTAGCAAGACCGTTCCGACATATTAAATTTATGACAGTTCCCGTCGTTTTGGATAATATTAAAAGTTTATTGGCCAATGAAACTCCTTTACTATTAGGAATGCCAGTCTATTCTAATTTTCTAAAAACGGAAACCGACCCAAGATTAACACTTACCAATAATGACGATATCCTACTTGGGGGATTTTGTGGTCTTATTGTTGGATATCAAGAAACCGATTGTCACTTTATTGTTATGACTACTAAGGGTAAGAGATGGGGCGATCGTGGTTATATTTTTATTCCCTACCAACAAATCATTGACAGCGGAGCGGAAATAGTAAAAATAGACTTTATTAGCGAATTAATTAAACTTGATCTGGAAAAAAGTAACCAATTATCTCCAACCAACTATCATGCTAGGCCAATGAATCAGGAGTCTAATGAATATCAGACTTCTCATCAGGAGGTCACTAGTTTTAAAACTATGTTTTAAAGGTTTTAAAAAGATTACAACCCAAACTAAGTAAGAAGTAAGAAGTAAGAAGTAAGAAGTAATATGAAGGTTAAAAAGGTTAAAAAGGTTAAAAAAGTCCCAAAATGTCACAATCTCTCTATATATTGGAACCCTCTTGGGTGGTTAGTGAAGGCTTTCACACCTGTATTTTCAAGTGTTTCATTATTTTCCCTATTTTCTGTATTTTCTGTATTATTGTTTAGTGTCTCATTGTTATCTAACCGGTTAGATATAGAAAATGACCAAACTAGTAAACCTATTTTAGACTTAAACAATTTAACTACAGACTGGTTATTTCTACTTAGTTTCCGAATTGTGGCTTGTCTGGAATTTTGTGTCAGTTGTTATTTCCTGGTCTTTTATCTCCTTTTTTCTAACTGTCTCTATCTAATTGAAATCTTAATTACTAATTATTTGGTTTATTTATCTTATTTAACCTTTCGGTTAACGGTTTTCCCGACAAATCTAATTTTTGTTGGAGGTGCTATTGTGTTGTTATACATTGTAAGATTAATCCTAAAAGATTTAATTATCCTTAGAAAGATAGTAAATAGTCAATTATCGTGATCGTTATCGGCATCTCCATCAATCGTCACGATTAATACCCTATTAATGGTCACGATTAATGGTCACGATTAATACCCTATTAATAGCCACGATTAATGGTGGCGATTAATACTATACACCTGACTCTTTAACGCATTGTTTTCAGCCCTTAAGCGTTCTATTTCTTCCTGTTGCCTTTCTAGGGCAATTTCGGCTAATTCTTGCTTGGAAAGTATTTTTAGAAACTTGGTTTCCCAGATATCTCCATCTTTGGGATTAGCGACTTCTCTTTGGACACTCCAAGTATACTTACCATTACTAAGAACAACATACTTCTGATGTTTTCTTTTCAGTAGACCACCGGTTCTAAATTTCCATTTATTTTCCTCAATATCATAGATAAAATACCTGACATGGGTATTAACTGTCACAAAGTCAATATCTTTTACCTCGGTATATCCTTTTAGTTTTTCTTTATATGCCTCTGGTGTCTGAAGGGTATCCGTAATTGTTTGTTTAGGTCTCTTATAGAGGGACTTATTTAGTCGGATGGTTTTCTCAGTATCCACGTGATTGGGAGGGTTCATAGTTAGTTTACTTTATATAATATATTTATATCTCTTTAATATTATATCTATGATACCAATTGGTCAAAGGGTAAGTGTCATAGAAAAACCTACTCAAATAGTGGTCAAGACTGGCTATTTACGTCAAGTTAATGATGCTTATTTTACGATACAGGCCCAACCTGGCTATACTAAGATATACAATAATGACCGGTATGAGATTAAGGTAAACCTTAAAAAAAGACCGCGGAATAATGACTATCAGAAATTTAAAACCCTGTTAGAAGAAATAGAAAAGAGCATACAGCAATAAACCACTGTAATTATTTAGTTTTGATAATCCAACAACCCTCGTCATAATCCCAAGTTTTATTTTTGGGTGCCCGACCACTTGGACGTGGGTGATGTGGTTTAAGTGGTGGGTTGGTCTCATTGCTGGTCTCATTGCGGGTCTCATTATCATTCTCATTATTGGTGTCATTGTTTGGTTTCTGACAATCTAAATCATCGGGGCCAAGAGTATCTATTGACCCTTGGTTTTCATTATCAGTAGTAACAGATGTATCAACTGTGTCCTCAACTGGTTCTTCAACTTGTTCCTTTACTGTTCCCTGTTCATCTTCCGGTTCCTCTTTCTCAAGATGATTAATTTGATTATTCTCCGTAGTTTCGTCACTTTTATTAGGGTCTGTCGTTATTTGGTTTTCACCATCCTCCTCTACATCATCCTCTTCATCACTATCACTCTCGTCATCTACTATCTCTATCTTTACGGTATTATTAGCTTTGTCCTGATCACTCTCCTCACTATCGCTATCAATTACGACTTGGTGAGCAGCAGGCGGTCCATCATGATTTTCAACCTGATTTTCAACCTGGTGTCCTGTCTGATTTTCAACCTGGTGTCCTGTCTGATTTTCAACCTGTTTATCAGGTGTAACTTCAAGAATACCACTATCACCACTATCACTATCACTTTCAACTGTAATTTCATTATGTCCTATTTCTGGATTGGAAGAAATATGAACCTCACTTTCACTATCACTACTGTCACTAATATCAAGCACAACCTTATTATCGTTGTTTTCGCCAACTTGACTTTCTAATTCTCCAGATACTGCTGCTAAATCTTGAATAACTGTTTCGTCTATTGGTTGTGATTTATCTCTACTTTTACCTTTCACAATACCTTTAACGTTTTTAGTTGACCGGGTGTTACTAGTCACCCTGCCGCGAACAGGTGGTTTTCTAACGGGTGGACCTTTCACGCTACCAGGACCTTTCATTCCTTTCGGTCTTTGGATCGCAGTTTGACTCCAACCGTAGACACTAGAAGGGTCTTGACTAGAAGCACCAGTTCCTTTACCATTTAGACCTTTCACATTATTAGGTCCCATTGGTCTTGGAATGGCACTTTGATTCCAACCATAAACAGAGTGAGGAGGTTGGTTTCTCATCCCCTTTCCTTTCATCTGATTAGCCATGTTATCGGGTCTAGGTATAGCAGTTGGAGCCCATCCATAAACCTTTGAGGGATCATTGGACTTGGGAGGACCTCTCCTTCCTTTTTGGAAATTACCTTTGCCTTTTTTTTGTTGAATGGCACTTTGGTCCCACCCGTAAACCGTCGCTGGATTTTGAGAACTAGCCCCTTTACCCTTAAATTGACTATAGCTATTGGGTTTAAAAATAGTACCTTGGTCCCAGCCATAAATAGCTGATGGTTTTCCACCTTTTCCTTTTGGAGCCATACTAGGAGACATTGGTCGGGGGATGGCACTTTGGTTCCACCCATAGACTCCGACTGGATTAGGTTGTGAAGGAGTGGGTGTTCTCACTTGATAACCTTGATTACCTTTACCTTTTATCTGACCCCTGGATTGGCCCTTGGTCTGGTTTTGTAAAATGTTATTGACGCTGGAATTTACATTTAACATTTACTACCTTTTGAAAAATAAATACTTTAAAATAAACGCAAAATATTAAAATATCTCAGACTTATCTAAAGATGTCCGGAAATTTTGACAGCCTTAAGACTGGGGATATTTTGTTATTTGTCGAAAGACCAAAAAATTATTTCATGAGACTATTTAATTGGGCAATTGCGACTGCAACCTCTTCACCTTATTCTCATACCGCCGTGGTTTTAAGGGATCCTACTTTTATCCATCCTACTCTTAAGGGTTTATTTATTTGGGAATCAAGCTGGGAAACCACTCCTGATCCACAAGATGATAAGGTAAAACTTGGTGTTCAAATCACTCCATTTTACCAATTCTTAAAAAACTTTTGTGGACAAATATATGTTAGACGTCTTGTAAAAGGTAGAGATTTAATTAAACCAGAAAGACTAAATCATATACATCGTGTTGTCTATTGTAAACCATATGACCTCCACATTAAAGATTGGATACAGGCTTGGAAACGAGAAGATAGTGAACCCCAGAAAACAGATAGATTTTGGTGTAGTGCTCTAGTTGCATATATTCTGGTTGGTCTTGGATTTTTACCTGATAAAACGGATTGGAGTGTGATTAGACCAGAAGATTTATCAAGTCATAGTAATTATTTGACCTTTTGTGATTGTTGTCAGTATGAGATAGATAAGCTAATTTATTAATTTAATAAGTCTTACTTTCCGGAAAGTAGCCTGCTTTAGGTCTTTAGGTTTTGGATTTGTTTTATATATTTAAAGAATTTTATCTTAAACAAATGGTATAATAATTTTAATAATATTAAATATTTAAATTATGATAGAGCAACAATTAATATTTCAACAAAATAGCCAATTGACAGATGATACCCAAAACCAAAGCCAAGTGGAGGATAATATCCCTCTCCGTCTGGTATTTTTGGGAAATGTTGATAGTGGAAAAACGACACTAGTTAGTGTCTTATCCAATCAAGATTTAGATAACGGTAAAGGTAGTGCTAGGCTAAAGGTATTTAAGCATCCTCATGAACGGGAATGTGGGCGAACTAGTGCTATTGCGATAGAATCGTGTCAAATACATCAACGAAAAACCATGCTTATAGATCTATGTGGGCACGAAAGATATCTAAAAACTACTTTATTTGGTCTTAATTTAGTTAATCCTGATTATTGTTTATTAATAGTTGGAGCTAATATGGGAATTAGTAAAATGACATTAGAACATGTTACCTCTGCTCTTTCGTTGGGATACCAAATTATCATATGTATTACTAAAATTGATATCTCTCCTGACCATATTACTAATATTACTGTTAAATCTCTTAGTAAAACAATCCAGAAATATGAAAAACGGGTAATGTTACTTAATCAATATAAGATTGCTAATCTTACTGATCAACAAATTGCTGATTTTGCGAAGTCTTATGTTCCCATTATTAAAATTTCCAATGTCAAAGGAACAGGACTAGAAAAACTAAGAACTTTTTTATCAAGACTACCAAGGGTCAGACAGTTTGATGACCAGAGCCAAGTTGAGTTTTCGGTAGATGGACATTTCCATCTCAAGGGAATAGGACATGTTTTATCCGGGACTATTTG
>WLWF01003387.1_pt1 | contig 10519 bp, 11 predicted proteins | sample 6718331 | NCBI WGS metagenome assembly WLWF01 (sample SAMN12718692, study PRJNA515312) | sponge metagenome | isolation source: marine sponge | host: Mycale hentscheli | place: New Zealand: South Island, Marlborough, Capsize Point | collected 2003-05-01
GCGACACACCAGTTGGCCGGCGTGGCGTAGATGGGGAGCGCTGCGGCACGAAAGGTCGCTCCGTCACGATCCTCACAGGGGCCACAGCTTCGAGACTCGGCAAGGTTGGAGTAGATATACCTTCGGGCATCAGAGGACCGAAGCTCTTGCGCCCTCCCGAGTCCGTAAGTCAGGTTGGACATCTGTTGGGCTAACCGGAAGTCAACACCAACCGAGAGGACGGCAAGAGCCGCTGCCACTGCGGGAAATCCTACGGCAGGAGGAGGAACTGCGCCACCCACGCCTGCGGACTGCATCGTTGAGATCGCTACTCGTTGTACCCTCTCTGCCGCATCGCGAGCAGCGTTAGCCGCAGTGTTTGCGATAGCGTCCTCTGGATCGATGTCATCGATGTAGCTCTCGTCTTCGTCATCGAGAGGAGTGGGAGCCTTGACAGGCTCCGCTAAGTCAAAAGGGAGTGTGGGCTGTCCGTCACTCGCCTTCTCCACGGACTCAATCTGTCGAACAAGTTTGGCGCTCCACGAGACGGCAGCGTCACCACCCCAGAGAGCCCAGGCAACTCGGCCAGGAGACGGGAATCCATCCTCTCCGGGACTGAACCCCTTGCCCTTCTTGTCCTCCGCGTGACGAGCTAGCCACGCGCTCATCTTGATAGCCTTGTCGCGGCTTATCGGGTCTCCAGATGCCATGCGACGAGCCCAAGACACGGTGGCGGGCATCAGGCCGTCTCCACTGTGCCCTTCCTCGTGCCACTTGAGGCCCTTCTTAAGCTCTGCCTTGACGCCAGCCGGGACGCTGAAGTCGATCTCAGCTAGTTCGATCTTGTCTCCTTCCATCCTGGGCTGGGCTTCCCCGTCCTCGATCTTCGCCCGAAGAGAAGGATCTTTCTCCTGCCGCTCGATCTCTCGGTCCACCGCTTCTTTGCCCTTGTTGTAGACCTCGCGAAGCTCATCGATAAGCAGTGCCTCAAGCTCATCCGTCCGGGGGATGGGGACCAACAGCATCTCTTCGACGCTATCTTCCTCTGCCAACGAGGCTGAGTAGTCATCGATGATGCTGTTTCGCCACTCGGTCACTGTGTCAGCGATTGCTTGGTTAGCCTCGTCTTTGACTCCATTCACTTCGGAGTATCGGACGCACTTTTCGACCTCTCGGACATCTCTTCCGTTGGGTCCTTCGATGAAGATGTCCATCTTGACACGCTCATCGAGAGCGAGGGTGCCGTGGTTGCACTCGTGCAGGACCTCTTCTTCCTGCTTCGCTTGCTGCTCTCCCCGGCTAGAAGTAGATGGTTCCCCTCCCGAGGGGGGTGGGTCTTCGGGAGGGGAAGCATCCGATGGCTCGTCTTCATCGCCGGGTTCAACTGGCGCGTTTTGACCGGGTCCTGTGGATGGGTCCACATCAATGGGACGAGCTGCGTTGTCCACCCGTTGGGGGAGGGAGAGGACATCGCGAATCTTAGCTTCAATCTGATCGTCTGGGGTAACGACCCCTGCGTCTACTGCAGTCTTGACTGCTTCGACCAACTGCTTCGGATCACCAACCCGAATCTCGCCAGCCTGAATGTAGGGATACTCGGTGACTCCCGAGTAGTTCCAGTTCACTAGACGCTTGATGATGGCGTGCGGACCCTGAGACATCGTCGTCGCGATGCTGTTTGCCGCTTGCTGCAGTGCCATCGTGTAGTGGTCTAATTGCCCCTGGATCAAGCTATAAGCGCCCGCAGATTCTCCGGTGAATAAGAACTGGCATAGTGCCGCACGAGCCATGTCCTGGCCCGCTGCAACGCGAGCGTGACGGATCGCGTCCGCTTTCATGGGACACTCGGTCCACTCAAGGTTAAAGCCCTTGGGGAACATCGCAAACGCGCGGATCCCGGCTCTAAGCTCTCTCAGTATTATGTTAACTTGTTCGACATCTCCGGGGTTAGCACCAGGGTCTACGGTGCAGGTTGGGATCCCGTAAGCGCTTCGCTCGTACCCGGTAGCCTCAAGCTTCAGATAGGTTCGTCGTTGTCGCCACGATGCGTAGGCTGGACGCAAGATCCCCATTGGCTCTGGGTTGTCTCCTTCGGGCTGGAAGCGGAAGAGGACAAGCTTGTCAGGTGAGAGGGTTGCTCCCTGATAAGCGTTGGTGTTCCTGCGTCCTAGGGGTGGATCTGCAGGATCGGAGAACTGAGTGAACCCGTAACGACCGTCAGGATACTTCTGCCACTCGTCAATCGTCCACGGGAGACGGGGAGCAAGGCTATCGATGACCGTTGCTCCAAGTTCTTTGTCGTAGCGGGCCACGATCTCGAATGCAGCAAGACCTCTCCATGTGAACTGGACAGCCTGCTCTAGGAAGTCGAGCCAACCGCCGCGCATGTGCTCGAAGAGACAGTTCTGAACGAACTCTGCGATCTCGATGTCTTTTGGATCGTTAGAGGCTGGCTGAACCGACCACTGCACCGAAAGGAGCGGAAGAGTCCACGCAAGACGAATAGCTTGGGCTACGGGGTCCTCTCGGACCATCTGATCGACGATTCCGATGTCGTCGTAGCTCCCTCGCCAGTCGTAACTGTCCAGATTTGGGTTGCTATCGAGGTCAATCGTGCCCCCGATGAGCGGAATTCCGACGTATCCAGCGTTCTTTGAGAGCCCGCGAGCCTCCGAAAGGACCGTTGGATCGAAGGTTTCGGGGTAAACCGTGGTTGGAACTCCGGCCTTATTCGCTCTCTCTACGTCTTTCTCAGACACAGAAAGGGGCCATTCTTTGCCAACCTTGGCGTATTCTTCGGGTTTCATGTCGCTCACAGCGTACCCCTCACCAGTTATCTGGATGGTCAGCAGGGTCTGACCAAGCATGCCCCCCGATGATGGTTGACATTGGCGGAGGATTCAAGTTTTGAATCTGAGGTGCCGCCATTACTCCGTGACGATTGATCACGTAGTAGCGCAGCGCATCCATCGCGTGGTCCTCGCGACCCGTTTTCGCTGGCATCGCATCGTTGTTCTTGTTCTTGGGGTAGGAGTAGCCCATCAGCGACCCGTGGATCCCAACCGCTCCGTCTGGATAGCGTGCTGTGCGCTTGCTCTCTGTTAGGTGCTTGGCGACGAAGAGCTTGCGGTCTCCTTTGTGGTTCTGGAACAAGCCCCGGACAGCCTCGACACCCGAGGGGATGTGCCGGTCCACCTTCGATGTGGTGAAGCGCATTGCACCCGCAAGAACTCCCTCTTGTCTGAAGATGCTCTCGTAGACCTGCATCGATGAGATGTTAGTCTGTGCGTTTCGGTTGGCACCAGCCGGATCGCAGAACACATCGTTCATGACGACCCCGTAAGCCTTGAGCATCTGAGCACACTCATGTGCGTGCGTAGTCTCTAGGGTGTCGGCTCCGACCGTCTCTTCGATGATGACCTCTCCGTCGATCCCGTCTACGTCTCGATCTTGAATCAAAGCGAAGTAGGGACGGCGACCACCGAAGTCGAGCGCTCCCCAGGAGGCTGCGTCTGGATCCGGCTTTATGTCCACGAGGCTCTCACCGAGTCTAGGCTCATAGGTGAAGTAGACGACACCCTGGAGAACAACGAACTCTCCTTCGAGGTAGGCACGCGCCATCCGGTCAGACAGGTTTAGAGAATCGACGTAGTCGTCAGGTAGGTAGGGATTGTCCCTCGATGAGGCTCGAACGTAGGCTCTGCCCGGCAGATCCTTCGCAAGCTCGTCGTACATCCAGTTCATTGCGGGTACGGATGAGATCGATCTGCGGTGAACGGGTGCTCTAGGGTCTCGAATACGAGAGTTGAAGATCCGCCAAGCTTCATGGGTAGCCAACCGGGCCTCATCCATGACGCCCCAACCGTAAGTACCACCTTCGATAGAGCCGGGATCATCGACCGATCCGAAGAACCAGTCGGTTCCTCCCCGGCTAGTCGGGCTCTTCGGGGAGCCGATGTCGAGGGTGAGCACCCTGTCCTGCGCGTTCCACTCGCGAGCCATTGGTCCTAGGCAATCCTTCGCCTTCTCTCTTCCTCTGGGCCATCGACTCGCGCCTGGAAGGAGAGACACGATGGTGGGGTAGAGGGTCTTCCGCTGGACCGGGAAGGTAGGAGAGCAGAGGATCCCTGGGATCCCCGGTAGGAAGCAGGTGTTCCTGAAGGCTTCTGCGATAGCCCAGGTGGTCTTCCCCGAGCCCCAACCTCCGAGGTAGCCGACGATGGGCTCTGGGCGCGCGTGCGCCTCTAACTGTTTCTTGAAGGGTTTGTAGTTGAGAGTGAGATCTGCCACTACGCAGACTCGATGTCCGCAAACGGCCCGGCGGGCAAGTTCATCGCAACCTGCATCGGCTCACCGTGCGAGGTGACATCGACGCGCCCGATGAGGAGCCCCTGGAGCTTCGCGAGGTGCGACTCCCACTTGAGCAGTGCCATCGAGTAGCGGAACTCATCTCTGGGGTGCATGTCGTAGGTAGGGATCCCGCGACTGTCGGGGCGACCCTCTAGGTTCCACCGGATCCTACGGATCTCTTCCATGCAGTTCTCTACTGCTAGGGACAGGTTGCCGGCTTGCTGCTCCTTACCCTGCTGCGACCACTGCTCGTAAACGGACTTGATGTCCTTCTGGATCGTAGACTGGGCAACCCCGTACTTCGCTGCCAAAGTCTTTTTGACATCCCCGTAGGAGATTCGTTTGGCAAGCATCTCCGAGACTTCGCCCCTACGGACATCTCGACTTGCACCTTGGGGAGTCAACTTTCTTAGAACTTTAGGCATCGCGGATATTGCAGTCTTTTGCGAAAAGGTTTACGGTGTTGATCATTCTAACTGATTTTCCGGAAGGACAAGGAAATGCCGATGCAAAACTTAAGACCGTTATTGAATGTCAACCAAGTAGCCGAGCTTCTTAATGTGAAGACTCGGACGGTATACGACCTCGCCAAGCTTGCCGACAACGAACCGAGCAACCCCAAGGCTCTGGGCTTTATGTTCCGGGTTGGTGGCTCGTGGCGCGCCCGTCCCCAGGACGTTGAAGCTTGGCTCGAAGAACGAGCAAACATCCGATACCAGTGAGGGGAGGGAGAGGACAATGAAAAAACGATGGAGTCCGGTAACCCGGACCATGTGGACCGACGACAGGTTCTTATCTCTCACCGGGCCTACCCCGAATGCACAGACTCTGTGGATCTATCTGTTGACCAACCCTCATCAGATAGCCATCCCAGGTCTGATGCCTCTGGGGGCTGGAGCAATCGCGGATGGGCTCGACTGGAAGAGACGAGATGTCGAGGCTCTTTTGGGGGAGCTTGAAGAGGCTGGAATGATCCAGATCTGCCATCGTCCAGCGCTGATCTTTTTACCCAACTCAATCAACCACAATCAGCCTGCAAATCCGAACCAAATAAAGGGTTGGCGAAACGGTTTCGATAACCTTCCCGATACCCCTCTGAGAGGGCTTGCGTTATTGGTTTTGAGGGAGGGTTTGAGGACCTCTCTTTTGGGTACTTTTGACCGAGTGTTCGCTGACGCTCTAGACCGCGCCAACACTGAGCTTGCGAGAAATCAGGAACGGTCTCGAAACGGTTTAGGTAACGGTAGCGGTAACCAAGAACAAGAACAAGAATATATTGTCCGAGGTCAAAATCGCTACAAATCGGATGCTCAAAAAGCGAGTGAGAAGCGAGCTAAGAAGAAGGTGGAGCGGAAGAAGATTAAGGGTGAGGCTTTGAGGCTCGCTCAGGTGCTTCGAGATGCCATCGGAACTCACAGTGCTGATTACGTCGAGACGAAGATTGATGACAAGCGAGTTGAGGCTTGGGCTGAGGTGGTGGACAAGATGCTTCGGTTGGACAAGGCAGATCCGTTTGAGGTCGAAGCTGTGATCACCTGGGCTCATGTCGATGACAAGACTGGGTTCTGGAGACCGAACCTTCTCTCGCCTAATTCTCTGCGGAAGCAATTCCCGAGACTGAAGATTCAAGCGAAGCGAGCAGGGAAGCTAGAGCGCTTTGAGGATGCTGATGGTTGGAAGAAGGTCCACGGTGGATGGGCTATCCGACTTGCAGAGCGATACTTCGTGATGAACGGGATCCCTGTCAGCGGAGCAGCGCTCATCGAAGAAGCCAAACTCCAAGGTGTCCCTACTTTGAAGCTCCCTGAAGCAGAGAAGGTCGCATCGTGGGCTGTAGAACGTGCCTAGCAAGCCCAACACACCCCCTAGAATCGATTCTCACCTAAAAACCCATGCCCTGACTCGGAGTACACAATGAAAAGCCAAGGAAACGACGGAGAGAGCCTCCTGTTCGAGATGGAAGAACGAGCCTGTGTTGAATGTGAAGCTATCTGGATTGGAACCATCGAGTGTCCTTACTGCGGATCTCCCGGAGAGCCCCTAGTAGAAACTGGTGTGACAGTAGAACCAGTAGAGCAGGAGAAGCCATGTACAACGCTATGGAATTGATCCTGTGGGGTAGAGACAGGGATGAGCTTCCTGACCTAAGCCTTGCCTCTTGGAAACAGGTTGCTGCTCGATGCTACAGAAACGCTCTGGTCGACAACGAGACCTTCGGAGGACAAGACAAGTGGATCCGTCTCGTCTGTGGAGCACTAGCAGTCCGAGCTATGCACAGAACAGGACCAGGCTGGCATGCACTAGCAGAGCAGTACCACCGTCGATACTGGGACAGAACTGACGACCTCGACGATGAGTCTGATCTCCAAGTAGCTACTGAGTATGTAGTGGACATGGAGGATGCCCACAGAGCAGGTATCGCGGATTTTACAGAAGGTTAAATTGGTGAGAAATTTCGAGAGGGACTCCGCAAGGGGTCTCAAAACCGAGTTGTAACTTTTCCCAATGATTACAGGTACTTAGCGTTTCGCTCGAATGGTCGATTCCAAATCCAGGCCCTCGATTCCCCGGAAACCTAGCACCTAGGCGGGTTACAGCGAGATCGCCCCGATTCGGGCCAGTCGATTCGGTCGGATTCCCTATGGTCCCGCCTAGGGTCCTCGCGGTCCACCATTGACAGCCGAGATCCCACCGACTTGACCCCGACTCGATCCGCCGGTCGGATGCTTTGGTCGGTTCGATCCTATTTCCGTCCTATCTTGCAGATCCGGCCACACTAGCCAAAACACGGACAATCAATGGAATCAGGTACTTAGCGGTCATATGTCCGATAACATGAATTATGTGACCTTTTTGGTCTAAGCCCTTGTTTCTGCAGTCGTTTCGGCCGGTTAACTATGAGTTAGTCGCGACTCTAACCCGCCCTCTGAGGCTAGGCCGAGACGATACAAACACAGCTAGATCCGTAGATACACCTAGGTACCCACTACAGCCCCACAGAGCCCCTACAGTCCCAGGGTAAGAGCGGACCTATGCTCGCGCCTATCTACCCTCGATAGGTCCTCCCCTTATAGGTAGACACTTCCTGGCCTGAATCCGCGGATAGAGTCCTATCTTGTCAAGATATTGTAAAAGGTTAGGGGTAAATCCGCACAAATCCGCGATACAGACGTATAAAGGACACCGATGCAGCGAAACAAACAACCCACAACGACTGGACACAAATCAATGACTGACTTCACAGCCCAACAGGAAAGCAAGCTACAGGCCGCACTAGACGGCATGAGCGGGACCTTTCACCTATCCGGGCAGCATGCGAGCGCCGGACCGTTCCGCGTCAACCGCCTCGCCTCATACGTGGATAGCAGCTTGATTCCTCAAGTCGTCATTCAGTCCCAACTAGAGGACGGGCGCTGGACTGACTACATGCGGCACGATGCGGCCTACTTCCTCGCACGCTACATGGGACGGGTATCTCAAGAGACCACCGACAACGGAACCGGGGTATTCGACTTTGAAACCGCCTGTACTCGATGTGGCTTCGAGCTACCCGAGGACCCGCAATGGTCCTGGGACGACGTTACTTGCCCCTGCTGTAACCAAATCAACTAGGACACACAATGATCACCGCACTAACAATCTCCGCCCTTTCTATCGCCGCTGTAGTGGCTTCCATCCTTAACCAAATCAACTAGGAACACCCACAATGATTACCTTCACTATCGCCTACATCCTCCTCGCAACCCTTGCCACGATGGGAGCCTAAGAAAATGAACTACCCACAATTCGCTATCGACTTTTACCGCAAGACTATCAACGACGAAGAGATCTCATTCTCCGAGCATCGAACCGTGGAGTACTGGTGCGCGAGTCAGGATATGACCATCGAAGAAATGATCGGAAATATTGCAGACCGCATCCTTTGGATCTCGCCTAACGGAAAGTGGAAGATTGAACGGTGGTTCGACTCGTCACACTGGGAGCGAGGACGGGTGCGAGTCGTCTCTGACTCCCACGCCGACTACCCGGTCTTATGGCCGTCTGGTGTGCTCGCATGGGACCGTCCAGAAGTCGTACCGGCATACGTACAACGACAGGCAAATCGGATCCTGATCCCATTGCTATCGGAAGACTCGCGCGCACTGCAATACCTCGCGGTCTTGTCATGACACTAACAGCGCTATTCCTCTCCCTTCTCTTCGGAATACTCGTTGAACACCTAACCTGGGACGCACGATGAACTACTGCCCTACATGCGGATATATGACACGCCGATACACGTGGAAGCACTGCCCCTACTGCGGCGCTTCCAACAACCCGAAACCCTGGAGATCAATCGATGAAACTAGCCCGCGTACTACTTGAGACCGTGATCGCATCTGTGGCCGCGTCTGTGGCGTCCATAGTCGCGATCCTATTTACCTCGCAACACTAACAACGAATCGAGACACACAATGGACAACTCCCAACTATCAGAATTCGCCACCTTGATCGCATCCTTCAACGACTGCCGAGGCTTCGGAACCAAAAACAGATCCCGAAACGTCAAGATCGAAAGCATGCGCGACCCTAAGGGACGGCCCGTCTATGCCGTATATCGTCCCGTGGGATCTACGTGTCCTCAAGACTGTGCGCTATTGGATGCGGGATGCTACGCGCAACAAGGGAACGTCAACATCCACCAAAAGAGAGCTGGAGAGGAGACGTTCAATCCGGTTATGTGGGCTCTTGGTCTCCCTTTCGGATCTCTGATTCGGTGGAACGTATCGGGCGACATTGTTGGACCCGATGGGGAGCTATACCGACAAGCGATCAAACTCGCGCATACACTCCGGCCCGATCTACGTGGATGGAGCTATACCCACGCATGGGGCGATATGGAGATCCTGCAGTGGTCGCAGTCCCTACCGGCCAACGTGCGAATTGTCGCAAGTCTGGACGATTTCCAGGATCGGCATCTCGCTCTCTCGATGGGCTGGCGTACCGTCGCGCATGTTGTCGAAACTGCAGACGGTAAAGGCTACACAGACGACGAAGCGCGCGAGACGAAGCACGCTGGATCGCTCCCTTGCCCGGCACAACGTGTAGCGGTAGGGTGCGCGGATTGTCTCGCATGCTCGCGCGACGGTGTGATCGCTTTTGCGGTCCACGGTCCGGCTCAGAAGTCCGCGCGGCGCTCCCTAGCAGCCCGTCGATCACTTCCTACCCTTTAAACCCACTAACAACGAAACGAGACACACAATGATGAAAGCAGAGCTAACGGTACGAATTACGAGAGCCGAGATAATCGAGCTAGCGAAAAACCACTTAGAAAAGATCGGGATCACTGGCAGATCGATCGAGGAAGCAAGCGCGCAAGTGTGGCCCGACTACGGGGAAACAACCGAGGGCGAAGCCGTCCCCTACTGGCAACCCGACACAATCGAAGTACGGTTTAGCCACTTCCCCATATACGACGACTAGCAACCCACAACACACACAAGCGGAAGAGCCTGGATCGATTCGGTCCGGGCTCTTCTGCTTTCTGGATCTCGTTTTTCGCTGCAGCTCGCGAGAATTCGATCCCGTTTTTCTCTACAGCTCGCGAGGAAACAAGACCGGATCCCGCTACAGCTCGCGAGAATTCGAGACCGATCCACAATGAGACCGGGCACGGATCCACGCGATCCAACAGTGCAAGGCCCTGAGGCGCTCTAGAATCGCCTGCAGAGCATCTACCCTTGTCTGGATACCCAATAGACTGCAGACGCGCCTAGAATCGCCTCGTGTCGCCTGCTATCGGCTAGATCGGGGATCTGCAGTACCTAGGATCGAGGGTACAGCGAGATCCAGCGATCCACGATCGGAGCCAAAAACGACCGATCCGACACAAAATCACGATTGCAGAATCCATGCCAATTCTGCGGAATTTTCCGAGCCATTGCCGGGAAACCCGCATAGATGCTCGACCTCCTGCAATTGTCAAAAAACGGCAAACAAAATGCAAAGGCGGGCTTGACATTCGACTTTTGGGCTGATATGGAAATCCAAATATCCTAGGGGATCCTAGGGATTTCCTAGGCGATTTGAAGAGACGATCTTTTCTTCCTACCTATATAGGGATACCCCCCCCCCCCCCCCCCCCCCCGCCCCCCCCCGCCCCCCCCCTCGCGTGCCCCCCGGGCCCCGTTTCCGGCGCTGCTGCCGGGCG
>WLWF01003390.1_pt1 | contig 10514 bp, 7 predicted proteins | sample 6718331 | NCBI WGS metagenome assembly WLWF01 (sample SAMN12718692, study PRJNA515312) | sponge metagenome | isolation source: marine sponge | host: Mycale hentscheli | place: New Zealand: South Island, Marlborough, Capsize Point | collected 2003-05-01
AAATTCCGCCGGTTCCTAAGGCCTCTTCGTCCTGATTTGGTAGCACCATTACCTGTCGACAAAGCACTCGCAAGTGAAAAATTAGGACCCCGCGGCACACCGCTTAGCGCGGCGCCGGGACCCCAGGGTACGCCACAGATCCCCAATCACCCTCTTGCTGGGAAAGAGGTCGTGACAACAGGAATCAAGGTTAACCTTGTGGAACCCCACCTTGCGAAGGTGGGTGCGTCTATCGGGAGCGGAGTCAAGGCATCTACGGCAGTTGTTGTTATAAGCGACGATCCGCTCTACTCCTCAGGTAAAACAGAAAAGGCTAAGAAACTTAATATTCCAATGATGACGGTTGAAGAATTTAAGAACAAATATTTTACTGAATGAACTAGTAGTTAGTCTAGGGTTCAAATTCGTAGATCTTGATTGTTTTCAATGACCGTTTGACAAAGTTCGCGATGCGAGTTCTCAGTTTTGAGTTATCCGGAGATGAATCAAATATCTTTTTTGACAAATGATTAGCAGTATCGCCGCCGTGGGGATATTCCGCTTTGATTGCACGGAGAAACCATTGCTCGCTGACTTGAATCAGTCGCTTAAAGTCAGCAGGTGTTACGCGATTCCATTCGGTTCCATCATACCCATATAACATGCTAGGTGCTAGATCGTAGCTTCGCAATGGGCATGTATCGCTGGACGCGTCAAACAGACCACTCCAAAGTGCCATCGTTGCGGCTTGAATACCTTGTTTTTGAAGAGTTTGCAGGAGACCGTGGCACACTGGCTTGGCGCGAATCACATCGGTATAACTTTGTGGAAGATTGTGGTGCTGCTCATTTAGCCATTCAAGAACTCCGCGCCGTATCTTTGATGGCTGAGCCATTTTTAAAAGCATCGACACTTGCTGCTCGAGTTGGTGAACGCGAGCCTGGAGTTCCTGGACTGCGGTTGGCTGTATTTTGCGGGTAGGCATATCTATGTAAGACGCAGAAGGTGTGTTTGGTTGTGTTTTACTTTACTGCGTCGCTAATTTATCAATTTCTGCGCTTTGATTAGACCCCCATGAGTTCTCAGCTGGGCAACATAAATCTTAGGTCAAATTGCTGTGAAACAGATGCACAATTTAGTTGCCTTTATGGGTGCTTGCCAACCGGTATTAATCCAGGAAATATCGCGGACGGCACCGAACCAATTTCGTGTCTGTGGTCGAATATTTTTGGCGATGACGGCTGGTGGGAGCAGAGTGGCACCGGCGTTATCAATCCCTATAACCGAGACCAGCAAGCACCGCGCAATTGTATTAACTTTCGTAAGAAGTGCCGCCCTAATAATCGCATTTCTCTTGCTGAAAAGGGCGACTGCTGTGGATCGGTGTGTGAATCGGTGATTCGTGAACTAGATATTTTAAAGAGAGTGCCAAAGGTCACTCACAAAACGGTTATAGTGTTGGGACCGACTAAAATGTGCAAAAATTCGGTGAGTCCCCCCATTCCCATTCGCGACCTGTGGGCGCTCTATATTGAGCCAAGTGACCAGACAGTTCCGCAGTCTTCCCTCTTTCGGTACCAGGTAAGTAAAAATGGACACTCGTGGACTACGCTCTCGGATGACTATTTAGTTACCACTGTTGGGGCTGCACCGACGGAAAACATATACGATCTCCTCTTTAATTCTGACGCTGATGCGTGTGGGCTAAACTCCAACTGCCTCACATGCGAAGGCGCTCCATTTGCGCCTAATCCAAACACCTCAAACCCCCAAACATTTCCTGATACGAATGCTTTCTTTAGAACGGAGGGCGTCGACGGGTTGCCACGGCTGCCGTGTCCGCCTAATTTTTGTTTTATTCGTATTGTTGCGTGCACCGCCTTCTGCCTTCAGTCTTTCACAGCAACGTACGCTAATGGTGGCGGCTTTTGCTCTAGCGTCCCACTTTGCCCCGCTGGTTTAGTGTACGACGACAAGGTCTGTCGTCCCAATCCGATTCGCAGTTGCCCAGGATTACCATCCTCAGGAGTGACTGGTTATTGCGACCCAACTAATCCCGACGCAGCTTTCCCAGCGGGTCCAATTGATGGAACACCCTATCGCAAGCACTTGCACAATAACAAGATCAACAGAAAGTTATTTCACGTTAAGGATAGCCACAATGCGCAATTGCGGCAGGATGAAAGCCAACATATGCGTAATGTCCGGGCTCTCGCTGGAGCACCCTTTAACTCCCGAGCCACCAATAACGGCACTGGCGGGTTGAAATTAAATTCTTCTCCTTGTGAGCCGGGCTTCCTGTGTGGAAGCGGATGTCCGGAGGATATTGGTGTGCGCTGTGGCGAAGGCTGCGGACCCGATGGTGCGCCCTTACCGCGACCAATTAATTGCTCTGTGCCCGCTCGCTGCCGCCGTCCTTACGCAACCAAGCACCAGACTGAAGACGCTACGCTCAATAAGTTGGTGGCATGTGCGGTAGCAGGATGCCGAAAGTCTGGGGTTGCCAGTGGAGCTTCTGCAGCCGCAGGAGGTGGCGGTGGCGGAGGCGGCGGTGTGCTTCCCTTGAGTACTTGGGCTGGTCGGAGAACGTTTGTTGACGCTGGCGTGGGACAAACGACTACTGGTCCAGGACCTGTGACAACGACTATTCTCCCCCTTGCACCACCTGGTGGTGTATTCACAAATACGGACGATGGACAAATGCTGGTATTTAATGATTTTACTGGCGCTGGAGCTGGATCGGGTTTTAACATTGGCTATTTTGGAGGCATCCTTCTAGCTTGGCAAGGCAATGCTTCGGTTGGTTTTGCAGAAGTAACCAATATTACAGCCAGTACATTGAATATTTCCGCTTTTGGATTTAATGCACCTTTGTATACTTTAACTGCTGTTTGACCGGCTGGTGGAGTACCTTAAAACAACATTCGGCAGCGACGATGCCAAAAGTAATTGTTTAAAATTCTAAAAAATCTAGCATAAGAATATCCGACCCTTGAGTACCCAACTACGCATGCCCCGTACATCCCCCGCCCCAGCCATAGCCTCGCCATCAAGCCCCACGCTGTTCCAGCCACTAATCCGCACCGCCATCGTCGGCGCCTACGGCATCGGCAAGACCAGCCTGATCCAGTCATTCACAGCCCCCAACGGCAGCTCAACGCTCCCAGCCACAACCCCCACCATTGGCGCATCGGTCGCCAACCACATATTTACACCCAATTCTCCTCTTGCTAACCACGGCGGATTGGAAGAACACGATACAGCCTATATTGTCCGTCACACAATATGGGATACCGCGGGTCAAGAATCTTACAAGAGTTTAGTGCCAATGTACACACGTAACGCAGATATATTGGTAGTTGCTTTTCCAGCAACCGAGGAGCCACATATTTCGCGCGTGGCGGGTCTACTTGCCTCGGCGTTACCGCCCATACGCGCTCCACAAATAATTAAAGGAGTACTCACCAAGTGCGATCTAGTACCAGAGGAAACAACCACACGGCGTAGACTGAAGCTTGCGCAGCTGTTGCGGCAATCACCGCAAGCGCAACGCCGCTCCTTTGAAATAATGACCTTTTGCACTTCTGCACTCAACGGTGAAGGTACGCAGGAATGCTTTGAGTCAGGTCTTGAGTCTGTTGCCAAAAAGAAATACGCTGAAATGGAAAATAAGCGTAATAGTGTTATTAGGGTTGATCAGCAAGAGGGGCGTGGTTGGCGTGGACGCTTTAAGTGTTGTTAAAATGTGGAGCCACTTGGCAGCGGATCAGTGGTATTGATAATGTTGGTGAGCTGAAGTTCCATGTTAACTGTGTTGAGCCCAAAGTCTGGCTGCCGCCCTCTTTCGTCGAATATTTTAATTTTAAGTTTGGAAATAGTTGGATATGGCTGTATGTAGGTGCGCACGGTGCTGGTAAAGTCCTCTGGGTTATTAAGTGGATACCGTCCGATAATATGATTCAGTCCTGTGGCTTCGGTTGTTTCGCTTGAGTAAATGTAGCCGCCAACCGCATTGCTTACGCTATCTTCGACTGAAATGTATAAATTTTGGTTGTTAAGGTCGTAGTTAGCCTCTGCTATGTAGCCCCACGGAGTAAAGTTTGGGTCAACCAAATCCGCATTAGTGGTTGTAGGTGGCACAAATGCGCTGTCAATCACACCACCGGGCCAATCACCCTCGTAGTTTGGATAATTATGAAGCGCTTCATACATATCAGGAAGAGCACCGTTCAGTTCACCTCCAGTGTATACCATCTTACGGAAACCAAGCAGCCATCCTAAGGAGTGTGTGTCTGGTGTGGGACCGCCCGAACGGGGAACTGATTGTCCTGCTCCATTTACTGAAGGCGGACGGAAGTCAAGAATACCATGAATGCCAGCCTGCTCTTCTGTTGCGTCTTCATTATCAACGAAGTAAACACGATCAGAAACCGCATCGTGACGGAACTGCGGGCTCAAATTAGTGCCCTGTGTGCCAATAGCAAGAGCGGTGTTGATTAATGTCAAGACGCTCTCAATGGTTGGATAATTACCCTTTGGCAATTCAACAACAACGGCATTATCGGAAGTGAGAACGACTGTTCCGTCAGCCTGAGGACGAAAGTAAGTGAGATAATTGTTATACAGCGCTGGCGAGATGTTATAGATGCTGGGTATGCTAAAAGACAGCATTTGTAATTGCTGAACGTTGTTAATTGGAAATGGCAAGCGATAGTCGAAGTTGCACGGATTTACGCGGTAAATTTGGTCCAGATTTTCGGCGTCTTGACGAATTCGCTCTGCACAGCCAACCGTGTCTCGCGAGACTGCACCAGGACCGAGCGCAGCGATGGTCGCCCTATCCGCACCAGTGATATCCATCGCGCCGCCAGTACCGGTGACACCACCATAGGAAGTAAATGAAAGTCCACCCGGACGGACCGTCGTGTTCTTGCTATTGAATACCCGCAAGTCATCCGTGTTGATTCGCAATGTGTAATTCGCTGCCACTGGCGCTGTACTGAATCCACGTGGTACGCCATAAACGGAGTCACTCATTATCTATGAATTAAAGCAGATATTTAGCCAGGTGAGTTAGCGTTTCCTATAACCTGAGCTATATTGACGGCTGGCAAATATTGAACTAAGCCAGCTGATAGCGCCACCCCCGCGCTCATCCAAACTCCCTGCACGGATGCACTGCTTATGTCAATCAGCCACGATAACCCTCGACAATGGGGCGCTGGTATAAGAAAGGGGGACATAGCGGCCCCCCACAAACTCTGCGGCACACAAAAATGCTGGTATCCGTGGACCGCGGTATAATGTACTCCTGTCCAGACCGCCAAGCCTTTACCAATAAAAAGCAATTGTTCAAGCATGCTTACCCACAAGCTACCAACACTACCATAATAAGGTCTATACCAAATTGATGAGTACTCAGCCAATCCCGAGTACTCATATTCACAACATCTGCCCTCTTGCAGAATGAGCGCCGAACTAGCCAAGCCAGATAAGCCAGTTGTCCCCGTAACAGTATTGAAGCCGATCGCAACGACCAGATTCACCACCGAGTCCCTCGCGCAGTTCGAAGCTTACGGTATAAAAACGGGACAGCATTGGTACGGCATGCCTAAGGCAGCCCCGATGTCGATAGACCTGCCACGAGGCGCTTTGGTTATCGAAATGAACAATAGCGAGAATAAGATTCACGGGGTAGGGCTAATTTTGAAAGACGGATGCGAAAAGCGCAAGCCAATTTACAGCACGTGGAACTGGTGCCGGCACACCGCGCGGCGGGATGCCTGGATGTCTGCTGCGGAAACAAAAGAAGAGTTGGGGAGGGAGTGTTTTGCGTTGCTAGAGCGGATGCTGTTCAAGTCACGACAGAATCAGAAGCGATGGACGGGTATTACGGGATGGACTTGTCCCGATGAACGACTGAAGGAGCGGCTGTTGGCGGTCCGGGTGGCACTGCGTAGGGAACACGATGCGCGGGTTATTGCCGCTGTTGAGGCGAACGGAGATACGGAGACGGATGACGACGATGTAGCCGAATGAGCCGAAAACAGACATTATCAAGTAATGAAAAAAGTTTTTTGTTATAATCTTGGTCGTTTCGTGTGGTGGGAGCTCGCCGTCCTTCGTCTTAAGTCTTCGTGATGCGTCCGTGTTCTCGGATCCTTCCTAGTCGCTTGATTCCCAACTTTTGACCTTCATGCTCAAGTGCTTCTGTCATTACTTCGTGTATCTGGTTAGCTCGGACAACAAAGTGAATGTAGTTGTTGAGCGCATTATCAAAATCCTTTCGACGAATGACGAGTCGCTCAGTGGAGTCTGCCCCTGTGGGTGTAGTTTCACCGTTGTTGTGCGACTGCTGGACAATCCATGACGAAAGGTGAAACCAGTCTCTGTCTAAATCCTGCAAGAGTGAGGCGTAGGTTTGGTGCAAGTGCATCATAAGCGCTTCTCGCTGAATCTTGTTTTCGTTTTTAACAATGAAATCCGAGTACTCATCCTCGGAAATTCGATCTAGAATAAACTGTACTCGCTTGTCCGTCATTTGGCTTTGGAGGCGTGACATTGCGGTGCGCGCGGTATTAGCGCCTTGTGTCGCATTAATTGCGACTTCGCGAATGCCAGTTGGGTTAAAAGTGCGACGCCAGGGTCCAAATTCTTCCATCCACCATGTTTTTCTAATCGAGGCATATGGCGAGTCTGCTATTACCTTCACAAGCTGATGACTGGAAGAGATACATTTTTCGTGGAACTTGCGCAAATACGCAGCAGCTACGTTTCGGCGCATTGTATTGATTTCTGGGAAGCCACCACATGGCACATCGCCAGCCTCTCGTATAATGCCCCAGCCTCTACCGCGTAGGAAGTCATCCCGCTCCGGATTTGAGACTGCGCCTTTGCTGATTTTGAGTGTGTCCCAGCGGAACCCCACGTGACAGTGAGTGCACCACATTTGCGGACAACCGCTAATTCGGGTTACTGGAACGCCACAGCTTGGGCATGGCTTGGACGATTTGACAAGTTCTTTCATAGTCGCCACTTCATCGGGATTACACTCATGGGGCGCCGGGGCGGATCCCGTGTTTGCCGACTCTTGTGCTTCTTCACTTGACATAGTCATTTTTCCGCAATCAATGCAGTGAACGGCGCCACACACCAAACAGCGTCCACTCTGATCGGCATAACCACGACAATCACTTCTAGCACACGCAATGATTGATTTGAATTCAGTAACTGTATTAGCGCCATTCGCTTGCGCCTCTAGTGCGTTCCGCTGCTCCCAAAGAACAGACCGCTGGCGCTGAAGTTGCCACAACAGTGAGTCAACCTCTTCAATCTGCTTGGCAACCTTTTGCATTTCCTCCTTTGCTGCTTCTGCGCGCTTGACTGCTTCCACCGCTCCCATCGTCATAGGAATCAAAGACTTTTCCCGAGCCAAGAGTGCCGCTTTGTAAGCTGGCTTGAAAATTCGTGAGAAGTTCTGCTGCCCAATTATTTGTTTAACATCCCCGTGGGATAGATTCTTACACCCCCCGACACACTCGGGGACCAGCGCGTTCGCGCAAATGGTTCGGAGCATGCAATCGCGACATCCTTGCTCAGCACACTGAGGGCAGGTGGCGATAATTCGCTTGCGGTCTACACAGATTGGGCACTCTGGCATTTTGGATCTGAGTACTCAACTCAGATTCCTTCTGCTTCAATTTCCTATCGCCTCTCTGTCTTTTTCAAATGCTAATACAAGGAATGCACGGACCGGGACACGAAGGAGGAAAGCGACGCACTGGTAAATCAAGGCGCTCGGGAAAAGGTGCTAAAAAAGGAGCTAGCAAGAGGAAGACGATGCGGATGGTGCCTTGGACGGGATGGGCGCAGCAGGCACCAGGTGCACACGAGCGGACCGTTATGAAGCGCGATTGCTATCCATACTCCAAGTGTTTCTTGGGACCCAACAAGTCATTTCCAGTGTGCAAAAAAGGAACCTGCGATGTGAGCGATCAAGGCTTGTGGGCGGCATACGTGCGAGCAAAGGAATGGGGTGGACCTACGCGACGATACAAGGGCAAGGCGCGTCCTCGGTATCAACAAAAAGTCTACGCCAAGACCGCCCGGAACGCCAAGCGACGGTTGGAACGGCGAGGCTACACAGTTGGCAAAGGTCGCAGCGGGATGAAGGATCTCTAAGTTAGTTTGATGATTTCACTGTAGTTTCTGTTTCTCTAAGTTGGTTGGCGGTAGTGACCGGTGCAGGCGGCAGCCACCGAAGATAGCAGTTGTCTTGGGAGCACGTGTCGTGAAACCAGTGTTGAAAGCGTCGCCGTTCTGGAATTGTTGAACCCCAACGTCCCAGTCCCGCTACAACGGGTTCGGGTGTTAGGAAGGATGAAATCGTTTTGTGTGCTTGCCGCAAGCTGAGCACAATACGATTGAAAGCCATTTTGTTTTACTGCTTTGGTTTTGGTGCTGATTCTCTTACTGAGCCGCGATGTAAGATGTGCGCATTACGGAGAACTTAGAATCCATTCAATTTGCTCCGCAAGAAAACCACACAGGTCAAAAACTAATAGTAAGGTAGGCACCCAATATGAATGTTCCGCCAAACGCTGCGTCACAAGGGAGTGCGATAGCAAGAGGGAATGAGTATAGGAATAACCAAAATCCTGATGAAGAAATCGCGGGTATGAGTATCTCCGACTTGCTTAATGTGCTCGGGCTCCACGCGCCAATTCAGGGGGGGGCGATCAAGGGTCGGGTTCAGCGGCGTTTAGACGCATTACCGCAGAATCGCACCTACGACCGCGGAGTACTCAAGGCGATTGAACGAAAACTTTTAAGCTACATGCGCGACAATAATCTGGTTTCCATCTTACTCAACGAAGAAAATGAAGACTACACGGCGATCCAGGACTCGGGTGGGCAAGTGTCGCAGGACCCAACTCGGTTCTATGGACAGCGGTCGTACCCCCAGACTGTCGTCGCTGGGGAAGTGAATCCAATTGATCGCCGTGTTATCAAGAAAACCTTGGTAGTGGATTCTAGCTTCCGCAAGCAATACGTTGCGGGCGACGGAATTCTTGCGTGCGCCCCGCTTGGCTGTGTTCCAACTCGCGAAGAAGCTACGGAATGCTGCGCGAACATTTCATCATCCAACTCAATCCCCTCTTGCTTTCAGGCGCCTTCGGCAGTGAACTGCAATCTCAATTCGGTTGAGCCAGGACCGTCAACCGACTTTGCCAACTGGCGGGGTGATGACGAGCAGCGATACATTGAGGCTTTTCGTAACCAGTACTTGAATTGCTTGCCTAACGCAGGCGAAGGAGTGGTTCTGCCGTGCAAGATGTACGAAGAACCCGCAGCCAACTATCATTTTGATCTCCAGCGGAGCACCATCAAGGTGATTAGTATGGAGTTGACCTCGATTCAGCTCCAAGCTCCCGCCGTTCTTACGGTTCCTACACCAAACCCCGACGAGTACTTGTCCGGTCCTGGGCACCATAATCTTCAATGTGTGTACCCAAGTCCAGATCAACTCCAGACCGTAAGCCAGTTGGATCCGCGGTCAACAATTTGGATCGTTGATGAAACCGATTACGCCATTTACCCTCTTTCAATCCCTGCGGGACACTACCCTGACAGTTTCTCGATTGCCCAGGCAATCACCACTGCGTGGCAACGGTTGTGTCAGCTCGCAGTTGCACCTAGCCCATTGGTAGGGAAAGAGGGGGCTTTTAGGGCTGATGGTGTTCGCTCCGCCTACATTTATGATCCAGCCAACCAAAACGCACCGCACGCAATCTCACCTGCTCACACTAATGGGCACGTGGCGTTGTCAGTGCCGACCGAGCCTGTAGACGGTAGTTTCTCTGGAAGTCTGTCGGTGTGGTTTGTGCCGCCACCCCAGACCGCGGATGGATATTTGGACATCCAAGCAAGAGGAACGGCGGAGGATGATTGTCCAGGGCACGACTGTTTCGATACCGAAATTTGCGTGTCTAATGTTCCATCTAACATCTCATTCCAGAATGCCCAGCCGTGGTTAGTAAATGCAGAAACAAATTTAACTGAGTTTCGGTTGCCGAGTACTCGTGGAGTTCCGCCAGTAGGCGGTCAGCCCCGCATTCCACCGGTTTTGCGTGGGCAGAAGCCGCAGGTGTACAAGGCACTGCCCGGCAGCCTTGGTTGGGTGCTAGGTTTTCGAGTTGCCCAGTTGTCCAGCGCAGACTTTGCTCCAGCGCCCCAACCCAATCCCTCTTTCTATCCGCAACCCAACAATAGTGGTGGCGGCACACCTGGATCTCCCGTATTTCCGCTACCAGGCACTGCCCGGAGTGTGCTGATTGGCTCGGCAGCCTTTCAATCCTCACCACCCTACCTCTTTCTCCGGATCAATGACCATAACAACAACTACTACGCAGCAGTGGAGGGGATTAGCGGCGAATCCGTTATGCCACCTGATACGCTGGCGGTGCTTGAGCTGCACAAAGTATCCTCGCTCCAGGTGGCGCCCGTGAGTACTCAGGCAAACCCCCCGGTGCAGC
>WLWF01003391.1_pt1 | contig 10511 bp, 11 predicted proteins | sample 6718331 | NCBI WGS metagenome assembly WLWF01 (sample SAMN12718692, study PRJNA515312) | sponge metagenome | isolation source: marine sponge | host: Mycale hentscheli | place: New Zealand: South Island, Marlborough, Capsize Point | collected 2003-05-01
ATAATTTTGATTGTTTATTTAAAGCACCAACAATACCATTACCAATTTCATTAGTAAGTGCTTTAGTTAAACTTAATTGTTTCTTAGTTTCAGCTAATATCCCTGACCTAAGTGATTTCTCCTCTTGTAATTTAGCTAATCTTTCTTTACCTTCCTCAGTTATATCTAATTCAGCTAAAGCTATTTCTAAATCTAAATCTCTAATCTTTTCAGATAGGTCAGCTATTTTTTTCTTAGTTTTGAAAAATTCAGATGCTGAGGCATTAGCTCTGTCACTAAACTGAGCTGAATCTTTAGCAATTTTGTTTTGTTGTTTTTGGAGTTTTAGTCGTTCTCTTAACTCATCATTAGAATCCGCCATATTTACTTAACAATTTTTAATGAAGCGGTACCTTTAGTGTTCCTCCAATCTTCCTGACCTTTAGCTTTATCACCAATTTCAACCGACATGTTATTCCAATTACTCACAAACCTTGGATTAGAACCTTTTGGTTCTAACATAACAACTTGGTCGTTACCCATATTTAATTTTACTACATTACCTTTTTGTTGGGATTTCGAAAATTCAGCTTCAACACCACGCTCCAATTTACTATTAATACTATCTAGTGTAATTTTAGATTTAAAATTTAAATCAACATCTGATTCTAATTTACCAGTAACGGTAACAACCTCATCCAATTTAAACTCACTATTATCATCTTCAGAGTCAGTATTAAGTTTAACGTTAGGTAATGATGTTATAATTAATTTCATCGGTTGGACTCTTTGTGGTTTACCTCCGTCTTCAGGAAAAGTAACATACTCGTCTCCATCTGGTGTCTTTTTTAATTTAGATTTTGGTACCGCGAATGACCTGTTAGGTTGTGGGTCTGAATCGTCACCAACTAATGTTACGTTAATATAACCCTCCTTTACATCAGATTGTTTACTTGGGTTTGGTGCTACTAGGTAAGTGATACCCTTTTTAGATGTTAAGAATGAAATTTTACTTAATGAGTCTAGTGATGGTGTTTTACCAGCTTTACCACCCAACTGTACCATGTACGATGTGTTTTCCATAAGTACTGTTACCTTAGCACCTGTTTGTGGTTGTTTACCTTCTAATGAATTCTTATCGAAATGTATTTTAACGTTTTCACCTTTATCTGACTTAAATAGTATATCCAAACCATTACTCACACTACCAATCTTAGCTTTACCACTAATCTTAGTATTACCATCGAAAAATTTAGTTCTTTTATTTATCTTAAAACTCATTTCGAATGGTTCCATACTTTTAAGTATATCTATTGTGGCTAACTCGTTTGGGTTTACCGATATACCCAATTCCCTAAAAGCTTGGTCGATATCATTTAGTGTATCTTCAGCGTTAGCTAAATGGAAGGCCTCTTTATCTTTTACCACTTGTTTACCCTTAGAATCAGGTGAACCCCAAACAGTATTAGCGACTGACCTATCCTCCAATAGTGTCATAACACCTTTCTTTATAATATTTTGTAATCTATTAGACATAAACTAGTTTACCTATAAATATATCGGAATGTGATTTAACGTTTCTTATTTCCGTTTGTTCTTAGCCTTCTCATACTCCTTCTTCTTCTCCTCTAATTCTTTCTGCCAATAATCAAGATATAATCTTCTTTCATAAATGGGCATATTCTGAACAGACTCATAAGAGAACCTCATGTGTTTAACTAAATAATAGATTTCTTGGGTAAGCCCTAACTTATACTCCTGCGTTAGGCCAAAAAAAGTCGAGTCCAATTGGAACTGTAGAGGGAAACGTCTCACCCGATGGACCCTCCACGTCCACCGTTAAATCTATACCTGGTTCGATTTTGTCAATGTATTCCCTAAACTTTAATGAATCATATGCTGGCATTACTTGAATGAACTGTGCGATGAAACTTTTATCAGTATTACCATCGATAGATTGAATTTGAGTTTCTAGTCTATATGTAAGGGTATTTGATACTTGTGATTTAACAGCTTTATTACGAGCCTCAGATTTCTTAACGATATTACTTTCATCAGATACCGTTAATAATTTGAATTTGATTTTCTTTTTGGACCTTGGTAATTCGAAATCGAACAAACCATTCTCATCAGGTTCAGCACCTAATGGTTTAGACTTAAGGTTATTCAAGTCAACATTGTACTCGAATTCTTCATATGTATTTGGGTCAGTTAATTTAACAGGATATATTTCACCATAACCCGTAGCTCTTAACCACACCATGATTGAGTTTCTATCACCAACTAACATATCTTTAACTGGGATTGGGAACTCTTTAATTTTTCTATCTAATAGAACATCAATAACTTTACCATTCTTAATTAAGTTAGGTGACGTTAAAACGTTCTCATCAGCTGCCGTAAGGTACTGAACCTTAACCGTATTATTTTTACCAGGGTATAATAACCCTTTTGAAGGAAGTTCGATTACATCAAATGGAACTTCGAAATTTGTTTGATTATTTTCTGTAGACATTTAAAACTTTTTTTTGTATCTTTATGCTTTATTACACTCTAAGGATAAAATTGGTTCCGAAATTGTAAAGTGTTGCTTATAAATAACAACCTCTTGACTTTTTTATAAAAATGTTTGGCCATTAATAATGTTATTCTTATATTTGTAAGACACTAAAAGATAAAAATTATGGAAAAAGATAAATTAGACAGATTAAAAGAAATACTTTCGGTACCATCACACTCAGGAGATGAATCTAGAATGATTAAATATTTGACTGAGGTATTGGATGAGAAGGGGTATGACTATACTGTCGACCACCAAGGTAACATCTATGTTACGAAAGGTGTATCTGAAGCTTATCCATTATTTGTAGCACACACTGACACGGTACACAGAGTAAACGAGAATTTAAGAATCAAAGAATATATCCAAAATGGAGAAGGTCACGTTGACAAGGTAGCTTTAACAGGTTACGATGTTGAAACTGACAAACCATCAGGATGTGGGGGTGACGACAAGTGTGGTGTTTATTTAGCATTGGAGATGTTGGACACTTACGAGAACGTTAAGGCAGCTTTCTTCATCTCAGAAGAGATTGGGTGTATCGGTTCAAGAGGAGCGGTTAAAACTAACCCTGACTTCTTCAAGAACGTAGGGTACGCTATCCAATACGATTCACCTGAAGGTGACTCACTAAGTTCAACTTTAATGGGTAAATACCTATTTGAAAGTTCAGACGTTTTCACTAACAAAGTTGGTGACGTAATTAAAGAACACGGTATCACAAAATGGGCTAACCACCCTTACACAGATATCTGGCCTTTAATTGATGAGTTTGACTTCTGTTGTTTGAACTTAGCGGCTGGTTACTACAGATACCACACTAAGTATGAGTATGTTATCGTTGATGATGTACAAAATGGTTATGACTTAGGTGTTAAATTGGTAGAGATTTTAGGTGAAACTAAATATGAAAGACCTGATAAGAAATACAGTTACACTTCAGGGTTCACTAACAGAACACAAGGTACAACAAGTAGAAATACTTACTCACCAGCTGTTACTTCTCCACAAATATTAACTGAGGTTAAGGAGATTACACCTGAGGAAGAGACTAGAATGAGTGAACTACAATTAGTATCTTTAAATGATTGGTCAGATGACGATTGGGACTTTTACGAGGACTATACCGACAGAAAATGGGCTAGTCAAGAACAAGATGATGACATTTGGGGTGATTTTGAATTCTTCTCATAATAAAAAAGGGACCTTCGGGTCCCTTTTCTGTTTTAATGTTTTACAGCTGAATTTATATCATGGATGGTATCATCCCACTTCTTAATTAATTCAGTTAATTTAATCATCCCACCACCAAAGTATATTGAAGCCGCGGCCCAATGACCTTCACTAACTTCTATACCAGCTTTTCTCATATAATAAACTAAACATCCAGCAATTACACCTTGAAAGAATAACTTACCCAAACCTTTAGCTTGTTCTTTTTGTTCTTTAGTTGGTTTTAATGTTCTAAATTTTAAAGCTGCTGCTAGAAACTCTAGTGGTTTCATTATTTTTTCATGTAAACCGTGTAACCATTCAGATAATTTTTGAATCCCCATTTTACCACATTCAATCTTCTCATCCTCGTCTTGTATTGCTTCACATTTATCTTTAATACCATCACCATTCTTATCAACACCTGTCCACTTATAGATAATTTTAACTAATGATGTCATTAGTTCACCTACTCTGTGACTAGTTAAAGCTGTTTTAACCCAACTTAAAATGTCTAAAACAATAGATTCATTTATGACTTGTTTAGATTCGTTGATATTTGGGTACAGTAGATTCCTCAACTCATTTTTGAAATGAGTTTCATTATCTCTCTGTTCCATTAGAAGATTTGCGTTTCTTATATTACTTAGTTTACTCATAATTAAAATGGGTTATCGGGGTACCACCCGTAATCGTCATCTTCAGGTTCATCCATTACTTAGTAGTTTTATAAATAAATATGCATAAAAAACCCCTCCGAATGGAAGGGTTAAATATTTTTTTAATATATTCTTAGAATACGTGAATAGCTCTATCGAATCTCAAAGTACCTGTGATATCAGCGATATCTGAAGAACTGTAATCAAGGTCACCAAAACCTACGTTAGTTAACATAGTACCTTGTAGAATCCACTTCTCAATTACTACACCTGTTGGGTCAAGAAGTTCCAATTCAATGTCTTTCTTGTAACCAGCTGCGTAACCTTGTCTACCTGTAACAGACTCAGAGTGTAATCTTACCCATTCCATCAACGCTTGTGCCGCTGAAGGACCGATAGGGTCTCTAAACGTTACATCAATAGTATCCCAAGTAAACCTACCTAGTACATACGTTGATGTGTTTAAAAACTGAATCTCAGTTTCCTCTTGTGTAATTGATGGTCTAGAACCCGAAGATACGAACCATTCCTGAATACCAAGTGGTGTTGGAAATCTGAATATAAACCTATTCTTCTTCTTTGGTTCGTAAGGAATAGGCATTCTCATTAATAAATCTGCCATGTTTTATGTGTTTTTAATTTAAGCTTTATTGTTTAATAATAAATATGTCGTCATTTACTTTTTTCCATAGTAACCTGTTTGACTATTCATTTTATTATAAATATCCTTGTAGGGAGTTAAATAACTAAAACATTAAAAATTTATGAATACAGAATTTAATAAGTACGCAAAACAACATTTAGGTCTTCACGATAATCTTATTGGTGGATACCAAGACTTTAAAGCCCAAATACCGATGATACCCCAATCGTCAGTAACACCAACAATTATTGAGGAAAGGAAAATGAACGTGGCAGCAATGTCCGTTTTTGACCGTTTAATGATGGATAGAATCCTATGGGTAGCTGGTCCTGTTGATGATAGAATGGCTATTATTGTTCAGGCACAATTACTTTTCTTGTCCGACCAAGACCCTAAGAAAATGATTACGATGCATATCGATTCACCTGGTGGGTCAGTTAAGGCTGGGTTATCGATGATTGATAGTATGGAGTTATGTTCAGCACCAATCCAAACGATTAATACAGGTATGGCAGCGTCTATGGGTTCTGTGTTATTAGGGGCTGGAACTAAAGGTATGAGAAGTTCTTTAAGACACTCAAGAACAATGTTACACCAATCAAGTGGTGGAGCACAAGGTAACATCCAAGATGCTAGAATAACATTCGACGAATGGGAAAAAATCAATAAAGAATTATTTATACTATTAGGTGAGTATTCGGGTAAGGATTGGAAACAAGTTGCTGAAGACGCTTCTAGGGATTTATGGTTAACAGGTCAAGAAGCTGTAGATTACGGAATCATTGATGATTTATTTTTACCACCACATCTTCAAAAGAAAGAAGACTAAAATAACAAAAAGGGACGTAAGTCCCTTTTTTTTTTTAATCACCATTAAATCTCCACGGGGTATTCATACCCATATACCTTTTTAATTTACCTTTAGTCCATTTCTCATAGTTAGGTCCGATAAAGAATTTATATCTACCGTGACGACCCTTTTCTACTCTAAGAATACCTGAAGCAACAATAGACACCCAAAATTGTCCATTATGACCTCTACGATACGGTTCACCTAAAACTTCAGGATAGAAATCTTGTTTAGTACCACCTGGATTTTCTTTAATCCAATCAACAAATCTTTGTGTTAAGGTACCTTGTTTTGGTGGATAGTTAAATTGGAATGTTGATGACCCATGGTCCGTAGTCCAATAAGTAGTATCTTCATCATATTCATGTTTAAATCTTTTTCTTACTTCAGAATGTTTAGCTAAAGTATCCATAATTTCCTTATCGGAATACCCCTTATCTCTTAAAGCACGTCTAATTGAATAAGCGTTTTTTCTTTCCTCATCACTTAATTGACCGATTAAATAATCAGCTCTAGTATCAGGCACATCATCCGTCCACCCAAAAGCATCCACCTCTTCTCTTATGATTTTACGAATATTCATTAAAATTCTCTTTCTATTGCCTCCAAAATTCCATCAACGGAGTCAAATTGTTCGTCAAACCAATACCAATCATCATTATTCAATGAAAATGAATCATTATCCTCATCATAATCCATAGACTCCTCAAACTCACCTAAACGATAAAAATCTTCACCTAATGCTATAATTAACCCACTTTCAGTTCCGTCAGGTGAATCTAAACCACCTGAGTTAAAATATATTTTAATTATATTGTCGTTAACCAAATCAACATCAATAGCTGTTGGATATTTTTCCTCTAAAATCTTAACTAATTCATTCATTGGTGGTATCTCTGTTGCCCACTCGAATTCATTTTCCTTAATGATTTTTTTCACTAAGTTTTCTATATCTTGTTCGTTTAATCTAATTACTTTCTTTTTCATATTAATTTTCTTTTTGTATTACTAATTTTTTCTTACCACCTTCCGATGTATCGTATACAACGAAATGGATTTCAGGGTACATGTGTTTTAACTCATTCTCTAAGAACTCTTCTGATGCCCTAACGTTCCTAATATCGTCATCAGAGAACCCAATAGAAACTTTAGTGTAATGACCTGAGTCAACTAGTTTCTGTACATTACGTAAGACCTTTTGGGTAAAATGTTCAATAGCAACTTTCTTAGCGTGTTCAGGGTTAGCTGCACCACCTGTGGTATCCAAACCAAATCTTTTACCAAACTCTTCAGAAGATACAGGATAGTACTCACCAAATTCATTTAAATATAAATCGATTACTTGGTCATTATTTAATGAACCTGCTTTTAATTTTTGATAACCTGGTACGTCTTGTGGAATATTCTTACGAATATTATTAACCATGGTTTGTTCTTCTTCATCAGTTAATACTAAATCAATGAATGTTTTAACACCTTGTTTAAGTGCCTCAGGTTTGTGTCCTCTAGCTGTGTTAATAGCAAACTTATTACCATATATTAACGCTTCTTTAAATTTCCCAAAACTAGGTGCAAAAGCGTTATTACTAATTGCGTCTACAGTATCATCTAAAAATTCCTGTGTACTTCTAAAATTTTCGAAAGCAATACCAGGGTCATTATTTCTTAATCTATATTCGGGACTAGTTCTTACTTGTGCGAACTCTTCCGTTGAAACATCAACAGGAACCCAATTACCACCTTCATTCTTGTCCATCTTAATCTTAGTTGGCATGAATAGAATGTTGTCATCCCAATCGAAAATATAAGACCTATTAGCTATTTCATTTAGGTATCTTTTAATTCTATCGTATTGTGATTCGTTTATGATTAATTTTTTCATGAAATTTCTTTTTATATAAATATTGTTCAAAGCATAAAAAAACCCACCATTGGTGGGTTTTAAACATATCTATAAGTTTTGTTGATTAACTTCTTCTTTTTAATCTTCTTCTATTTTCAGCCACAGAACCCTTAACGTGTTTTTTAGCTTCTTTAGCGTGAGATAATTCATCAGCTTTTGTTCCAGGTTCAACTTCACTTGCGTTTGGTGTGTTTTCTCTCTCATCAACCATATCACCTGACTCAGAACCCTTAACGTGTTTCTTAGCATCAGCTGCATGTTTCTTAGCGTCATTTCTTCCCCAATCCTTTTTAGATGGAGTTCCACCACTGTTAGGTCTTTTTTCAACCATTGCTCCACCTTCGGAACCCTTAACGTGTTTCTTAGCTTCAGGAGCTGCTGCTTCCATTACGAAGTTTTCAACCAACTTTTCAACTTGTTCTTTTGTTACTTTATATCTTGTTGCCATTGTTCTATTAGTATTTGTAATTAATTATCTTATTGAATGATTCTAAATCTTTCTTAAGGTTTTCACTTATGATATTATGTTCAGAAGCGTCATTAGCTAATTTATTTACTGACTCAGCAACAACATCCATCTCTTCTTCCATCATGTCGTCATCACAAGCTTCATCCATTTCTTTTTTATCTTTAGAAGCTTTTTTCATTGACTCTTCTTTATCACCATCTTTATCTAAATCAATATAATCTGGTTTGTCAGCCTCATTAACATCTACGTCAATTTCTTCTTCTTTTAAGATACCAGCCTCTTTCATTGTTGATTCAACAAGGTTAGTGATATCACTCTTTTTAATAATTTTACTCATAGTGTGTTTTTTATAATAAATATGTATTAATTCTAGTAAAAGCCCATGACCTTCCGACCATGGGCTAATTGTTGTGTTTATTAGATGTTATCGAATGAAGCTCCTGTTGGAGTTACGTTAAACTCAACCTCAATGAATTCCAATGAAGGAATTGGTTTAAGGAAGATTTTACCTCTCATTTCGTTTCTATCGATTTCCTCAGGGTCATCAGAAAGTACCACTCTAAAGTCTACTAAACCTCTTTCTTTTCTAATGTTATCCATAATTGGGTTAACTAAGTTCAAGAATTGACTTCTTACAATTTGGTCGTTTTGTTCGAATAGTAACCTTACAGCTACTGCCGATACTAATTTACGTGCTTGTAATAGTAATCTTCTAATGTTAATTCTATCCAATGCTGAATCTTTAACCTGTAGGTTTTTGTTACCCCAAATGATTGTACCCTCATCAGAGAAGTAAGCCATTGGGTTAATTCTACCTTCGTATAGAGTATCTCTATCATCTTCAGTTAATTTAACTCTTGGTTGGATAGCCTTAGTAAGACCTCTTGAGTAACCAGCAACTGCGAACCATGGGAACGCTACGTTGTCAGTTAACGCGATGTTTCTTGCTACCTCTAATGTTGGTGGTAACCATACGTTTACTGTATTTTCTTGGTCTCTTTCTTGAATCCATGGCCAATATGTACATGTGTAGTTAGAATCGATATCAGCGATATCAAGTAAATCTACCATATCTTCAGCTGATGACACATCCGCTGTTGAGAACCCTAAACCTGATGTTGGTACTACATTATCGTAAGTAACACCTTCAGTTGTTGTTAAGATGTATAGTGAATCAGCTCTATCCTCCTCAACCAAGTCAATTGCTTCATTAACCAAGTCTAAGTTATCTGTATAATCGATACCTGGTGTAGCGAATACGTTAATATTTACTGACTCAGGATTTCTAAATGTATCTAAACCATCAAGGTAAGCGTAGTAATCTGATGTACCTTCAGTTGCTGATGTTAATGTAAACTGACCATCAGCGTCACCAGCTGTATATCCAGCTTTACCAACTTTATACCTATCTGTGTTTGTTCTAGATGTTCTATAACAATCCCATCCATCCCATCCTAAGTAAGGAACAAATGTGAATTTTCTAGCGAATATTGATTCATAGTTAGTACCTTCAATACCAGCGTCACTCCTGAATTGGTGTTCACCAACCTCAAAGTTTCCTGCTATTGTAGCCCCACTATCCATGTGGAAACCTTTAGTAGTAGCTGTCCATACATTAGGTGTTGAATCATTAGTGTAACCTTTCCAGTTAAACATGTGTTGGTCAATACCTGTAACGTTAGAAATACCTAAGTAAACTTTCTTAATTCTTTCGTTAGTTGGGTCGTAAGAAGTTTTGTAATCGATATAAGGTGCTTGAATAGAACCTGGATAATCCCTTACAATATACCCATCATAACCAGCTGGGAAAGCGTCAATAGCGGCGTTTTCATTAACCACAGCCATGATATATCTACTTCTTAATACAAATTCACCGTCTGCTGTACCAATTCTTCTACCTACGTAATTGTTAGAAGTTGGGTCCATGTCACACTTAGCGAATCTTTCTAAAATTGTAGGTCTGTTATCTAAGTCATTAAATTCTCTCACAACAACATCGAAAGTCTTATCACCCGGCTTAATGTTTTGTATAGATATCTTAATTTCTCTATTAGCCTCAGAACCATCTGAGATAGAAATTAATTTAAATAGTTTTTGTACTTCAGAACCACGTAACTCAGAAACAACCCATGGTGTCTCAGGAGTTTGGTAACCTTGTTTATAGTTATCGAAATCAGTTGTTTGTGTAATTGTATCATTAACACCCAAAATGTATCTGTTAGAAATCATATCCTCC
>WLWF01003392.1_pt1 | contig 10510 bp, 21 predicted proteins | sample 6718331 | NCBI WGS metagenome assembly WLWF01 (sample SAMN12718692, study PRJNA515312) | sponge metagenome | isolation source: marine sponge | host: Mycale hentscheli | place: New Zealand: South Island, Marlborough, Capsize Point | collected 2003-05-01
CATGCCCTCACTTTAGTATTATCGATAACGAAATACGTGGGATTAAGAACGAGCCGAGTAGGAGGGAGGTGCCAATACACCATGAGTATTTTAAATTTATCGAAAATTTCCCTTTTAGTACTAACCCAAAAGCAGGTGATAACTTTAGCCGCTGGATGAAGCGCCGTTGTGGTCACTCTGCTCACGGCATTCGTCACAACATTGCAACACGCATGCGTAAAGCAGGAATTGAATACAGCATTGCTGCTTCTATTCTCGGCCACGACGCTGATGGAATGACATCTAACTACGGGCACATTTTGCTAGAAGATAAATATGATCAACTACAAAAACTACGGTAACTACGCTACTGCCTATATACTGATTATTTAAATAGGTAGGTAGGGAGCGTAGCCTCGTATTTAAAAAGACGTTTATAGAAAACTACGTAACTTAGCGTAGTTTTGTAGTTTAATATTCGTCGTCATCAAACATGTCTTCTTCATAACCGTAATCAATGAATAGTTCTTCACCTGCTTGTATGTCATTGATGGCATAGTGACGCATGACTTCGTTCACAGTATCAAGAATGTAAGCGCAGTTAGGCTCGACACTATGATTAAATAAAGGAGCAAAGCCAAAACCAAGGACCATTTCATCCACTTCAGAAGAGACATCTGACGTGTATGTATATCTTTCAATAGTGGGTGCTTCTTCAACTTCTTCTTCAGGGAAAGTACAATAAGGTGATTCCTGTATTACATCGTATTGAGCAATATCTTTTTTAGTAAAGACACCCCAACGATGTACATCAGACTTGGCAATAAACACGTTAGGATTTAAGTACAGCTCATCGAGTTCTAGATTCATATAAATCAATTATCTAAAGTAATTCTAATACAATAGATATATTGATTGCATAGTTTAGAATGTTCGAGCAAGCAATACCTGCAATAATTGCAGTAGTGACAGGTACTGCTGTGCTGTTCAATAGGGTTAACTACAGGGTCACTATGTTAGACCAAAGGGTTGACAAATTAGAATTAAAATTAGTTGAGTCTTTTACAACTAAGACAGAATTTTCAGCGGCAATGATCCGTATGGAAGAACATATGATAAGGATCGAAGACAAATTAGATAAGCTTGTAGACAAAAAGTGTAACGCCTAATACATGGAGTCAATTACTAAGTAGAGTGTAGCTAGTTGCTAACAACAACTCTATATGGGAATTGCTGAAGACTGGTCGGATCTAATGTACGACCTCACTTGTTTATCTAAACAAAGTGCCAAGCGTAGATTTAAAAAAGACATAAAGTATGGATGGGGCGGCCTCTGTGCTTATTGCCGATGTAATCGAGCCACGACACTGGATCATTTGAAGCCGAAGTCAAGAGGAGGTTCGAGCCTTAGAAGTAATCTAATCCCTGCCTGTGTATGTTGTAACCACGACAAAGGTTCACAACATTGGCTAACATGGTTTCAAGAGCAGGACTTCTATAACGAAACTGCAAAGGAACTTATTGAAGAATGGATTACCAACAAAAGATTTTTTGAGGAAGGATCAGATGAACGAGCAATTAACAATCGAGCAGAGATTTGCTCTAACGAGAGCGAGATACGAAGTAACAAAAATGAGCCGGCCAGCTTTGGAGAAAACAGCTTTGCGCCTGCTTAAATCACGCATGGAACAGAAGAACGGAGTGCAGCATACATTGATGCAGAGTGGCATCATGTTTAAGATTGATGAGCAGCAATCAGGTCTTCCAGAAATTATTTCAGAGCAAACATTTATAGAGCTTCTGGAATTGAATGTAGATAACTCAGAAGAGATGTCTACAGACATCATGGATCCAGGTTGGGAAGATGACGACTTGGAAGATGACGGTCTCGAATTTATTGCTTAACAGTTAGACTACCGTTAGATACATTTAAATTAATGGAATATGTTGTTGGACCAGTGCTTGCTTTGATGCTGGGCATTAAATTTACGCAGATTAAAATTAATAAACAAGCAGAAGCTATTGCTGAATTAGAAGAGCGGATGGAGCTAGTGCAGAGTGCAGAGGAGGAGATGCCTAAGAAAGTGATGGCAACTGTTATGCCTATTGCAAAGGCAGTGCAGAAGTTAAATCAAGAAGTAGGTATTCAGTAAAATAGAGAAGTATGTAATTATTACGCTGTGTCTTATACCGCATTAAAGAGTAAGCCAATTGATAGGCGTCGCCTAAATATGTACGACAGGTCACAGTACAATCCATCGAGCCGGATTGGCGCTCTAATGAAAGCTAAGGCGTATAGAGCTAACTATGCATACGATCTAAAGCGGAAGCCCTTTGCAACGGAGCAGACCCCTGGTACAGGTGGTTTCACTAGAGGCTTAGACATGCAGTCTCAGAGATTGTTTGATAAAGGATCAGCTAAGGAAAGAGCAGAGAGCTTTAGACCAGAGAATTTAGTTAAAGAAAATCAGCTATAAAGTTGTCCAATTAATTAAAAACATAAAAAAAGAGCTCCCGTTAGGGAGCTCTTGAAGTATATTCAGTTGTTAAAACGGAAGCTCGGTAGGAAGACTTGCGTCTTTACCACCAGGCAGTGGTGAGTCAAATTGAGACATAATCATGTCAGTGACTGCACCTGTGACCTGGCTCTTCACGTTATCAATAATGGCATCCTTTTGCGTGTAAAGATACACACCACCAGATACAATACCTGCACTGATAATAAAAGAAGCAACAGCTAAACCATTAATGAGTTTTTGCATGATCAGAAGTTATACTTAACGCCAAGCTTGGTGCCGTAGTTATTGTCATCAGAACCATCAACAGTGATGAAAGAAATTTCACCATAGAGACCAAGGCTGTCGGTAGCAGCGAAAGAGATGCCGGCTTTACCTGAGAGTTCAGTATCAAGGTCTTCGCCGTCTACAGAGACCAAAGCAGGGCCTGCTTGTACATAGTATGCAGCGCTTTCGGTGATGTCAGCTTCGTAGCCAACATGTACATCAGTAACAGTGGATTGATAGTCAGAACCTGCAAAGCCGCTGTTTGATTCAACGTTTGCATATGGACCAGCAATGGCGCTAGAAGCACAACCCAGCAGAATACCTGCAGCAATAATAGATTTCATAGTTAATTACCTAATAAATATAGCGATATATACTTATCGCTTCAATAATTATAGACAAAACAAAAAGAAAAAGCGACCGTTAGGTCGCTTCATTTTGTTTTCGTTTTAGCTCTTGTTTTGCTGCACCTATAAGCCAAGCGTGTGAAAGCCCTCTAATAGGGCGTTCATTTATAATTCGCTCAAGGTCAGCAATCGTGCGTTCAGGGTGTTTTTTATTGTTATGTTTTCTTTTGCTCATTTAACGTAAGTACGTCCTCTATAACAGAATGTTCCGTGCACTGCTTCACCACCTTGGTGAACAGCACATTGATTCCCGCGATACTTAGTCAAGTGAATTTGAGCATCGTGAGTTGCAGCTGTTTTTTGAATTTGTTTTTTGATAATGTTAAGTGAGTTCATGAGAACCTCCAGTAAGTGTGAAAATTCCCCGTTCCTTCAGCCGTAGCTTACTTGCGTCCTAATAAATAGGATGAACGATATTTTTAGTATAAATGGATACCATAGTTCATGGTGAACATTTTAGTTGCCGTTCCAGTATCCGTTGTTGATTAGCCATTCTCCAGTCATAGGAGTGGGTTCATAGGTCAACCACATAGGTTCTTCAGCAGCACATGATTGAAGCGCTTCTGCGGTCATATAAGGCGTCTCCATAGCCCACATAGCTTCTTTTTCCCAAGGGACTGCAGGTCCACTCATATAAAGAATGTCGGCTCTAAGTTGATAGCCATCGGGCACTACGCCATCATTCCAGATGACAGCCATATGAGTATTTTCAATACTGCCTGCCATGCAGTCTTGTGCAGCATGCCATCCTTCGTGCCTGATTACATTAAGGACGCCTTCAGCTGAATCAATATACTCAGGATTTAGAAAGAATTTATTGTTGACAGTGTAATAAACGCCACGTGTCCTAGAAACAAAGTATTTAGGATCACTTACAAATACTTCAACGCCAACTTTACGGAGAGAAGCAAGAATGTTATCTAGTTCATCTTTGATTTCACTAGTAAAAGTAAAGTCAAAGTGTTCTTGCAGATTATCTACTGTGAGTGTTTTAATAACTCCGTCTTGGCAGTCACGTTCAAGCATGCAGCCCATTGAATGATATGTGTTCCATTTTTTAATGTCTGGATCAGCTAGTACAGGCAGGCAAGTTAATAGAGCTGCTGAAAAAGCAGCAATAGATTTATACATAATAAGTTCGCTGTTAAAATATTTTTTTAGTGTGTTGAAGCCCAGGATTCACCATGATCTGCAGATGCAGTAATGGGAACGCGGAAGTTGTAATAACGTCCAGCTTCTGGCGCAGAATTTTCTAATAGTGATTTGACTCTATCGACTTCTTGGGGTACAACAGAAAGCTGCTGTTCATCGTGTACGTATGCACATCGCGTGTAATCAATATTGTAAGTAAGCCCAGCATTATCTAGAAATTGTTGGCTGATATAAACCCAACGCTTACTCAAAATCGCGCCAGCGGATTGGAGAAGGTAGTTAAGTGAAGCGTGCTCAGCGCGACAAAAAATAGGACGACCGTCAAGACCACGCAAGCGGCCCTGATCTCTGACTTTGAGTTTAACTGCATCAATTAATGGCTCCAATCCTGGAATAGCGTCAAGAAACTTGCGCCTTAAGTCTTGACCAAGTGCTTTCTTCTGAGCATCAGATAACTCAGGACTTAAGCTATGTCCAAGCTTGGCGTCACCGGCACCATATATAAACGCATACGTGATAGTCTTGACTTCTTTACGTGTACATCCAACACGATCAGCATTTTGCTGGTGAATATCGCCATTCAAAACAACGTCAGCAAAGTTGCCTTCGTCCCAGGGCGATAGATAGTGCCCTAAGCAGCGCAGCTCCAGGCCTTCCAAGTCAGCACCCACCATGACCATGCCAGGGTGTGGAACAAATAGTTCACGTGCCCATGGTGCAGAGACGACCTGGCCCAAGTTTGGACCCCGATGCGCATTTCTACCAGTTTGTGTAGCAAGTGAGCAGCTGTGATGGATACAACCATCATCTTCAATCGTATTGAACCAGCTATTAGAACCTTCGGAGAGCTGACCTAGCCACTTCTGCAAAGTAAGTAGACGAATAAACATCTGACATTCTTCATGCAGTTTGTTGTTGCCTTGTTGCAGTGCAACATCTCTCATTTCTGAGAGTGCAGCTTCGTCAACTTTAGGCTTGCCTGTATCAGTTACTTTAGTGAACCTTGCGTTGCTGAAGTTCTGAAGAACCCAAGCAATGTGTTGACGGCTAGTTGGATTAAAGTCCAACAGCTTAGTCATAGGAGCACCAGCTATATAGCCTTTTGTTTTGTTAGCACGTTTAGGTGTATACACCTTGCCAGGTACATAAATAAATCGAACACTTAGTTGTGTTTGAATGTCTTGCATTTCTTTTTCAAGTTCTCCACGCACACGTTCGGCAGCAGACACATCAAATCGGAAGCCACTGGCTTCTTGTTGGGACATGATGTCTGCAACACGCATTTCAAGTGTTACGTAATCAGGAATTTGCATCAATAACCTCGTAGTCAGGGAATAGTCGGCTCAGTTCACTACGAAAGCGAGCATGAGCAGTAGGTGGATTTAATTGACGAGTAATAGTTACTTTCATTTTTTTATGGCTCCACTTAAGTAAGCCGTCGTATGTTTTATACCGCTTTCTTTTATTAGGGGTGGTCATTCATTCTGCGTTGTAATAGTGAATATAGTTTGAGAGTTACTTCTGTATCTTGAATGCAATAATCAAGCATCTCTGGTGTATAAGTAGACCAGTCGTTAGCAGGACTTTTACCGTAGTCCCCTTTGAAACACTTTAGTCGATGACCCCATGCTTCGAGGGAGTGACGTCCATACAATCTTTGTGGCATTCCCAGGGGTCTACGCTCGAAATCACGATCAGCAATGTGAGGATAGTAAAGACGGCTAAGTACAAGCGTGTCGATACATTCTCCGGATGGCTTAAAGTCTGGAAACTGTTCTTTAATAAGCGGGATATCATAACCAATAATGTTGTGTCCGATAAGGATGTCAGCCTGTTCAAGCTGATGAATACCTTGAACGACTGCTCGTTCAGGTTTGTGATCAAAGATATAAGTATTGCCATCATTGCCATCACGAACAACGATGCAGTGAATTTTTGAACCTTGGCGCAGTAAGCCAGTTGATTCAATATCAAAAAGTAGTTGAGTCTTCATTTTTAGTTTCGGCGGCGTCTGCTGGGTCGTAGTCGTCTTGAGCGAAGGGGTTCGCGTCTGGGTAGAGGGTGGTGTCAAAGTTTTTGTCATGTGTATTGGTAGTGAAACGTGGATCGTCATCTAAGAAGATCGGTTCAATAGCTACAGAAAGTTCGCGAGCAAGTCGTGCAGCTCTTCTATATTCTTCTTTGTAATAGGGTTCCCATTCGTGCGCTAAGACAACGATTTTGCGAATACCCATTAGATGTAATTGAAATATCGATATAGCAAATGGATATCGTGTTGTATAAACTACACAACCGATAGTAGGTGCTCCTGCTTTAGCAGCTGAAGCGATTGCATATGAAACACAATCAACTTCAATCTTGCTGTCTGTATACAGGCTTCTTCCATCTCCGATGATCTCACGGTCACGGACAATGACACACCCACCAGGAGCTTTAGGATGTGTTGATGCAGTTGAAATTGTTCTAGCAACTTCAAGGAAGTATCTGTCTTTATTTTTAATAAAAGTCGGGTCACCTTTAGGACTTATCATGCCACGTAAATATGATTATGTTTCTATATTAGGTAGTGAACAAGGTTAATGTGAGTAACAAAATGGACTATCAATCATCATATTCAAATAATAAATTCACTAGATGGGATCAACTTCCTAGGTCTATCAAAGGTAATGATGGAGTTGAAGGTGCAGCGGGTGAAGACATGGTAAATAGCCCAAGTCATTACACATCAGGCCGGGTTGAAGCTATTGAAGTCATTGAAGATGCCATTAAAGAAGCACCTAACCCTATGGCAGGATTTTTACAAGCACAAGTGCTGAAGTATTTGCTTAGGTTGTGGCACAAAATTGATTCGTTAGAAGATGCAGAAAAAGCACAGTGGTATCTAAATAAACTAATTGCTTCGCTAAAATAAGAAAGCGGCTGGTAAGCCGCTCTAACGTTAGCATCGTCTGAAGTACAGGTGATTGCTGCGCTTCTCTAAGCTCTCATGTGGGAGTATATGTGAAGACAGCTTTGTATATATTGTCTCTATATCATGCACATTGTGCTTAAAGCAGACAGCAATACCTTCAGACAACTCAGGTATAGACGGGACATACCAAGCTACTGGCTGAAGACAGTTCCATAATTCCATGTCATGTGACACCCAGCTGTTCAGTTCCTCTAGGCGCTGAGCAGTTTTTACTATGTGATGCTCATGTGCTTCGTTGACAGGCAATGACGGATCATTTGAGTAGAGCAGAGCGTGTTTCCACATCAATGTTCCATCTTTATGAATCAGTCGGCAAGGATGCACCTTGCTGCCCGATGGTAAGTTATAGAAATACTTAGGAGAAATGTGCTTACTCATCAGATGTTCCCCCGGTTTTCTTCAAAATATTCAAGGTCTTTAGCCCAGCTATCTCCTGCATATTCATTGTAAATAATACGACCTACATCTCTAAACGTGTCATAAAATAATGAAACTTTATCAATGTCAGTCAAAGCTTGATCTATTGGCGGACCGTAGAGGAGAACATTCCAAGTAGAAGGCGATACAGCTTCAAAGCCTGTAGCTGTAGCACGCAGTTGTTTGACTCGTTTAAACGGAATACAAACAGGATAATCCCAGATTACCGGTGCAGCACGAATGAGTTCAGATGCACTACAGAAAAATACAAAGCTTTTAATGTAGCCATTACGGTATTCATTGATTGTTTTATTCAACCATATACGGCAATCACGGACAGCACCCTTAGGTGATACCCATACGTTTCCATGCCAGTGTTCCTGTAAAGGATTAATTTCTATGGTAGGTACAGAAGTAGCATTAACGAGAACTTGCTGAACAGGGTCAGAGGTAGGATCAAAGTCGATACTACCCATAACATTACGAGCACGTTCAATAAGTTGAGGCGTTGGATATAAAGGTAACTTTAAACCCTTGGCTTCAAGTTTATCCGCTAAATTCTTCTGTGAGCGCTCTAAGGCTTTCTTGGCTCCTACCTGCTTCGACTGCAAATGTTCTTGTTCCAGCATCACTGATCAGTGTAATTAGTACGTTTTTAGACCAGTCATTTTCATCAATCTCTTCCATTAGCTTACGTAGAAATTCAATAACATCAGCATCTTCTTCTCGCTCAGCAGTTCGAATATCAAACTCAATTGCGTTTCCAGACATAAATGTAGTTGAATCATTAAGTAAATTAATGACGAGAGCGCCTGCACCATTCTGCTGAACGCCTTTGATTGCAATATCAATTAAATCAGACAAGATAAGCTCAGCAGTTGCAGATAGGAACTTTTGCTCCTGTTCTTTTTCTGGTCCAAACTTATTAGAACCAATTAGCTGCTTGATTAGATCGTTTCTTCTAGACATTTGAAAATGACAATAGTATAAGGTTAAGTAATTTAATAGTCATCTGTGGCATTTTCCTCATTATCAGTAGGTTTATCCAGTGATTGAGGGTTAGGAATAGTACGTTGATGTGGATGACGTCCCATCAGCATATCTTCGATGACAGCTTCAAACTTATCTGAGAAATCAGTTGAAGGGTCAAATGTCATATCAGCACGTTCATCAATCGATGCTTCGCTTAATAGTTTTTGTTGCTCTTCTAAAGCAAGTTCTACTTGATACTCAGCAATTTCTTGACGTAGGGTATGCAGTTGACAAGCAAGCTCAAAGCTTTCTAAGTAGCTCTCTTGATCTACAAAGACACCAATGTTCTGAGGTATGAGGTGAAAAGGATTGCAGCAATATTTATTTCCGCAAGTACTCTTTACTCCTGTATAACCAAGATCACCCCAAGTAAACCACATAGCAACTCGTTGAGGATGATGCTGCGTGCTTGAGCTGATGCCGTGTCTTCTCCATGGAAACTGTGGAGTTTCAGTGTGCTTTGCACGATACCCTTTCCAGTCCCAGCAGCTATCAGGTGATCTGATGTCTACTTGTGACCAGAACTTCAAAGCTCGTTTGCGTTCACGCTTTAGTAAGCGTGTTATGTCAAATGACAAACGACCTTCGCGAGCAGCAGCTACACAACGAACACAGGCTTGATGACTATCAAACCTCATTGATTTATCACTAAATCGTCCTAGTGAATGTCCTGTGTAAATACAAAGCTCACCCTCTTCGGCAGTGTTAGACAACTGCAGATTGCGTCTACCGTAGGCATGACCGCCTACTCGTTTACTAGGTTGAGCTTCGGGCATTAGAATTCACCTGGCTTTCGTTCGTGTGTCCCGCCATATGCAGGGAACTGTTCTTCAGTTGGTAGTAAATCTAGTTGTGTATTGATCATGTACTCAAAGCGAGTACTGTTTTCATATTTGATACGAACTAGCTTTGATCTAGGAGTGTAATACTCAGGTTTACCAACAATCAAAGCAGTCATGTTATTTGTAACCACTCGGACACGTTGTCCAAGCTGTATATCTTTAGCAAGCATTATGTAATACCTTTTGTAGTTAAAGTTTAATAAATATGTCTTATAACTGCGAGCTAAGGTTCATCTTCTGAAGACTCAATTAAATCATATTTGTGATAGTCATATGGCTCAGAGCCATTACCTAAATCACCAAACATGATGTTGCTTGCTTCTTCAAAACCATCTGCTTCGACGGTAACTGTGTCACCGTCTTCATAATTAATAAAAGTCCAGTACATATTAAAAGTCGTTCAAGATATGATCTTCACTGAGAGGATCATTCTCTGGTCTACGCCAGATGCGAATTGATTTTGATTTACCTGAAGCAGGATCTTTACGGCTAGTGACTAGACGTCTCCAACCCATAGACTGCAACACATCAGCAACACGCCTGCCTTCACGTCTGCTTTGGCTGCGTGGATCAAGTTCGAGTGCAGCTGATAAGACTTCAGCCGCAGTAACTTCTTCACGGATAGCTACATAGCTAGCGATTTTATCCATCCAAGGATCAGGATCGCCGAACTCTTGAATGTATTCAGAGATAGCTGCAATCTCACCGCTATTAAATTCATAACCTTCGCCACTACGATAAGCAGCAACGGCAGCTGCCCAGATGCTGTCACGTTCTTCAATGAGTTGCTTCCAAGGAACTTGGAAAGCTGAGCCTATCTCCAAAGGAACGAACCGACGGTTGCCAGTACTATCAACAAGAAACTGGTTCCTATTAGTAGTCCCGATGAGTACGAAACGTCTGGGAAGCTTGCTAGGTAATTGAGCA
>WLWF01003393.1_pt1 | contig 10507 bp, 10 predicted proteins | sample 6718331 | NCBI WGS metagenome assembly WLWF01 (sample SAMN12718692, study PRJNA515312) | sponge metagenome | isolation source: marine sponge | host: Mycale hentscheli | place: New Zealand: South Island, Marlborough, Capsize Point | collected 2003-05-01
CCAATACAAAAGCATTGTTAACCGCAGTTGCTGGCATGTCTCTTGTGCTGTTTGGCTTGCGACTTATCGTGCGAAGTCGTCAGCAGGTGTCATGAGCTTTGCAAAGTCAGGCAGGCTTGAGCGAGGCCTCCTGCCCAGCTCAAGCCGCCTTCTTCGCCTAAATTTGATTAGGACTTTGGTTTCTTTATGACGATGGCCTTGGTGATTGTGACTTCTTGCTGAGGTCGATCACCAGCGCCGGTTGGAACGCCACCGATTGCCTTGACAACCTGAAGGCTGGCATCATCTGCTGTACGACCGAATGCCGTGTACTGACCGTCAAGATGAGGAACTTTTTCTAAGCAGAGGAAAAATTGACTGCCTGCTGAGTTGGGGTCACTCGTCCGCGCCATTGAAAGAACGCCAGGTTCATGAGGGGTGTCGTTGAATTCTGCATCGATTTCGTAGCCAGGGCCACCTCGGCCACTTCCTTCGGGGCAGCCTCCTTGAATCATGAATCCGGGGATAATTCGATGGAAGCACCCAGCGTCATAAAAGCCATTTTCAGCCAACGAGACGAGGTTGCGGACGTGGCCAGGAGCATTTGCAGCATCGAGCATGAGTCGAATAGGACCGGCTGATGTTTCAAGTGTGACTTCGTAGTCGAAGCCATCAAGATCAACCGCTTCGGCGGCTTGTTGCAATTCACTGGCAGAGGGCTTTGCCATTCGTTCTCCTTCTCGAGATACTAAAGGTAGGGTGGTACATGCTACTATTATGAGAGCGTTTCCGCAGAACAGTCAGTAGATCAAAGTATATGCAAAACCAATCTGATACTACATCGCTCGGTAGTGATCTTTCAGGTCGCACACTCGGAGGATATCGACTCCTTCGCAAACTTGGAAGTGGTGGCATGGCAGACGTGTACCTTGCGGAACAATTTTCACTCAATCGTCGGGTTGCAGTGAAAGTCCTACGTCCTGCAACACTGATGCATCCTGAGGCAGTTGATCGTTTTGCCCAAGAGGCCCGTGCAGCCGCAGCGCTTATTCATGGCAATATTGTGCAGATTCATGAAGTCGGCTGTGTCGAAGGCATTCATTTTCTTGCTGAAGAGTTTGTTGCGGGTCCGTCACTTCGTGCATGGCTTAAAGAGCAGGGTCCGTTGGGTCCTGATGCCGTGCTGAGTGTCTTGATGCAGGTAGCGGCGGCGTTGGACTGTGCGGAAGGTGGCGGTGTTGTTCACAGAGATATTAAACCGGAGAACTTGCTGTTAACGCCACGCGGAGAAGTCAAAGTAGCTGACTTTGGATTAGCGAGAGTCCTTCGTGATAATTTGGAACTGACACAGACCGGCATGGCGCTTGGCACACCTCTCTATATGAGCCCAGAGCAATCGCATGGTGGAAAAGTCGATGTCCGTAGTGATCTCTATTCTCTTGGTGCGACGGCTTATCACCTTGTGGCTGGTCAACCTCCTTTCCGTGGGACAACTGGTGTCGCTGTTGCGCTGGCTCATGCGAAGGAACCGTTGGAACCATTGGCAGATGTTCGCCCGGATTTCCCTGCCGCAGTTGCTGGTGTGATCGAGCGATTGCTTGAGAAAGACCAAAGCAAGCGTTTTCAGAGTTCGAGTGAACTTCTTGATGCGGTGGAGCCCTTAATTGCGCAGAGAGCGCCTCCGTCTCGTACGGCTGCGTTGCCTCTTAGCTGGAACCCTGAGATAGCTTTTGGCAAAAAGTTTTCAAAAGACTATCTTGCGAAGTCAACTTTTTCTGCATCACAGATTCATTCAGGGATGAGCCAGCCAGCAAGTACGGTTGCGTCCGCAACAGCAATGCTGAAGGCGTCAATTGACCGAGAAGAGATTGACAAGATTGTTTCGCGACGAGTGTGGGCAGTAACAGGTGCGCTTGCAGCATTTGGTTTTGGAGTCGGTTTTTTTCTTGGAAGACGACGTCTGCCTCCGCCTGGCCGGCGGCCTCCTGCTCGTACTCGGCCAGATGGGGAGTGATGTTTCAGGAACTTTCGGGCGTAAGACTTGAAAAGGCCAGTGGTAGCCAGTACCGTCAGGCAGGTCTGCCACGCCCCCATCGTCTAGTGGCCTAGGACATCGGGTTCTCAGTCCGAAAACAGGGGTTCGACTCCCCTTGGGGGTATCATTTTGGTTGTTTTGAACGTGTTTTAGAGAGATTGGGGCCGGATATGGGGCCAACTTGGGTTTCGTGGGGCCAAAATCTGTCACTCTGACAGGCATTATCTCAGCGGGTTTGTGATCTGCAACCGGCTTACTTCGAGAACAAATATCGAAGCAGAAAATAAAAGGCCACTGAAACCCTGTAGAAAAGCAAAACTTCTCTTTGATGAAAACAAAGCAGTCGCAACTTGCACAACAGACACTGCTCACCGTTACTGGATTTGGTGTGGCGGAACGAACCCATTAGGCCAATTCTTTCACGGATCGTGACGGGACAGATCGAAATATGTCGCAGGTATCGAATGTGCCAAACACAAAAGGAGTGTCATACGTGTTCAAAGAAATCCTGCACTTGAGCAAGAACGATATCGAGAAAAGAGCGATTTTCGATCACACCGGTGTCACTTCCCACGACGTTAACTCTGGAGTCTTTTCGCTGGCCACTCCCACAAGTACCGTTCGTTATCGAATACCCTTGAATCTGGATAGCACCACAAATGATTTGTTTTTTCAAATCACGTATAGCCTCAGAACGAATGGCCCAGTTGCCACTCATGTCTCCGTCGTCAATGAGACGGTCACCGATGGCGGACTATGGGAGATTCAACCCGAAGACAACGAGGGTACTTATACGCTTAATGGCGTTATCAAGGGCCCGGTAGGGCATATCACCGCTTACCTGAATTTTCGTGGCACGGGAACTACGAAGCTTACCATCGACAATCTTGTCCTTGCTCCAGTCACAACAGACAGCAGTCTTCAAGTCGCTTTTATTATCGATCCTTGGATTGAGCGCGAGGATCCGCTGTGGAAGTCAGACTACATATGGTGGCTCGGAAAAATGGACATTGCGTTACGGCAGCGCCATACCAAAGTAGAATCGACCTACATCATGAGCCAGTCTGTGGCGGCGCGTTGGGAGACATTCAAGCCAAATCCAGATGCTTGTTTGTCCATTGTCGATGATCAAAAGCTTTTGGGGCTTTACCACGACTACAAAGATGGCTTGCGTGCTCAGCGTCTAACCAAGGCAAAGGCAACGGATCAAGCGAAGCACCAAGGTTTGGCAAATCTCTTTCGGGAAGCACTGCCCGCCAAACCCGACATCATCATCTGCATTAGTGATATGCAGATTTTGAAAGAGTTGTACCCGGATGCCCTAATTCTTTATCGAGACGCGCTCTATTGCCGAGAGCCATTTCCAGACGAACTTACAAGCCTTAGCACTGCAGGCTTATACAAGAATTCAGACATCGCGACTTGGGCCCTTGCCACCGAATTGGAATGGGACCAGAAAAGGCAATTTTCAAGTAGCTTCTTCCCTAAATCGAAGCCCATTGAAGAAATACTAATCCAACATGGCTTGTTCCCAGGATCTTTTCTTCTACTGCCATTGCAGGATTCAAGACACTACAATTTTTACGACGAGAGCAATTTCACATCTCAAAAAGAGCTTTTACAGCATGTCGCGAAAACGCACAAAGACATCGCGATCCTTGTAACGCAGCATCCTGATTGCAAAGAAATCTCCGATTCGGAAATGGAGCAAATTCAGAACAAGCATTGCAACATCAAATACGTTAAGGATCTCGAGCAGGTAAAAAACCCGAGCGCTCAGATACTCCCTTATTGCTCGGGTGTTGTCGGAGTATCCACTGGACTGCTGGTGCAAGCAATGCTCTTGGGCTTGCCGTGTCATTTCTGTGGGGATCATGCCATGAAGAACGTAATCGACGCCAACCAAGAGGCATCTTACAGGAAGCGTCTTGCGAATCAACTTTTGATAAGGTTTTACGCTAGCAACCAGTATCTTCATAATCCCCACTGGCTTTTTGCACGTTTTTGCGCATTGAAGCTAGTTCAGAAAAACCATATCCGTCATGATAGCCTAACCATTGACCTTCCCAGTAATGTACTGAAAAATCTCCTAGAAAACCGAAGAGGCTATACTCAAATAAGTCACGTTGCTGTTCGCGAAGAATTATTCAAGATCGATAAAATTCGGCATCTACCTTCGGACCGAAGTGAAACACATGCATTAAGCGCTATTAGCCAAGAACAGATTGCCCAGGCAGTCGTCAGCTTTCAACGGCGGATAGAGATAACCAAACTTTTGCCAAGAGGTGGTATTGGAATCGAGTTAGGAGTTGCGGAAGGAGTTTTCTCGCAGCAGATTCTCGAAACAGGTGTTTTGGCCCACTTATACAGTGTGGACATGTATGAAGGGGATCGCGGGCACGATGTTGCTCAATACGCCCGCGCATTCCGGCGACTTTCGGACCACTATCAGAATAGCTCGTTACTTCGGATGCGATTCGAGGACGCAATCAACTTGTTTGAAGATGAGTTCTTTGATTTTGTTTATATTGATGGTTATGCCCACACGGGCCAAGAGAACGGTTCAACCATCGACCAGTGGTACCCCAAGGTCAAAAAGGGGGGCGTCTTATCGGGGCACGACTACCACCCAAAATTCCCATTGGTTATCGCAGCTGTAGACCGTTTTGCCGCTAAGCATCGAGAGAAATTGCTTTTCATTCATGATGATGATGAAGGCAATTGGAACCACAGCGCCTCAACATGGCTTATTATAAAAGTCTAGGATGAGGCTTTCGGTAGATGTTCCAGGTTCTTCGGAAAACTCGAAAGAATTCGCATGGGCGCAGTGCCCGGCTAGGAACCCCTTCAGAATAGCCCGTCCTCATCGTCATCATCACGCCCCCATATGCACTGATCATCACTTAACCACTGATCATTGTCCCAACTCGGCCACAGGGCGCAAGGTAACAGACAAAGCAAAACCCAGAACACTTGCCACATCCAGTCAGGCATTTTCTAAGCCTCCGTTTCGATTACGTCTTCTAGTGCATCGTCGCCCCGCTTTACTGCATTCTGTCTTGCTTTCGCTCTGCGCGATGGAGAACGAGACATCCAACGTGCAACAAATAAGCAAGCAAAAAAACCTAAGCCAGCTAAGAAAGGACGCCATGTTGGTTCCGGTAACGCATCATCGAAGAACCAATTATTGAAGAAAAACGGAGGAAGGCAAAAAAGGGCACATATGCCTGCTCCAAGAAAAAATAAAACCGCACCGCTCCACCAAACTATGATTTCTATAAAGAAATCATGTCGTTCCGGTGTAGAAAGTGACGCCAAAACAACGTGCGATTGCTCCTTTTTTCTTTGCCACTGATCCCTCAGTTGTTTTGCTCTTTGCTTTCGCTCGGCTTGTGCTGGATCGTCTTGCATAGGTGCAGTTTATCAAACTGCAAGAAAAAAGCTGCTCTCACTCATCGCGGTGCTAAATTTCGCCACGTTCCCTTGCTAGGTTCATTCCATAGGGATAGATGAAGACACAGGTTGTTATTCCGGTGGCAAGGAATGCCACAGGGATACCAAACTGAAACCTAAATGCGGCTATGCCTTTAAGGGCGTAACCAACCCCAACGAACGCATAAGCAAACAGCACCAAAGTTGGCAACGCCAACACACCGCCCAGCCCCCACAGCAACGCGGCTGGATCTTCCCCGTCTGGATGTGGTCAGTCCGTTGGTTGAATTTATGGGAACGTAAACGATTTTTAATCGTCTTCAGTCAACGCCCAAACCAGTGCCGCGACATAGCCAAAGAAAGTCCACCAACCCTTAAGGATAGGACGGCCAACGGCACTTTCGCAAGCTTCGCGTCCGTCATGGGAAGCCCCACAGCCTTGCCCCGCTTCTCAGGCGGGCGAGCGAGTGACCGCATGAGCCTCAAGAAGCCGAAAGAACAAAGTTGAAAAGCCTACTCACCGGCAGATTTCTGCCCACTGTGCAGACCGCTTTCGAATCGGCTTCCGTGGGGAAACCCGATTGTGCTTCACGAAGGAAGAGCACCTGCCGTCAGCGTTGATGAATGGCGATCACGGGCAGGTCGTCGGGCGGCAGCGATTCACGCTGAATGCAGGGTTTGAAAGAAGTGTCAGCCAAAAAACGAGAAGAGAAAAAAGCTGAAGAATTGAGTGATATTTGCAGGAATCAAAAAGACACTAATTGCACGCCCAACACTGTATAAATCAACACGAATGTAGTGAATTAGCGTAGAGACCGAATGCCATTACGGCTCCATTACATTCATTTTTCAAGCATATCTACGATCTCAGACCGGCTTACCAAAAGCAGACTACCCTCGGCTCAATTTTGGTCGGGTACTTTCGGTATCAAACCAATAAACCCCGTCTCAGCTAAACTAACGGATTGTAGTGGGGCCAAAAGCGATACGGCATGATTGGGTGGGGTTGGGTGTTTCTCGGTTTAACGGTTAAGATTTGACCGGTTTGTGAACAAAATACCCAAGGATTCCCAGGGATTACCGACAACAACCAAGATAAGAATTACGAACAAATTCCGTTCTCATTCCCCTTGGGGGTATTCGCATTTTTCAGTAATTGCAAAAAGTCATAATGATGGTGGCCTTTATTCAAAGCCAGAGTGTAGAACACTCCAAATTTGAAGCAGATGTTTTGAAAGGTGTGTTCACGTTCCACACATTTCTTTTTTGTAGAGCAATGAATCACTAGTTCAAAATGAGTGAACCCTTTTATTCGATCATTGGCTGGGCTATTCGGTTGATTCCGGTATTGTTGATGGGTGTGACTTCCTTGCTCTTTCACTACCGGTTGCCGAGTTCTAAAAACAAGGTGTTGGTCGTTTTTGTCGTTGGCTATTTTAGTGGTGTGTTGTCAGTGTGGGCGTATTGGGATTTTGCCATTTCCTTTGCTCCTAATGACAACCTTGCAGGAGAGCTGCTTTCCAAAGACGGAGCTCCACAGTTATTCGCACCCCTTGTGATGCCAATTTTTGTAGCGGTCTATTTTCTGCTGTTGTTGCCAATCACTTGGTTGGTAACCAAGATTTGGAAGAGCCAGGGATCGGGGTGATCTTCCTTGGGAAATACTATGAACGTTTGTTACAGAGTAAATCTTGCGTAGACAAACGGTAGGCATGAAAAGGGAAGGGGTGCGACTCAATCCCGTTCTCATGCGGGAAAGTACAATCAGACCTTTCAGCGTGAGTTCTGGAGTGTCGATGATGACTCCGTTTGATTTCTACTTCTATACAATTTTCGGTGCCGGTTGCGTTCTGGCAGGAGTGCTTTCACTAATCGCCTCCGGATGCCGTTGGCTTTCCGCAGCACTTTTACTGGCTACAGCAATTTGTATTTTCTGGTCTAGTCTGTTGTTTGGCTTGGAAATTGGCTTTCGAGCATGGCAGGCCATTCCAAATCCACCAGAGGAGGCGTATTCTGATTCCGGGCCATCCATCGTACTTGTTGGAGGGTGGATTCCCGGAACAATCTTCTGCATGATTGTCTTTCTTTGCGGTCAACTCTTTCACAGATTCCTAAACTGGACGCGGTATTGTTTCTCAAAAAATACCAACAGTCATTCGAAGGCGAACGCAGCGACTTCGGGAACAATATCGAGACAGTATTGAGCGGTCGTATCAGGCTTTAGTAGTTATTCAGAGAACGAATGTCGATGACGTGAACTGTGCTTGCCTTTGTTTGTCTTTATTTGACCGTTGATGTCGGCGATTAAAAATGTGAATAAAATTGAGTCGTTCACCCCTTGGGGTGTCTTTGCACTACTGTCTCTCGAGTGTGTGGGAGGTCGCGGAAGTTTTTTTGGTGACGGTTCGTGATGGTGCCTGTTTGCACTGCGTTGGGCACGAAAATAGTCATATCTTCGGCGGGTGTCGCTCCTGTTGTTCTACTCACACTTTAAAACCCTGCGATGACATTGCCATCCCTAGGATCACACAGATTTTTCCATGCTGCTGCGCTGATAGCGGGTGATATGGATGACACACTGCCGTCACATAATGTGACTGAAATGCCGCCGCTATGAAGAGATTGGGCACTTCCATGATCACAGTTTTTTATCCAATCAGGCTGAGATTGAAACATATTACAACCTGACGCAATATTTGTTGCATCAGGTTGTTCGCCATTCATACAAAAGTGTGGGCGCCAGCGTAGGTTTGAATCAGCCCACAAGTTCCCCCACGTACTTGAGTCATTCGGTTTTCCACTGCTCCCGCAGGTGCCATAACGTTCGGCAAACATAATTGTTTGTGAAAGTCCATCAGTCAGCATTGAGAGACGTGTTTTCCCCTCTGTAGAGAGTGCGTTCCTGTCACCAAAAATGAAAAAGTTGCCACCATAATTACCAATGGCCCATTTATTAGCACCGCCATTCGTTGTGGCAGCAACAATCTCTGCATTCGGCCGGCTTGGACATAGAAATCCGTCAATTGATGTTGCGTAAACCATTTTCCCGTTGACAACGGTTGAGACATCTTTATTTGATTGTTCAAAAAGTGGTGCTTCTTCAAGAAACGGCAACAGAAAGTAAAACGCCGTGGCACCGATATATCCCTTATATGGTCCGGCTACCTGAATAGGAGACTTTTTATGGTTTCCTACGGTTGTGGCATTTACGCACAGAGGAGGAAGAACTCTATTTGCATCCAAGAGACCATGAGCAGCAAGACCAATCTGCTTGAGGTTATTGGTGCAAACCATTCGACGGGCAGCAGAGCGTGCTGATTGAACAGCCGGCAAGAGAAGAGCTACAAGTACACCGATAATTGCAATGACAACAAGAAGTTCAATGAGCGTGAAACCGCGATGTAAAATTTTTTGACTAGTCATTACTTGTCCACCTTCCTCCGTAACGATCCGAAGTCTTAATAGTTTATTAACAGATAATGTGCCACCATGAAAAAACTTATTATTTACTGATTGCTTTCGTATTATTTCATAAAAAAAGACCATTAAATATGTGTGTTTCTGCGAATATCCGGGGCGTGGGAGTATTCGCATTTTTCATATGAATGATGTATTCATCGCTCATTGGATGCATGCCACGTGGCCGTCTGCCGGTGTGGTATCGCGCAGGTGATATAGCATCACTTGCAGAAGTTTTTTCATAAAATCCTTCCCAGCTTAACGGTGCGAACGGCAGGGAAGAAGCTACTCCTCACAGCGTTTTGATACAGAAGTGGGCAAAGGTGCCTTTTTATGTGTCATTGTGTATTGTGCAAAACGCTTTGTATTTCTGGAAATCACCGAGTGAATGACTCCGTGCCGAGGCTATCATTTCCGTGACTAATAAATACTCATCACATTTGCCGATAAATACCAGAGTTGTTTTTTTCTGGAGGTGTGGAATGTTGAAGTGTCTTGCTGTCAAACAACTAGTGATCGCGATCGGTGTTGTCCTGCTAACAGCTGCGGCTGCTCTTGGGTTCAAGTCGTTCTCTGATTCTATTCGGTGTACCGGAGCTTGTTGCAACGAGCCCGCTGCAAAGATCAGCTCCCGTGATAGTCTCACCCGGTAATGTCAAAAAAACGTCTATTGTTCTTCAACGAACTGAATGGTTCTGTGACGACTGAGGCAGGTTTTTATGACCTCGCTCAATCGTTTCCGATTGCCGAGAAACTTTGGCAGAAAGAATCGGTGCTGCCATAAACAAAAATAGGCCGACGGCACGATGTGATCTAGGTACTCATCACTCCGCGGATGAATACAGAATGTTTTAGGCTGGCGAAACATCATTCAGGTGATGCGACACGTCAGGTAGCAGGTGTTTCATGAAAGCCTTCCCAGCCTACTGGTGCGGGATAGCAAGGCAAAATCACTTCTTCACAGGCTGCGCGACGGGTGCGAGTAAGTTCCTCGATCTCTTCTTGGAGTGCTCTGACATAGTTTGCTTTTTCTTCTTGCGAAAAACGATGGCTCCTGCCATCTTCGCCAGGTTCAGTTTTTTCAACGTGCTGCCATTCTTTAATTGCAGCTTTGCAGAGCGTCGATTGCATGGCAAACAGTGGCATGCTATCCGCACGCCACTGTTTCTCATTACGAAGAAATTCAAATTCAGGATGGAAAGAATCAGGTAGGCGCCCCGGCACAAGTGGTAATCGACGTGTGAAACAAAGGCATAATCGGGCGTAGGCAAGATCACCACATAGCATGCCTAAAGTGAAGTTGCGCACGTCGTTGCCGCGTCTGGCTGTGAGCACATATCGGTCGTCATCGCGATTGTTATGAAGAGGCCACCAGGTGCTATCAGGGTCTGCCCTCATGACAGCATCAATGGCTAAACGTACGCGGTCCTGCTCCCGCCAATCATAATCAGCCGCGAATGTAGCGAAGAGTGTTTCATTCTCTTTATGAATCATAGGGGTTGAGTTGGAACTAGCTATGGTCGGAATCAGGTCGCTGAATTCTTTCGAAGGAAGATGCTTCCTGTGGTATTGAAGAAAGTGTTCCGGGTCGAGTGGAGTTCG
>WLWF01003394.1_pt1 | contig 10507 bp, 10 predicted proteins | sample 6718331 | NCBI WGS metagenome assembly WLWF01 (sample SAMN12718692, study PRJNA515312) | sponge metagenome | isolation source: marine sponge | host: Mycale hentscheli | place: New Zealand: South Island, Marlborough, Capsize Point | collected 2003-05-01
TTGGTTTCTTCGGATACTTGTGGTTGACTAGACCACGATTGAGTCTGGTAAAATAGTGTCATTGGTATTGGTTTAAAATTAGTTAGGTTTATAGTTTATTATTACTTGTAATTACTCACCTTTACAAAAACAGCTTTCTTCGCCACATGTACATTTTTTTTGTGACACTAGCTGTTTATGCGCTCCGGCCCTATCATCATAATCTAATGCAGCTTTTAATATAATTTTATCCATTACGTCGTCTTGGTTTTTTAGCATTTCTTTTTGGAGATTAATTACCATGGATTCTAAATCATCTTTTGCTTTAGTTAAATAATCTATTTGTAATTGTTTTTTTTCTACATCACCTTTTAATGCGTTTACATCGTCAGGTTTTGCACCTGTTATTGTGCTAACGACAAGCCCTATAGATGCAGCAAGGGTACCTATGAGCATCATAACAACTTCTTTATTTGTTTCTAATACTGGAAATCGCATTAATATAAATACGATAGATATAATTAAAAGGAATATAAATAAGCTGCCTATATAATGGCGTATTTCTCTAGCTACTCCATTTTTTGGTAATTTCATATCTTATTTTAAATTTTTTTAAATACAAAGCTTAGTTAATAATTATTCTTCGCCAATCTGTTTAGTTATTACTGATGGATTTGCTTTCTCTGCTATTTGTGCGTTAATAGCATTTTTTTTAGCTTGCACTTCTTCCCCACCCATTGCTGCTTCTACCCATTCATTTATCTGCTCTTCTGTTATATCTGCAAAAGAAATAAAGCCTGATAAATTAGAAGTATCTAGTAATTGCGTTCCGTAAACACTACCTACATTTTCATTGTCATCCATTCCTATCAGCCCCCAATGTACCTTAAAGATTACATCATTGTTTCCTTCTAATGCAGGATAAGTGTCCACTGTTTTATTATTCCAAGTGTAAGTCATTTTTTATAATTATGTTGTTAAATGCCAAGTTCTAGATTCTTCGTTCCATTCATATTGATTGCCATCTGTTGGATAAGTTACAGGAGCTTCCCAAGAGCATGTGCTTTCATTTAATATCCAGCTTTCAAAAGGTTTTGGGGCAATAAAAGCATTTTTTGCAGTATCAAAAGTATAACCTTTTGCTGCAAATCTTACCCTAAACGAATTATTATATGATGTTTGCACCCAATTTGTATCATTTCCAAATAATGACTGACAAAAGCTTACGCCTAATGATTCCTGTTCTTCATTATTATTATTTGTTATTACTTCATTATTAACAACAATAACTCTTTGTACTATATTATCTTGATTTAATTCTGCAAAATGTGCCATAATTATGTTGTATAAGTACCAGAACCTGTAAATTGTAAAATAGTGTCTGTTCCAACAGTAGTTACTATTGGTGATCCAGTTGTGGTTCCAGAATATGATGCAGTTGGTAATTTTAAAATAACAATTCCCGATCCACCTGAACCTCCATAAATAGAGTTATTATCCCAACCGCCGCCGCCACCGCCGCCGCCTGTATTAGATGTTCCAGCGTCTGGCATAATACCACCATCTGTACCGTTTCCGCCATTTCCGCCGCCACCATCGCCTCCAGCACCACCAGTTCCGCCACTATCGCCAGAACCACCGCCACCACCAGCATAAACAACTGTATTGCCTGTAATTGAATTACCACGACCATCACCTCCGTCACCTCCGTTATTACTTCCTCCTTGCCTACCGTCATTACCTGCTGAAGTAGCGCCGCCGCCGCCACCACCGCCATCACCACTATCTCCATTACCTCCAGCATTACCGTAATATTGAGCAATAGCTGATCCCCCAGATCTACCAGAACCACCACCACCACCACCTGATCCACCGTCTTGGCCGTAGGAAGATGATCCAGATCCATTTCTATTTCCACCACCACCTCCGCCGTAGCAACTTATTACTGTACTACTATAAGTAAAATAACTATCATTTCCGTTGTTTTGAATGTTCTGATGGTTAGTTACAGATGCAGACCCTGCTCCTACGGCAACCTGGATTGTAATTCCAGCAAATGATATAGATTCAGGTCCTTGAGTAGCTGAATCCCTAAATTCGCCTGCTCCACCACCTCCAGCATCATCATTAGTTCTCGAATACCCACCAGGGGCACCTCCGGCTACAACTAACCACTCTAAATTATAAGCAGTAAATGGTTGCGGAAAAATTTGTGTTGTTCCAGCGTATATTTTTGATAATTGAGTACCACCTTTGTATACGGCTAAAAGTTCTGATGTGCCTCTGTATATTGACATTATGTAATAAAATAAATTGTATTAGCATCGGGAGTTGATATAGAATCGTATTGGGCTTGTGTTCCTGACCAATATTGTAATGCTGACCCGCCGTTTTGATTGTCTGTACTAGGAGCGGTAGGTACATCAATCCAATCAGTAGCACTTCCTGTTGAGCTTAATAGCTGGCCACTTGTTCCAGATGAATTACCCGCATCATAATAACGAGCATCTACTCGAACATCGCCTAAAACACGCAGGCCAGTGGTCCCATCAATATGCAATACCTGTGTACCTCTTTCGTATATTTGAAGTCCATTGCTAAGATTTGCTCGTATTTCGGCTAGATCGCTAGTACCGCTATAAAACTCAATAAAAGCGTCAACAGGGACAGGAGCAGGAGTTACATCCGCTTGGATTCTCATACCACCAGATCCAGAAGTTCTAACATGCAATTTACGAACAGGTGAAGTAATTCCTATACCAACATTTGTACTAGAATTAGCAACATAAATAACATCGCTGTTAACTTTAAGCCCTGTTGATTTTACCACACCTGATACGTCTAATCTTTCACTAGGACTAGTCGTTCCCATTCCTACATTGGGGCTTTGATTGGAATTTATAAATAAACTGCCTTGGTCAACTATAATAGAATCTGACTGTATAAACCCACTAACGTCCAATGCTTCTTGTGGGCTAGATGTTCCTATTCCTACATTTGTGCCAGAGTTAGCAACATAAATAATATTGTTATTAACCTTAAGACCTGTTGATTTCACTACTCCTGACACGTCTAATCTTTCGCTAGGGGAATTTGTACCCATTCCTACATTAGGACTCTGATTAGAATTTATAAATAAGCTGGTTTGATCAACTACAATAGAGCCTGATTGTATAAACCCACTGACATCCAACGCTTCTTGTGGGCTAGATGTTCCTATTCCTAGTCTATTATTGACTGAATCCCAGTATAAACTATTACTTCCAGTTAATCCTGATGATGAGGACCAAAAAGCAACTTGAGTGGATGAACCGCTTCCCGTTAATGTACCACTGCCTTTATTATTAAATGTATTCCAATCTGTTGATGACAATTTACCTGTATTTGTTGCACTTGCAACTGGCAAATTAAATTCTAGATTACCGGAGCTAGTTATAGGAGAATTTTGTATATTAAAATCCGTACCCGTTGTACCTGTAATTGCTCCTACGCTTGTAACCGTGCCACTGCCCTTATTATTGAAGGTGTTCCAGTCAGTTGAAGATAAATAACCATCGGCAGAGGTACTTGACTGTGTAATACCAATAGTACCTGTATTTGTTATTGTACCACCGGTAATTGGTCCCGTTGTTCCTATTGATGTTACTGTACCTTCGTCATATGTTGCTAAAGTACCATCTCCTCTTATATATTGAGAAATTGATCCGCTTCCGGTTACTGTAAGAGTTCCGCTTGAAGTAATAGGTGAATTAGCAACAGTAAATGCAGAAGGCATCGAAAGTCCCACACTTGTTACGGTTCCTCCGCCACCACTAGTAGCTATTGTTAATTCATTTGTTCCAGAATTTGTAGTAACAGTTATTCCTGACCCTGCTGCAACAGTTAAAGTATCGCTATTGCTGCCAGCTACAATATCTGATTGACCGGAAACGGCTATTGTTTTAAATATATTTTGAGATGAACCTGTATCTGTATTAGTTACAGTTATAATTCCACTCGTTGTTATAGGACTTCCTGTTACACCTATTCCAGATCCAGCGGATATGCCTACACTAGTAACTGTTCCTGTAGTGTAAGTGCCTAAAGTAAGATCGCCTAGTATAACCTGTGAGGATGTTCCTGCTCCAGCTATGTCAATTACGCCACTACTTGTTATTGGTGAGCCTGTTATAGTTAATGCTGTACCTGTTTCTGTAATAGCCACCGATGTGACTGTACCAGCATTTGATGTTTTATTATTAAATGTATTCCAATCGGCAGACGATAAGTATCCATCGGTAGCAGTACTAGATTGTGTAATACCTATAGTTCCACTAGATGTAATAACACCCCCAGTAATAGGGGAGCTTGTTGCTACTGATGTTACTGTACCACTACCCCCAGCAGAAACCCAAGCTGTTCCGGTTGCAGTAGAACTTAATATTTCTCCAGAGGTTCCTGGTACATTATTCGAATCGTATATTGCCCCTGTTATTCTAGTATTACCATCTACATGCAGACTTTGTGATGGTGTTATTGTATTTAACCCTAATCTTAAATTAGTTTCATCTAAATAAACTACATCAGAAACTGTGGTATTATTATTACCTACCCATATTTTACCTGTAGGTAAATTAGGTATATCATTAGATCTCATAATACAAGATGCTAAAATAGATCCACCAACGCTGTTAACCCTACCTACTTGTCCAATATTTTGTATAAAGTTTGTTGAACCAGTTGGCTTTGTAGTTGTTAATCCGCCTCCAGATTTAACATATAGCGTATCACCTGTAGATGGTGTTACTGAATCTATAGGACTGGTAGACACATTTTTTAAAGTACCTGATACAATTGCATACCCCTGTCCATTAATTGCTAAGTCTTGCTTTAATATACCAACGCTAGGCATTTTATTAGCATTACTTGCGTCTGCCTTGCCTACTTGAACTATAATTGAAGCACCAACCGTGCCTAGTAAATATACAGGGGTTCCTTCAGTTAAAGCTGCACCCTCTAAATTTTTAACCTCTATTTCCACAAGAGTCGACGCTCCTGCTACAATATCAGATTGTTCTGCCCAAGCGTTGTCTCCTCTTAAGAATGTAGTAGCAGAAGGAGTGCCAAGGGCTGATAAATCTACTTGTCCCGTAGTAACACTTCCTGTAGCCGCTGCATTTTCTGTAGTATAACTAATAAAAGTACCATTAGAATTTGTAAAATCAGAAACCCCTCCTGCAGCCCCACTATTAGCAACAGTTATCCTACCATATGCATCTACAGTTATATTAGAATTTGTATAAGAACCAGGTGTAACCCCCGATGTTGATAAATCTATATCTATATTACCATTAGCTGTTAAAGGGGAATTACTTATTGCTATAGTTGAAAGCGTGCTTGTTATGCCCACACTTGTAAGTGCAGTACTCCAAGCATTATCTCCCCTTAAAAATGTTGATGCACTAGGAGTGCCGGTTGCAGAAAGTGCCGCAGTAAGCGTTACAGCACCAGATGTTGGTGATGTCGGTGTAAGATCTATGAACGTGCCGCTAGTTGTGTCAACTGTTTGCACTATATTAGATGGTACATCAGATGCTAATGCATATCTACCATCTAAATCTTGAGTTAAATCCGCTAAAGCTCCAGTTCTTTCTAAAGTTAGTACACCAGTTCCTGTATCAAATTGTATGCCATCAACATAATCATTTTCAGAAATAACAGTAGCCCAAGTATTATCCCCTCTTAAAAAAGTAGTACTGCTAGGGGTTCCAGTAGCTGATAAATCAACAGTACCTAAATCAATGGTCCCTGTTGCTGAAGATAAATTAGCAATTGTTATAAAGGTACCTGAAGCAGAAGATAAGTCAGATACTCCTATATTTACTGTTCCACTTGACGCTGAAGTTATCCTTCCTTTAGCATCTACCGTTATATCAGAAAGTGTATAAGACCCTGCAGTTACACCTGAATCAGGCAATGAAACCGCTCCTGCGTTTATTGATAAACCACCTGAAATTGGAAAATTAGCAATACCTTGTATCGTATCGGTCGCAATACCAATATTATTTTGTACTGTTGTCCAATTGCTTAACGAAGTTGGATTATCACTTTCGGCTATTAATAAATCGCCAACCTCAACCGTTTCGGTAAAAAATGTTCCCGCAGTCGTAACTGTATATGTCCACCCCTGTAAAATACTATTAGGAGAAGTTGTAAGATCTGGAGTATTAGTTGCGGCATTATAACCACCTTGATATATTAACTGGCCTGTAACAGCATTATCTACATAAGTTTTAACAGCTAATTGAGTAGGTACCACAGTATCTGATGTTCCTAAAGCAGAGTTATTATCAACAAACTGTATTTGTGAAGTTGAGGTTTCCGCATAAGGAATATAATTTGTATCTACAAAATCATATATTGTGCCTGCCGCTACCAAATTAGCTCCTCCAGAAGCTATTGTTGATGTAACATTAGCAGAAACTGTAGGACTTACGTTTGTGCCGCCTATTAATATTGTATCAGCATCACCGGTAGATACAGATAACACAACATTGCTTACACCAATAGTAACATCCCCTGTCCCATCAACAGGTGATAAATTAATATTGTCCCCAGCTATTAAAGAAGTAACCCCAGGATCAAGCGTTGAATTTACTGTTACAATGCCTGTTCCATCTGTTGGGTCTACTGATATATCTGTTCCGGCAACTATTTGCTTTACCCCTCCAACCAAATCTGCAATACTTTGTATTGTAAAATTTTTAGTTGGGTTTTTACCGCCTAAATCTGTACCTATAACCAGATCTGATAGTGCGGGTGCAACTACCGGGTAAGTATATATTATTGCCATTTTATATGTTTTTTATTTTTTTTATTTTTAACAAGATGCAAAAGATATAAATGCTCCATTACTTAATTCACGGACATACGTTCCATCTGAATAATAACCGTTTGAACCAAAGGAACAACCTGTACTATCAGTATAAAAGTTGCTAGAAGTTGTTAATGCGAAGCCATCCATATAGCCAGCTTCATCAGTAGCTGCTGCGCACGCAGAAACCGGTGTGCTATCAAACTTAAGAGTTACAGCATTAAGAGAACTTACACAAGAAGGTAATGCTATAACAGCACTAGAACCATATTGTACACTTCCTGTACCTCCACTAAGTTTTCCGTAAAAACCAGCCGCAGGATTACTTCCTGTTAAATCATTATTTGACCAAAGAACAGTGCCTACACTTAAAGTTCCTGAATAATACCAAACATTACTTTGTTGACTCCCTGCCCCTGGAATTATACATGAATAATTTGCACAAGGTCTAGCTACACCACCTAAAGTAACTTGGTCTACAATTTGTGAAACGGTTCCTGTAACAAAGGTTGTAAGAGTAGACGGTGTTGTTTGTCCTCCTGTTATAGTTACTGCTCTTGGTGATGTTGGAGATAGAGTTGGACCACTAGTCCATTCGTACGTAGAATTTGCTTGTAATCCAGATGTTACAAAATTCCAAGCTGCTCCTGCTCGCCCTGTAACAGAACTTCCTGTTTGTGAAACAACATCAGAATTTGCCCCAGTTACCGATGATGAAGGCGCACTATATTGGGTGCCAGTAACACCAGAGGTATCGTAAGAATGATTTACTGTATATGTTTTTTGAGTCAATGTACCATTAAATGTCATATTAACAGTAGTATTTGAGCTGGGTATTGATCCACTTACGGTTTGAGTTGTATTTGGCGTTATAGACCCCTCCCACTCTGACGCTATATTTAATGTAGAAGTAAAGCTGTATGAAGATCCTGGTAGTCCTGTTACGGTGTCCCCGTCCGGATCACCTGAAAAAGTATGACTGACACCGGGGTCATTAACATTATCAACTATATTTAACGTCACTGTTCTATTTGTAGGAATTAATGCTACTGTTCCTGATAACGTAGTTGTTACGGTCTGATCTGATAATGGTAAAGTTCCGCTTGCATTATTCACAGTAGGGCCTGAAGAAAATTGATAGCCACTATTTACCGAAACTGTAGTATTAAAAGCATATGAGCCAACCCCGCCTTCTCCTGACTGCTGTGCGCCATTTTGATCACCACCAATAGTATATCCTGCAGATGGACCCGATATATTATTATTTACTTGCAGTGTTACTACTACAGGTGTAAATGCACATCCATCATAAATTTGTGTAGATTCTAAAAAAGATTCACATATTTCTTGGTTTCCCAGATATAAGTTTGAAATTGCTTGGGTACCTAAATATATGGCCATATTATACTACTATATAAAGTGTGTTTGGATCTTTTGTTGTGATTGCTGTATATTGAGCGGATGTAAGAGAAACTATGCTTCTTATTTGAGATATTGTTGGAGTTCCTACTGGATTAACTCCGGGGGTAATAACATTTTTAGCATTAATGGTATAGTCATTACCAGATGCGGAAACATTTAAAGCATCCGCTGAATTGTCATATGTTGTAGCTGCCGTAGTTAAGCTGCCTACTGCTGTGCCTGATAAATTTATTGTTACTTCAGCAACACCTGCATTATCCGCTACAGCTGTGCTAATACCAGAGCCACCAATAAGTTTTACATCTTCACCATCAGTAATATTTTGAGTGGTTCCGGTGTCTGCTAATAAATCCCAGGAGCTCATGCTTCCTCCACCGCCTCCGCCACTAGGAACAGCCCAGGTATTGTCTCCTCTTAAAAAGCTGGTAGCATCAGGGGTGCCGGTTGCGGATAAATTTACTATAGGGCTTAGTGTATTAGTAGAATCAACATTTATAAAAGTACCACCAACCACCGTTGAAACAGCCTCAGATGCAATTGTTATTTCATTTGATGCATTGACTAAAGCTATATCATTCCCCGGTATTAAAGTTACAGTTGTTGGGTTTGTTGATGGATCATCTAAAAGCTCTATGTCAATGTTAGGACCGTTAGTTTGTGATTGTATAGTGTAAGTTACCTGTGTACCTGTTCCAGTCGGCTCGGCCCATTGGCCATCTCCTCTATAGAATGTAGTAGCCCCGGGGGTACCTCCCGATGTAAAAAGATTAACCCCTATATTACCAGCTGTAGTTATAGGAGTGTTTTGAATTGTTAAAAAACCATCTGTATTAGTTAGGCCTATTGATGTAACTGTCCCTCCTGTTCCGGCTGCGGGTACCAAACCAATAATATCCGCTATAGTAAATGATTTTGTTGGATTTTCTCCACTATCATCCGATAGTAGTGTACCGATTAGTAAGTCTGAAGCAGTTGGTGTTGCTTGAGGGTATGAATAAATTATTGCCATGTGCTAATTTTTATGCTGTTTCTGTTTTGGTGCCGTTTCCGTCGTTACCTCTATTCCTTTTTATTGATTCAAATTTTTTATCTTCGTGATCGTAATCTAGACCGGCCAGATTGAAGCCCCTTTTAATAGCTTTACGCCGAAGGCGTTGATTTTCTGCTTTCATACGCCGTCTTCTAGGCGTCATAGCATATTCTTTGTCCCGTATTGCTTTTCTTTTACGAGCACCAGGGGTTAAATTTTGGGACATTATTATTTTTTATAGCTTTTGCCCATTAAATTCATCATACTGGGGCTAGCTGATACTCCAAAGTTTTTATAACTAGCTACACTGTCGTTTCTTTGCTTAAGAGTTGCTGCAGCATTAGCAGCCGCCTCGCTTTTTGACATACCTGCATCTAAATTTTTGGCCATTAGCCCTCCAAAAGCATTACCTTCTACAGGAGAATCCATTTTATTTTTCATAATTGCGTTTATTTACTATTTTTAAATATAAAACTTGAGCTATCCTAGCTTCATCTTGCGTTTTTATACGCATATCCTTAGTTAGTTCCTTAAATTCATTTATTCGCGCTTCTCTTATTGTCCCGCAGCTCATCATTAGTGTTGCAAGTGCAAAGCTTGTTATTAATACTTTCATGTTGGTTTGTTTGTGCAATGTGTATTTCTATCATTGCGTTCGTTAGTTTGTCAATACTCTTACGTATTTCCTTTAATTCATTCCTCAGCCCATTGGACTTAACTAGAACCTCATTCTTTTTCATAATTAGATATAATTCTATTCTTTTATAATCGCATAAGTTACACACAACTTACAAATTTTACATCGTATGCGACATTAGCCTACTACTAAAGTATTTATAACTACCTAACGTCACACTGGGTTAAAAAATACGTTAGATATGTATAGATTTTGTGTTGTATGTATATATTTGAGTACCAGTACTTTACGGAAAGTTGTTTTAGTTTTACCGGGTTCCCCCTTTTTTACAGAAAAAACACGGAAGGTTTTAGGTTTTACAGAAAAATCACGTACTTTTTGATCTTTTTCATTTGAAAACTATTTTGAAAGTTTGCAGAAATAATACGTTATCCATTTGATAATATAAATGTAATTAATAAATATAAAAGATATGTACAAAGTAATTAAAGAATCACATTGGATAGATTCAAAAAGAAATTTAAGAAACTTCTATAGTTATGTAAGAGCTAATAGTATAATGGAAGCAACTAAATATGCAGCTGCA
>WLWF01003395.1_pt1 | contig 10498 bp, 9 predicted proteins | sample 6718331 | NCBI WGS metagenome assembly WLWF01 (sample SAMN12718692, study PRJNA515312) | sponge metagenome | isolation source: marine sponge | host: Mycale hentscheli | place: New Zealand: South Island, Marlborough, Capsize Point | collected 2003-05-01
AATCTCTTAAATCTAATTGTATAATAGCATTTCCTTGTTGTGCTATAAAGTCAGGAATAATTCTACTTACTCTCATAATGTTTTCACCATCACCTCTAAGGTCAGCCATGTTTGTAGCGGCTCCTCTTACAACTTTTTGTGTAATATCATAATCACCAGATGTAATATTTGCTGGAATTGCAACAGCTCCTGTTGCTGCTTCTTGTTGGTTAACTCCTGTTTCATGTTCAAAATAAATTGTCGTACCATCTGTATTACCTTTTACATCAAATGATGCATCATCACCGGCATTGTATTTAGTTCCATGAGGCAAACCAAATACTGCAGAGTCTTCCCAAGTTGTTCTAGGAAATAAACTACTTGCATTTGTAAACCATATAGGTCGTTTAGCAGTTGAGTCTAGGTAACTATATGTAACCGCTCTGTTAACATTGTTTGATGTAGCGGTTGGATAGAACCATGTAATCTCACCAAACAAGTTATTGATACCACAGTAAACTAATTGATTAGATGTAGTATTAAGATCATCATAAACATAGTCTTCAACTAAACAGTCCATAGATTCTAGTTTACCAGTATATCTAAAGAAACCATTATCAGACATCCAGTACGCAGCACCGTCAACTTCAACAGCTGCATTCTGTCCTATTAATCCACAGTTAGTACCCACCTGTTCAAAAGCAAACGTAAATGGTTGTCCAACAAAACGCATAGTAAATAAAGATGTATCCGACCAAACATAAATTGCATTTCTACCAAGTTTAGCACCCATGATCCGTGATCCGGCGGCCAGTCTTTGTGTACCAGCTGTATTTTCTGCCGTAGGTGTATAGTCATTAATATTTTCTTGAGAAGAAAATCTTATAAACATATCATCTTGTGAAGTTTTAGTTCCAATAGTTGTTTCTGTTCCAAAAAATACTAAGTGACGATCGGGTGTTGACACCAACATATCACGTGACGCTGTCGGAGCACCGGTTATAATAGTTGCTCTTGTTGCTGTTGCATTTGTTGCATCACCATCCCACTCAAAACATTCTCCGTTATGTATCAATGCAATTAAAGTGCTTCCTAAATTATCTAATGACCATAGACCAGGATCAATTACTTGGTCCGTGTTAGCTGCAGCTGAACCCCATCCAGTAAAACCAGATGAGTTAGTTACTGTTGCACCATTGGAATGAGTTGTAGCTGTAGTTCCTCTTGCTCCTCTTCCTATACCTGTAAGTTTATTTCCTGAAACACCTGTGTATGATATTTCTTCTGTTCCTATTAATATATGGTTTGTACCTGTAGTTGGAAAACCTGTTGAATTAGTTAATGTAATTTCTGTAGCAGAACCATTGTTTCCGCCTGACGTAGAAGAAATAGCACCATTTAAAGTATTAGTTAACGCTCCTAATAAATTACCGCCCCACAATGCAATACCCCAACCAAACGCACCAAGTTGTTCTGCTGGTCCTACATGATAGTATTGAAAAAATTTAACACTTCCTGATGTAGTAGCACCTGATCCTGTTTCATTGTTATCCATTGTAATAGTAATAGTCGTGTCTGTTGGAACACTAGTTACCATATATTTTATGTCATCAAAATCTGCTGCTGCATAATTAGAATTAGTAGCGGCTGAGAAATCACTAAATAATATAATATCTCCTGCTACAAAACTATGTGGAGTTGGAAAAGTTATTGTAACTGTATTTGATCCGTTAGTAGTTGTAAAACAATTTGATAAAGTTGTTCCTGATGGATTAACTAAAGGGTGTATGTCATAATATACACCTCCAGAATAAACATATAAAATCCTGTTAGTTCCTATAGCTGAAAATTTTGTAGAGTCTTTGTTAACAAAATGATGCAAACCTCTTGTAGCACCTGTTAATTTATCTTGTCCTAATTGGTTCCAGCCACCTATCTTTTCAGGTGTACCATATCTAAAACGAACATTTTCTCCATCAGTCCATTGTGATTCAGCACCTGTAGATGTAACTTGTTTATTAAACCCTGGTAGGAATCCTAGTTTTTGTAACATATAACCTCATTATAATACTATTTTACACCTGACGGTAGACCTAACTTAGCTCTTCCATCAAACTTGTTTTTACTAGCAAATGGGCCATTTACATGATTATAATGTAGAAATACTTGACCGCAAATGTTCCCGTCAAAAGGCTCTCGCCAATGTTCGAGTTCACAGCCACTATATACTAACATATCTCCTACTTCAAGCAAGACTTTAGTACCTGCTGGAGCGTTGGGTTTGTGTATATTTTTGTATTCATCGATAACATTATCAGCTCCTGTGCCATCTATAAATATAGGCCAAGGATCACCACCTAGATTAAGTGTGCATGATATTTCACAAGAAGGTCTATCCTTATGTCTTTTAAGTTCATCACCTTTTTTATATGCTCTAGCGTAGGAATAAGTAGGACATAGATCTAGTCCGCTGTGTTGTTTCATAACAGGCAACATCTTAACTAATAATGTATCCATTACAAAATCACCATAACAAGAATAGGTATTGGGTATTTGTTTATCGGTCCATGTTCCAAGGATCGGGGACTGTGAGTGTATGTTATTTTGATACATGTAACTTACTGCATCTCTTTTAAGTAAGAAGTAATTAAGTATAAAATTAGCTAGCTCATACGATACAGCATTTTTAATTACTTGATATTTTTTTGTCTTAAACATTAAATCCTTTCTGTATAAAATTAAATGATACAGATATTCTTATATCATTACTTTCATTAGGTTCAACACAATGCCACAACCAAGAAGGAAAAATAACTATTCTACCTTCAAGAGGATCTATATGAACCTCTCTCCATAAATGTGATGGAGGTTTACCTTTTTTTCTTGTAGGCATAACCATGTGTGCTCCTGGTCTTGGTTCATTAAAAACAAGTTTACCAGAATTCTGTGGAGCTTTAATATAATAAACACCACTAAAATGACTGTTCGGATGTAAGTGTGGTCTATTCATTCCACCTGGTGGGTTTATATTTGCCCACATGTTTCCCATCATAGGTTCTCTATCTAACCATTCTTCTACAAAAATTTCACCCATCATTTTATACAGTTCATCTACTAAAGGTTTAAATACAGGTATTTCTTGCATGTTAGTTTGACTATGCCAACCTTTTAAATTAGTTCTAGTCACACCTTTATCTTTGTTAGACCAATCAATAACTTCTTTTTCAAAAAGCCTATTATCTAAATTAACATCTTTAGCATATACAACAGTTGGAAAGTATGCAGCTTTAATCATCATTTGAATGGTGTCCCTCCAAACCACATCACTAGCGATTGTCTTCTACCCCTAGTAACTGGTTTTACTCTATGTCTTATAAATGACGCAAAAAATACTGCGTGTCCTTGTTTTATTTTTGCAATCTTACCTTCTGACATTAATTCTAAATCTCCACCTTCAAACTCTGACTCAGGTGAAAGTAGACATGTCATTGATATTTTTCTTACAGGTGGTTCGTGAGCCATGTTCACATCATTGTCTACATGCCAATCATAAAACCCTCCTTCTGGATACTCTGTGTATTGTGCAAGTTCTGTTATTTGCATACCATCAAAACCAAAATGATTGCCATTAGTTATTTTCATAATACGTTCTATGTCTTTGTACATCTCTGGTGTTTTAGAAAACGGTATCCAACTAATATGTGAAGTTCTGGTTTTAGTATCTACAACCCCACCTTTAATACCTTTATCACCTGCTCCAACAGATGCATCATTTCTAGGCTCTGCACGTCCAGCTGCAATAATCATTTTACATTGTTCAGGTGTAAAGATTGGTGTGGTAGTCTCTACTATAAAAGATCTCCATCGTGGTTCTGTTATCATATTAATATCCGTATTCTATCCATCCCGTTATTATATATTTATCATTTGATAGAGGTGGGTTGCCTCTATGAATGTGTGTAAATTGTGAAGGCCATACTAGCAATGTATTTTTTTCTGGTTTGAATCTACACTTTTGATATAAAAATTCTGTCTCTCCACCTTCTGTTACATCATTTAAATATATCATAAAAGCTAGTATTCTATTTCTTGCTTTCATTTCTGCGTTTTCACAATGCCAAAAATGATAACCTTCACCTACTTTAGTTTTTTGTATTTTAACTTCTAATATGTTGTGTGTTGCTAATTTTTTTAGATAAGAATATTTTTGAACATACAAAGGATATACTTCTTTAAAAAACAAATCTATAAAAGGTTTGTTATTATAAGTCATTGCAACATTAGTATCTCTTATTGTGTCAATTGCATTATCAGATACTAACATCTCATCCTCTCGTCTCGGATATACTGCACCTTGTTGTTCACATTTATTAAAGTAATTTGTATAGTCTTCTATCAATTCGTTTGGCATAAAGTTTTTAAATATACCTATGTGATCGTCTCGAACTAGATATTGTTTGTCCATTAATTAGCTCCTCTATTTTTAATAGGATCAAACTGTACGTCACAGTTTGCAGCTAGTGTTCGTCTAGTCTCATTCGTTCCATTAAAAGGATAAACACAGTGTCTCATATCATATGGAAACACATAAAAATCTCTAAGATTCATTGGTGGTTGATAATCTATTTTAGCAAACTGACCATTACTAGCTCCTAGTATTTGTAGTCTACCGTTTTGTGGTATCTCTGCATTAGAATATTCTCTACCATATGTTGATGGTAGTTTTAAAATCATTACAGATGATAGACCTGTAAACAACATACCTCTATGAATATGTGCAGGATTATATTCATGTGCTTTCATTTCATTTACCCAAATAGAATTAAGATGGGTATCGTAGTCTCTAATTTTATTAAACGCTAGATAGTGTTTAAACACAGTCATAAAATAATCTGTTACATTTCTTGGTAACATATTATGATTCTTCATCTTAGATTGATCTTGACCATTATAAAACAAACTATGTTCATTCTCAATCTTACCTACTAACTGTTTATTAGCAGGTGCTAGTCTATGAAAATTTTGTTCGTATGTTTGATTAATTGCAGAAAAAATATCTAATGGTACCTGATACTTTAAAATTGATTGACCTAAAAATACAAAATCAAAATTTAATGTGTTCATATTTCTGTCTTATCCTTTCTGGAATTTTTTTTATGTAAGGATTATATACTTTTCTAACAGGTCCATCAAATAGTTTATGCATATTGCTACCAACTATTTTATCATCATAGGATAAACCATTTATATTTAGTTGTTCTAAATTATTAAATGTATGCTTAAAATAAGGTTCATCCATGAACTTATATATTTTTTTAAATTCTTGTTCAGGATTTGTAACTAAATCATTATATTTTATATAATGACACATACCTGGATAGTTATATGAATTTTTAATTGCTTCTAGTTGTTTAACAATTGCACCCTTATCATTCATAAACATAAATAATTTTTCTTCGTCATTATTTAAATTAAATTTATTAGGAAACGCATCAGGGTTTTCTGTATACCATTGCATGTAGCTTGCTAATACATCCATTAAATCTCTAAGCAACACAACACATTTAAAAGAACGCTTAAAATGTTTTTGCATTAGTTTAAAATTATTTTCTGTCATTACAGGTCCACGGTCAATAATTATACGTTGTGGCCAATCTTTATAATATGTATCATACACAGAATTTAATATATTATCTAAAGATTTATGATCAGGAAAATTTTTAAAAGTATCTGTTTTTTTAAGTAAAGATAAATCATTTAGTACATCTAGTGTAATAGAGTTAGCAGTAACTGCTATTTCTTTATTTTGATTCATAATAGAAGCAAATAAAGTATTACCGGACCTAGGTTGTGCAACTAAAAAAAGTAACTTACGGTTTTGGTTTTCCATCCTGGGTAATTTGTTCTTTCTCTTTGTAACTATTTTCTAACTCACCAGATTTTCTAATTCTTTGTAAGGATTGTAGTTGTCCCAGAACATTAAACTTATCAGTGTCAGAAGAATTTTCTGTAAGCTGTCTTGCTTTTTCAGCATACTGCATACCATAAGACTCTAGCTGATGTTGATTAACATCTTTGTCATTAAATGATCCATCATTAAATTCTTTCTTTAATCCAGACCACATTTTAATTTCTCTCATTCTATGCTTTGCAACTTTTTCCATAGAAGCTTTTGCAAATCTACATTCATCTATATCTATTTGATATTTAGTTGATTTGTATTCGTCTTCTTCTTTATCAATCTTACCTTCTAACCATTTAATTTTTGCTTCGTTTCTTCTATAATCAAATGATAGTGTCATTAAGTTATCTAAGTATGATGATTGTTCTCTTACACACTGCCAATATTTTGCAGCTTTAGTTGGATATCTATTGTCTTGTAATACAGAAAACCTTGCTTCTGTTTCTGTTCGAAACATTTGTTTCTTGGTCCATGTATCACGAAGCTCGTCTACCATACCTTTAAAATCGGTAAGGTCTTGTTGCTCCAATAAATTATTTAAATGAGTTTCCTCTTTTTGTATAATATCTTTAACGTCTTTTTTTTCTGTCATATCTTTATCCTTTATAGTTGTCTCTTATATATACTATCTTAAATATATATCAACCCTTAACTAGTTGTAAACGTTTCTGTAAGTTTACCATCACCGTACCATTCTTCGGTTGCATTAAATAAAGGACCATCTCCTCCACCCGCAGCTAACGCTGCTGTTGCAGTTCCTGCTTTAGATCCTGCCATAAAGTCTCTTGCAGTATTTAATTGTTGAACATTAATCCAGTTAGTTCCATTCCAAAGTTCTGTGTTAGCTAAATTAGGGTTTGGTGATCCTACTCCATATCCCCCATAATTTAAAGCTGATGTATTATCTACACCTGAACCTGTATTTGTTGCTGCATTAAGATTTAAATCGTTTACTTCAGTCCAATTTGTTCCATTCCAACTTTCAGTTACAGCTACAACAGAGCCGTCACCTAATTGACCCCCATAAATTAATCCTGAAGTTTGAGTTCCTGCCGCTGCTAAACTTTTTCTTGCAGTGTTTAAATCGTTTACTTCAGTCCAGTTAGTTCCATTCCAACTTTCTGTAACTGCTGTAGCAGGAGGGGCGTTTCCTCCAAAAGCTAAAGCTGCTGTTGACGTTCCTATTCCTTGTAATTCTCTTCTTGCCGTGTTTAAATCATTGACTTCTGTCCAAACATATCCATTCCATAACTCAGTTTTATCTTCTGCTGCCGCACCTGGTGTTTCTCCACCAAATGCTAAAGCTGCTGATGTTGTTCCTGTTCCCGAAAGTTGTCTAGTTGCTGTATTTAAATCATTTACTTCAGCCCAAGCAGTTCCATTATATTGTTCTGTTACAGTTGTTGCTCCAGGAACTGTTTCTCCTCCAAAAACTAAAGCAGATGTTCTAGTTCCAGCATCTCCCATTCTACCTCTAGCAGTATTCATGTTACCACCAGTAACCCAGGCACCTACAGAAATTCCTGCGTTCCATTCTTCTGTAACTGCTTGTGCATTAGGACCATTTTCTCCACCAAAAGCTAAAGAAGATGTATTACTTGTTCCTGCTCCTGCTAGTGTTATTCTTGCAGTACTTAAAGGCATTACATTAGTCCAGTTAGTTCCATTCCATGATTCTGTTGCATTACTTTCTCCAGCTGGAGTGCTTCCACCAAAAAATAATAAACTACTAAATGTTCCAGCTGCTGCACCAGTAGAACCTCTAGCAGTGTTTAAATCGTTTACTTCAGTCCAGTTAGTTCCATTCCAAGCTTCTGTTTTTGCTGTAACTGCTCCAGGAGACTCATTACCAGAACAAGCTATTGCAGCTTGGTAATTTCCAGCCCCTGCTAAATTTCTTCTTGCTGTGTTTAAATCGTTTACTTCAGTCCAACTACTACCATTCCAAAGTTCTGTAAGAGCGTAATAATCAGGAGGACTCCAACCTCCAAAAGCTAAAGCCTCTGTATTATTATCCCCTGCTCCTGCAAGACTTCTTCTTGCTGTATTCATGTCTGCAACTTCAGTCCAGTTAGTTCCATTAAAAGATTCATTTAAAACTGTTCCAGCACCTGGCGGGCCACTTCCAAACGCTAAAGCTGATGTTTGAGTTCCACTACGACCCATATTAGTTCTAGCAGTATTCATATCATTTACTTCAGTCCAACTAGATCCATCATATTTTTCAGTATTACCATAAACTGTTGAGCCAGTAGGGTTAGATCCACCAAATGCCAACGCTGCAGTTTGTGTGCCTGCACCTGTTATACCTGCTCTTGCAGTATTCAAATTCCCACCCGTAGACCAAGCAAGACTAAGAACTTGTTGATAGCCTTTTAATTTTTGAGTCGTAGTATTATACCAAACTTCTCCTGTTACAGGATTCGATGGGTCTGATGATACGACCGTAATATCTGTTCCGTTTATTTCTTTGTATGTTGTCATTAATCTATATTTTCCGATAGTATTCCGTTACCATACCATTCTTGTGTTGTTGCTATAGGAGCAGTTCCACCTGCGTTTTCTCCACCAGCAGCTAAAGCTAATGTTTGAGTTCCTGCACCAATTCCGAACGCAGTTCCTGCAGTTAAATTATTTTCATTAGTCCAATTTGTACCATTCCAAGATTGTGTCATAGTTCTAGGTGAGTTTCCACTAAATCCTAAAGCAGCTGTACTGGTTCCAGCGCCAGCTACACCATTATTAGCAAGAGTCATATCATTTACTTCAGTCCAGTTAGTTCCATTCCATAGTTCTGTAAAAGCTATTGCTCCTGGTGGAGGGTCTCTGAATCCACCAAATGATAAAGCTGCAGTTGACGTTCCAACTCCTCCAGCATTAGCTTTTGCCGTATTCATATCATTAACTTCCGTCCAGTTAGTTCCATTCCAAGATTCTGTTTCTGCTAAATAACCTACACCAGGATCACCAAATCCACCAAAACCCAAAGCTGCTGTTTGAGTTCCCGCTCCTGATCCATTTCTTCTAATATCATTCATATCATTTACTTCAGTCCAGTTAGTTCCATTCCATGATTCTGTTTTATCTTCTACTGCAACTCCTGGAGTTTCTCCAGCAAAAACTAAACCAGCTGTTGTCGTTCCCGCTCCTGCAAGTTCTTGTGTAGCCGCATTTAAATCATTTAGTTCAGCCCACGCTGTTCCATTATAAGATTCTGTATTAGCCCTTACAGGCGGATCAGATGTTCCACCAACAGCTAAAGCTGATGTTTGTGTTCCAAATCCTGCTAATTTTTTTCTTGCAGTATTCATGTTACCACCAGTCGCCCAGACACCATATGCAAAATCTGCGTTCCATTCTTCTGTTAACGTTCCTGATGGTGGTGGTTCACCTCCAAACGCTAAAGCAGCTGTCTGTGTTCCAGTTCCAGACGCTTGACTTCTTGCAACACTCATATCATTTGTTTCAGTCCAAACAGATCCATCCCATAATTCTGTTTTTGCTGAATTAGTTGGTGGAACATAACCAGCAAAAACTATTCCTGCCGTTGTAGTGCCTGCCCCTACAGCTTGGTTTCTTGCAGTGTTTAAATCATTTACTTCAGCCCAGTTAGTTCCGTTCCAAACTTGAGCATTTCCCGATGTTCCTGGATCACCACCAACACCTAAAGCTGATGTAGCAGTTCCAAATCCTGCTAAATTATTTCTATTACTATTTAAATCATTTACTTCAGTCCAGTTAGTTCCGTTATAAGATTCTGTATTTCCTACTTGTCCTGCAGTTGAAGTTTCTCCACCAAAAGCTAAAGCAGATGTATTATCAACGCCTGCTCCTGCTAGTTGTCTTCTAGCTAAATTTAAAGCATTTACTTCAGTCCAGTTAGTTCCGTTATAAGATTCTGTATTTGCTATTCTAGTTCCAGGAGGTGTTTGTCCTCCATATCCTAAAGCTGATGTTTGAGCACCATTTGAAGCTAAAGAAGTTCTTGCAGTATTTAAATTATTTACTTCAGTCCAAGTTGATCCATCATATTTTTCTGCATTAGCTGTAGCTGCAGCTGTTGATGGGTTATATCCACCAAAAGCTAAACCAGCTGTTTGAGTACCTGCTGCACCACCTTGAAATCTACCAGTATTCATATTACCACCACTAGCCCAAGCACTTGTTAAGGTAGTCTGACGAACACGCAAATTTCCCGTGGTCTCGTTATACCATACCTGGCCCACGTGTGGGTTATCAGGATTTTCTTCGAAGTTTTGTACTGCTCCGCCTTTAGTGCCTTTGTACTCGGTCATTTATCTCCTTTTTACTCAGTCAATGTAATGTCAGCTGGTCTTGGGTTATCTTCTTTATCTTCGTCAGATAAAGCATCCCATGCAGTTTGTGCTGCTGTGACCTCTGCATCAACAATCGCTTGAGCTTCAGCTAACGTTTTAACAGTTCCACTTACTTTTGCAATCCAAAGATTTGCATGTTTGTTGTAAGCGGGAACTTGCCAAACATTACCAGGTAAACCTGTAAAAGATATTTTGATCGCTTCAACGTGATCGATGAATC
>WLWF01003401.1_pt1 | contig 10487 bp, 9 predicted proteins | sample 6718331 | NCBI WGS metagenome assembly WLWF01 (sample SAMN12718692, study PRJNA515312) | sponge metagenome | isolation source: marine sponge | host: Mycale hentscheli | place: New Zealand: South Island, Marlborough, Capsize Point | collected 2003-05-01
AAGGAAGCAGCGATGGACTAATCGCTCCCTTCGGCAATATCGGAGGCCTTGGGTATAGCCCGATCGAACTCAGCAGAAGTCTTTTGAACGCCTTGGGTCTACCACCAACGTTGTGGAGCATTCGACTGCCATCTCTATTGTTCGGTATTGGCAGCATCATTATTCTCTGGATTCTCGGTAGGAGAATTTTTACGTCACGATTAGCGATTTGCCTAACCGCCATAGTAACTACCGCTCCGATGTTCTTTTTTTGCAGTTCGGAGTTGATTGTCGTTTCTGCGAGTTTCTTTGCCTTTGTTTTGTTCTTAGAACGACTGGATTTCTTCGTCAGACATGCAAGTAGCGTCTTTGGGTGGCTGACGTTAGCGATAAGTCCCGCCTTTACTCTGACGCTCTACGGCCCTGTTCGCATCGTCTGCACAGCAACGCTGGCTCTCTGCATTTGTTGGAGGATTTTTATCCGTCGAACAGACAGCTGGCTAAGCGACTTCTTTCTGGGTTATGGCTGGCCTGTTACTCCAAGGCGGAGAGTTTCTCGATTACGAGCACAGTCATCGATGAAATGGCACTTGGCTCCCCGGGTGCTCCAGAATCACCGCCGAATTTGCAGAATTTCGAGGGCAGGCGGAGTCACCTGTTGACTCAGACGGAGTAGGCTTCTGCGGAAGTGAAGCCACATCGTGAGTGAAAGGCACAAAATCTGTTGTGAGTGGAGATAGCGGACGCATGGAAATATGTGAACGGACGACTTGTAGAGTCTGCGGGTCTTCACAGTTGGAACAAATCCTTGATCTCGGATCACAGTACTTGGCAAGCCGTTTCCCCTCGCCCGACTTGTTTGACCAAGAGCCTGGACCGTTCCCACTAACACTGGTGCGTTGTTCTGATCCAGAAAAATGCGGATTAGTACAACTCAAACATACAGTGGATCCTCTGCTGATGTATTCCCAATACGGCTATTTGTCCGGCATTAACGAGTCAATGCGAGGCCATTTGGAGTCAGTTGCTCGGGTGGCTGAGTCATGGGTTCCCCTAAGTGAGTCGAGCGTGGTCGTTGACATCGGTTGCAATGACGGAACTCTCCTAGAGCACTATAAATTGGCTGACTCAATGACACGCATCGGCTTTGAGCCAGCCGCGAATGCGGCTGAGATCGCACGGTCATGTGGCATCAGGGTTGAGGAATCTTTTTTTGGAGGCGAGGAAAGTGTTGCCCTTCTGAGTGGCAGGCAAGCCGATGTTGTAACGAGCATTGCGATGTTTTATGACCTCGAAGATCCACAAACATTCGTCGACTCTGTAGCGGCAATTCTTGCTCCTACTGGCGTGTGGATTATCGAAATGTCCTACTTGCCGTCAATGCTGAAGACCAGGTCTCTCGACACAATTTGCCACGAGCATCTCGAGTACTACGCCCTGAAGCAAATTGAATGGATGGTCTCACGTAGCGGAATGGTGATCCTTGACGCCGACCTGAATTCAGTGAATGGTGGAAGTTTACAACTTGTAGTGGGCCACCAAGAACATTGGAGTAGACAGGCCGTTGATGCGTCAAACGTGAATCGTCTCTTGGCTCAAGAAGAGACACTGGGTCTAAATTCCACAGTGCCGTACGAACGGTTTGCCAGGGAATGTGAACTGGTTCGCACCGCATTAAAGGACCATATAAGTCGGATCAAAAGTAATGGTGCGGTTGTAGCCGGATATGGTGCATCTACGAAGGGCAATACCCTTCTGCAGTACTGCGACCTCAGCGCTAAGGACATTGCTTATTTGGCTGACAGGAATCCATGGAAAGAGGGGCGCGTTACTCCTGGGACACGTATTCCAATCGTGAGCGAAAATGAGTTCAGGAAACAGGCTCCCGAGATAGCTCTGGTGTTGCCTTGGCACTTTGTCGGCGGATTCGTAGCCCGAGAAAGAAAGTTTCTAGAGAGGGGTGGGGCTTTCCTGGTGCCTTTGCCTGAAGTCCGACTAATCCAGGGAACAGACATTGATTCGTGAGGATCTTTATCTAGATATCGTGCAATTGATGCCAATTCCTTGTGTCGATGTCTTGGTCTCCGATGAGAACCGTGTGCTCCTTCTGCGACGCGCAAATGACCCCGCAAAGAATTGCTGGTGGTTTCCGGGCGGACGAATTCTGCATGGTGAATCGCGTACCCAGGCAGTCCGAAGAAAAATGCTCGAAGAGTGTGGTCTCGAGGTGTCAGCAATAGACGAAATTAAGACCGTCGAACTGTTTCTGCCGCATGAAGACGGGTACGTGGCACATGGCATCACAACTGTCTTCACTGCGCAGGCGTCCAGCGTAGATCCTGTCAAGGTAGATGAGCAGACGATCGAAGCCCGTTGGTTGCCAACGGAGTCTATATTCCGTCTTGATCTTCATCCTTTTGTCCGGAGTTTACTAAGTGAATGTGTGACGAGTGAAGCGAGTGGGACATAGTGCAACGCATTCCATGGTGTCAGCCGCGCCTGACCGGGTTAGAGCACGAGTACGTAGCGGATGCCTTGCGGTCGACTTGGATATCAGGCGGTCCCTACGTAGATCGACTGGAGACGGAAGTGTCCGACCTGTTGGGAGTTGCACACGCATTTGCCTGCAGTAGTGGAACGGCTGCCCTCGAATTAACTTACTTGGCCCTCGGATTGCCTCGAGGAAGCGAAATTATCCTGCCAGCTTTCGGATATCTCGCGGCGGCAAACGCGGCCATTCGATATGGTTTAATCCCAAAGTTCGCCGACGTAGAAGAAGGATCGTGGTGTTTAGATCCGGAATCTGTGCAACAGCTTCTAGCCCCGTCCGTGTCAGCGATAGTGGCTATTGATACGTATGGCTCTGTATGCTCAATGCCGCGGCTACGTGAGCTCAGTGCGGAGCAAGGCGTATGGCTGATTGAAGATGCCGCTGAGGCCTTTGGTTCCACACTCAAGGACGGTTCTGCAGGGGCGTTAGGTGATATTGGCACCCTTAGCTTTCAAGCGACCAAAACCATAACTTCTGGTGAGGGCGGCATGGTTTTGACGGACAATAGTCAGATTCTTGACGCTATACGGCTGTATCGGAGTCATGGGACCAAAGAGAAAAAGTACTTTCACGTACTGCCAGGTGCCAACTTTCGGCTCTCCAATGTCCAAGCTGCTATCGCGTGCGCTCAACTGAAGGACTTCGATGCCATTCGCGCTGAGCGGGAGCGTGTCTCAATGCGTTATGAACAACTGCTGGGCGAGTTCAGCGGCGTGACCTTGCAACGAGATAACGAAGGTGTGCGTCAATTGCCATGGGCCGTAGCCGTTCGGCTATCGCCAGCCTATTACCCTCAAGGTCGTGATGTCGTTATCACCGACTTAGACAGAGCAGGTATTGAAGTCCGTCCAGGATTTTATCCAGCATCCGTACATCCGTATCTTCGTGCGACTCCTTTGCCGGTGGCAGATTTGCTCGCGGCTCAAGTGATCGTCCTACCCACATTTCCCGAATTGAGTGACGAAGCCATCGACTACGTTGCAGAGACGTTGGTCGGCTTGTCAGAAGAGAGGCTTGGATGAGGTTTCGTGAAGACATGACACGTGAATATATTTCACAGGTGCCGTTGGCTCTAGCGCTGGAGCGTCTTGCCGAGGCCGCTCTCTATAGAGACAAGCCTTTTGAATCGCCAGTGCTGGATGTAGGTTGCGGAGATGGATTGTTCGCTAGCATTTGCATGGCCGAAGTTATCGATGTCGGAATTGATCCAAACCCAAGGGAGCTAGATGTCGCTCGAGAGACAGGAGCGTATGGGCAGTTAATTCCTTGTTACGGCGCGGCCATACCAAAAGAAGACTCCACCTTCGGGACTGCAATTTCCAATAGTGTGCTGGAACACATCCCCGATATACGCGCTGTAATGAACGAAGTTTTGCGGGTCCTCAAGCCTGGTGGCAATTTCTATTTCACAGTGCCGTCCAATAAATTCTACTCGTACTCGGTGCTGGGCTCCCTGCTGAATTCTCTTGGGGTACCTTCAATGCAACGGAGATACCACAAGAGATACAACAGGTTCTGGAAGCACTTTCATGACTACTCACTTGACGAGTGGAAAAAAATGGCACGAGAGTGTGGGTATGAAGTTGTCGAGGCCTACACCTACAACTCCGCGTGGAGTTGCAGACTCAATGACTCGCTGGTGCCTTTAGGAGGAGTGGGCAAAGTCAACAAGGCGATCACGAATCAATGGGTCATTTCCCCGCAAATCCGACAGCGGACCGTGGGCAGATTGCACAAGCGCGTCAGTCGGCTAGTGAATGCTGCGGGCAAGACACAGGACGGTGGTCTGGTGTTTCTTTGGGTCAGAAAGCCGGATGCTAGTGCCTGACGTTGGGATCGTTCTTCCTACCTATAATGAAGAAGGGAATATCACTCAACTAATTGAGAAAATTTTACGGATCCTATCTCAGAATTATTCTGTTGAAGTCGTTGTTGTTGATGATGACAGTACTGATGGAACCCGCGCGACTGTTGCTGCCAGATTTGTGGATGATCCCCGGGTCCGCGTAATCCATAGGACAGTGAATCCAGGCCTAGCCGCATCCATACGCACCGGAATTGACTCCATCTCAGCCCACAGAGTAGTGGTGATGGACTCGGACTTAACGCATGATCCGTTGGAATTACCCAGGATGCTCCACGTTGCCAAGGTGTTTGATGTGGTCAGCGGTTCACGATTCTGCGAGGGTGGCTCTATGGCGTCACGGCGACATTACATTGCCAGCCTTACCTACAATTGGGCGCTACGCATCATTCTTCGGACGCAGATCCAAGACAATCTGGGTGGATTTTGGACCATGAAACGCAGCCAACTCATGAAGTTACCTCTTGATCAGATTTTTGTGGGTTATGGCGACTATTTTTTTCGGTTACTCAGATATGCCGAGTTGGCCTATTTCTCTATTGTTGAATTGCCCGCCGTGTACGGCCCCCGAGAGCACGGTGAGAGCAAGTCGCGATTTATTCCAATGCTTTTCTCGTACTCTTCTGCTGCGATCACTTTACGCCGACAGTTGCGTCGTCGGTAGATGCGACAGCGAATTTTAGTGCAGTCGTAAGGTCCGTGAGCAGTAGTTCCCTGCGTCGTTATTCGCGCCGTGCCGGTGATCGAACGTGGAAGCCACAGCTCCTGTTGAGCTAGTATCTTGTCCTGTGAATAACTCGTACTGGAATAAGAATATTGAAGAGTGGGGCCGTTTCTATTTAGGAACGTCGCACTCCGACGAGACCCTTAACGGACCGCAATGGTTCTCCGACATCTATAAAAAGTCGATTGGCCGCCACGAAGCGCGTCTAATGGGTATTCGGTATGCGCTAACGCGAGACTTTATCCGAAGACGGGTAACCACGGGTACGACAGCAGTAGACGTAGGCTGCGGCACAGGTGTCCTTACATTGGAGTTATTGAAAAGTGGTGCCCAGGTGATCGCAGTCGACTTTGCGCCACGTGCCTTAGAATTAACTCAAGAGTTGGTGGCCCGTGAGATACCAGAGGGTGAGAATCGACTCACGGTACGTCGATTGGACATACAAGCGGAAGCGATACCGGAGTGTGACCTCTTCTTAGCCATGGGCGTTACGCCGTATCTGCCGTCAATGGAAACCTTCTTCCAAAATACTCTGCCGTCCTCATCCCTCGGTCTTGTATCTTTTGTCAATCAACGACATTGGGCCAATCAATTGCGAACGAAAGTATCAGCGCTCAACGTTCGAGATCTTCAATTCTTTGACAGTTCCGAAGTCAACGCCTTGTGGGCTCAACATCAATTTCGGGTCGTCACGTCAACACGTCTTGGTACCGGATATGTTCAAGAGGCCCAACGGATCCCGGCCTAGTCGGAGATAGAGAATAGGACCTTTGAAAACATCCCCTACCGTAGAGCTTTCGGCACCTAGTTGTACGGTAATGGAAAGAGTTTTTTGGTGAAAAGCATCAGACAAGTATCGGCAGGGTGAACGAATCCACGATCACGAAAAGTAAAATTTGCGACTGTTTTTAAACTTTAGTTATCGCGGCCTGAATACGGTCGATCCAGTGGTAGAGAAGCAATCGGCAGGGTTCCCTGGGGTTCCAATTTGTATGTTGGGAAATTCCAGGCGGCGCCTGACTGTTCGCTGACTACGCGAACAAACAAGCCATCTGTACTACGCGTGTGCTCAATCGCACCGTTAGTTGTCGCATCCTCGCTGAATTGAAGATCAAGCTGTCCATTCAAGTATTGCCGCAAATGAAATGATTCAGATACACCAAAACGTGTTTCCTCTTCGAAAGCAGTCATGAGTAGAGCGTTCCATTCAAACCATGTGTACCCGCGTGAGTACAGATTATTGCCCAAAGTTTGATCGTCGAAAAAAATTAGGGTTGCGTCCCTTATCTGAGGGTTCTGTGAGATCAAGGAAATCAACTGCTCTTGCTTCCGCCAATCGCGAATGTATCCACGACAAATGTAAATGTCCGCAAGAATGAAGCCAACAAGGACTAGCGAGAGAAGCCCAATTCCTAGCTTTCGCCCAAGGAGGCGCCAAAGCAGTAGTGCACAAGCCACCATCAGCAATGAAACCCCAAAGGCCAGCAGCAATTGATTTCGACTCAGCCAAGAAAATGTGGTGACTGTTCGATTCGTCAACCAGTACGGCAAGACGCCAAGGCCTAGGAGAGTGAATCCGCAAAGCACACTGAGCCAGAGACCACTCTTCACCTGGACAGGCTCATGAATCTTCACGATCAACCAGCCGGACGCCAGACATCCTATGGTCGTGAGAGCAAGCAGGAACCACGAACTGCTGATTTCCATCTGATAAGCGTTTGCCCAGAGGCCTTCTCTTGGTTGAATCACGCGCGAAACTGGAAAGTAGATGATCGGCACCAGCAAGAGAAGAGTAGGTAGCCAACTTCGCGCTGATGGGCTGGCTCTTAAGCGAAACGCAACCGTCGAGATCGCAATAACGATTGTGAAGGGTAGAAGTTGATTTGACGTATAGGACAACGCCAACAGCGGTAGAGCGCCAATGAGCCGGAGCACCGATATCTTTGGGCGCTTGACTAGCAGGTACCACGCAAGAACAAATGCCGTGAGACTCAAGGTGTAGTTGGTAACGACCAGCAAATAGCGCGCGGAATACAGAGGAACGAAAAGAACAACAGCAGTAGCAAGAAAACGTAGCCGTGCATCCATACCAGGTGCACGCCTGAGAATGGCATCCCAAAGAAAACCAATGGTCAGCCAGCAAGCAAGAGTGACGACGCGGTAAGCCCACGGCCCGAGGGCAAGTAGGCCCTGATGCATCCATCCGTAGAGAGGGACTCCTAGCTCTTCGTACCCTTTTTGCCAACGGTCGGTCTCTGAAATGATGAGAATCCAGTCATCCCAAAATACGGACTCTGGGGCCAGGAGAATCCAAGCCCACGAGATGAGATAGAGGGCGATCAGATAGCACTTCCAGGAAATCGGCATAGGCGGGTTACGTAGCCCTGACTCTGGCGGCTCTGTTGCCAACTGACGATTTGACATAATCAAGAAGTTTCGCACGACACCTGTGCAATTTGTTGGGGGCGCGAGTCAGTAAATTTTAAGGCTATACTAAAAAGAGTCCGTGTCTAGTCCGCTGAGTTGTTGTATTGCAAACTGAATTGGTTCATGTCCACGTTGTCGCCAACGAGTCGCGCGGAGCACCCACCTATAGCAACTACGCCTGATTCGGCAAAACAGGAGTACCCTGCCCACCGCTGCATCCCTGTCGTGGTAGTACCACCACTTGGGCCTGGGAAAGGGCTGGTAACGCTGTCGCATACTCCAACTCAAGAGGCGTGGTTGCAATGACGACCACCGGCTCCTCACCGTTCAGGGTCGTAATACGGGGTGTGCCGGGATTTGAGTAGTCGATAGGCAAGTCTTCATTTGAGCGAGATAGCGTTGCGGACCACAATGCCTCTTTGCCGCCCCGTGATTCTTGCTGATTTGTCTCGGGTGGAATAAATACAAAACCGACTGATGTCTGAGGCAGTCTGTCGCTGAGATATGCGGCCAGGAAGAACGAGTGATAGTTGCGCCCTTCAATTTCTCCCAAGCTGTGAGTCTTCAAGGGGGCTTCTGGGAAGCAGGCCAGTGGAGCCCAAACGACTGCGACGTGGCCAGCATTTGACTTGGTCGAGACGGCTTCCGTGATGGCGTCAATGGCAACTTGGTACTGATTATGTTGTTGAAAGTGGGATCCCCACGATACGGACCGGTCCTTGAGTGCGTACCCATTTAGCCACTGCTCCCACCCTGGGATACCGACGAGTGACGGGTCGCTTTCGTTCATCCGCTCCCGAAATGACTCGCGGCCTCCTACATCAGCTAAGACACTGATAGAAAAAAGACTCATAACAACTACCGCGGTGCCGGCTTTGCGTAGTACCGAAGACCCTATCCACCCACTCGACACTGTGATCCACGCGGCACAAAACCCGACAAGGAGGTAACCCGCGATGAGAGCGTACGCAAGTCGGAAATTCACCAAACTTGAGAGCAGGTATGAAGTGCCGTCGACATCTTCCTGCAAGAAGATTGAGGAACTGAGCATCGGAACTGTAGTAACGACGAATAGACCAACCAAAGCTGCTTCCTTGGTACAAAGTGCGACCCGACTTGGTCGCAACTTGAGAACACATAGAGCCAAGCCGATTACAAATAGGGGAACAATAAAGACAGGAAAGATTGGATAGCGACCTTGTATATTGGTGGCCTCCAAGAAACTGGAATGAAACGAACCACCCGCTAGCAAGAGCGACTCTGCTGTAATTTGAAGGTTCATGAGCAGGGTTTGTGCAAGAGATACTCCTGTGTCCAGTATCAGGGCACTCTCGCCCCTTCCTGGAAACAGCAATTGGCTGCCGAACATCTCGAGATTTGCCGGATAGAGAACAAAGAGTGTGATTGCTGCCCCACATGGAACTAGAGCGACCTTGATTAGGAATCTGGCTCTAGTTCCATTAGTTTGACGGGGCTGCACGAGCAAAATGGCAACCCAAGAAACAAAAATCACTGCAGCCATAATGCGACCTGGCCCGTAGAGCAACAACACGACGGCGAAGCTCAGTGTCATTAAGGCCCATGCCCACATTGAATGCGTCTTGCGTGTCAGCCATTGAAGGCGTTCAAGAAAGATAGTGAATGCCAGCAGGCTTGGAGCGAGAACAATTAGCTCGCGAGTGTATTGAGAAAAGATGGGATTGACAGCGAGTAATGCTGTTGCAGCGAGACTGGACCAAGAGCCAAACCAGCGCGACCCGATCACAAAGAAGAATCCGAGACAGACGGTCCCACAAATGAGAGCTGGGATGCGTATGCTCGTGAGTGTGACGGGAAGTCCGGTAATCTCCAAGATTAGACGGCTGGCTTCCAGAATCGCGTAATTCAAGCCACCAACGTTTGCGTAGCGACTGATCGCGAATTCCAGTGATGATTCCTGAGCCCCATAGATGCTGTAGGCCGTGACGCTCTCCCATTCACTGAAGATGGGTGATGCTGGGAGCAAGAGACTTCCGATCATCACAGCGCCGAGCAGTACAAGCGGAATGAATCTCAGATCCGAAGCAGTTTTTGGGCTTTGAGCAGATGTGGTGTCGTCGAGTTTATCCGCGAATGTCACCAACTTGATCCTTCCACCTCTTCAGATTAGCAATGCATTAGGTGAGCAATCTTTTAACCCCGGTGAGCCTAGGCGTTGTCAAGGTGGACAAGCTACATCAGCGCGGCCCGAGTGAAGCCATCAAGAAGACATGCGAAATGTCCCCGCTACGCTAGAGAAAAAATTCAGTAAGGTGCTCATCAACCGCTTCACCCTCCACCAAAAACTGTCCACGGCGTATTCCTATTGTTTTGAATCCCACGTGGGAAAAAGTTCGCTGACTGGCTTCATTGGTTGAAAGAATCCCGGCCGTAAGCTTCCGAAGTTTCAAGAAATGACGGGCAATTAGTTGGGCGTCCTGGAGGGCCCTGCGCCCCAAACCCTGTCCCCACAGTGACTTCTCTCCGATGAGCAAGCCAACCTCGGCCGTCTTGTGGTCGTTACGGATCACAGAGAATTTCACATTCCCTACGTGAGCTGGACGTCCCTGTAGTGATGCTCGTACGCCGAGAAGAAGTACATCTGGATTTACCTGGCAATCGCGGATAAAGACTCTGCACGACTTCTTTGTTTGACGTGACCGATCTCCAAGAAGAAATTGATTCACGTGTGGATCGTTCAGCCAATCCGGATAGGAAGGCGACATATTCTCCTCGGTAAGAGGAAAGAGAATGATTTGCTCGGACGAAAAGTCATCCTCAAAACTGTCAGGAACCCTCACGTTGTGCTCCTCGTTGGAATTCCGCTATTCATCATGTGAGCTCGAACCTCTATTGGAGTTTGATCACGGCGACTGAAGAAAGTGCCTGCCGATACTGCATCAACTGAGGCGAACTGAAACGCT
>WLWF01003404.1_pt1 | contig 10471 bp, 11 predicted proteins | sample 6718331 | NCBI WGS metagenome assembly WLWF01 (sample SAMN12718692, study PRJNA515312) | sponge metagenome | isolation source: marine sponge | host: Mycale hentscheli | place: New Zealand: South Island, Marlborough, Capsize Point | collected 2003-05-01
GCAATCTCATTAACAGAAAAGTTTACACCTGTACCAACATTATAAACTTCACCATACACATCACCAGAAGGATCAGCAAGTGCTGCAATTATATTAGCACGAGCAACATCTTCAACATGAACAAAGTCACGTCTCTGATTACCATCACCAACAATAGTTAAAGGTTCACCAGCATCCTTTTGTCGCTTGAAGATTCCAAGGACAGGCGCATACTGACCTCTCACAGGTTGTCTAGGACCATACACATTGAAGTATCTAAAGATAACTGTAGGAAGACCAAACAATTCTGTATACATTTTACAGAGATTTTCACCATTCAGTTTAGTTACTGAATATGGATTAAGAGGATCTGGAGATTGAGTTTCAACATTAGGAGAATCATTTCTTCCATATGCAGCAGATGTAGAAGAAAACATAAACTTCTTAATATGATTCTCTCTTGCACACTGAAGTACAGTGGCAGTACCTAAATCATTAACACTTACTGCATTGATAGGATTTTCAATAGCAGGTTGAATACGTGCTTCTGCTGCCAAGTGAAAAACATAATCAACATCTCTCATACAAGAAGACATCAGATTATAATCTCTAATGTCTCCACAAATATTAATTGTATTTTCATTCCAATAGGGTTTATCATGTGCATCAGAACTTTCATTATCAACACATACAACAGTATGTCCAATACCTAGTAGAGTTTCTACCAAGTTAGAACCAATAAATCCCGCACCACCCGTTACTAATGATTTCATAAGATTTTAGTTGGTAAGAACATTCCAGGTATACCGCTAACATCTCTCTTCATGAGCATCTGCTTCACAGGAGATCTAAAGTCAGTATTACCTATTCTATAATAACTTTCATCATCTGTCAAAATATGATCATAGAAATCATTAGCATCTTTGTCAGTGAATGAATTTTCACTGATCTTTCCTGTAGTTACAGCACTCCATTCATATTGTCTGAATAGAGGTTCATCGTAGGAATATACATTATAAAGTTTGTGTATCTCTGCAAATCCAATATCTAAGTGATTCTCAATTTCATATCCATAATGATATGCAACTCTACGACACACATCAACATATTCTTTAGAGAAGTATGCAATAGCATGAGTAGCAAGCATATTATATACTCTTACAAAGTCATCACTGATTTTCTTAGTATGAACAAATGGACCAGAGTGGTTCATATATCTACCCCAATGAGAGATACCAAGATACAAGCAATCAACATCTTCAGGCAAATTAATCTCAGGTACAAATTCTTTATTGAGAGCACAGTCATCTTCTAAGATGATGAAAGGTGGTTCTACTGTGCTTAGAATAGAATAGTGTGATCTAGCACAACCAATAATTCTACCTGCTTCATGTCTGATTGCGTTAAATCTATGAACATACTTGAATCCAAGATTCTTAAGCATGGATTCAGTATGCTTTCTTTTTTCATCCTCACCTTCCAAGTTCACATAATAAACTGGGATGTCAGTCAGATTAACTTTCACTTCTCACCTCAGCATGGTTTTTATCAAGAGCAACAATCTTTGGATCAAAGGGAACGTGCCATGCATGAGGATTGACACGAACATTCTCTGGATAACAATATGAAGGATTAAGTTCCAACGTGGGTGGATTATCAAGAAGGTATCGATTCATATGTGACTCATCATGCCAGACAGCAATCAATCCTTTCTCAAAGTCTTTCTCCACATTATCAACAATAGTCTGTGCCATCTTTAAGAAGTGCTCAGGCTTGCCACCGTTAAATCCACCAGCGTAATACATTTCACCCTTTTCATAAGGAATGAATGCTGTTGATTCTGGACGACGTTCATAACTATACTCTGCTTTATTTTTCCACCAGAATCCAGGATGCTGAGTAGCAACCAGATCACTAAAGATCTCGTCACCAACTTTACCTTCAATTCTCATATCTACATCCATATAATAGATATAATCAAACTGGGAGAGATATTCCTTTTCCTTTACAAAGTAATGATATCTTTTCAGAGTAGGAATTGGCCAAGGTTCATGTTCAATCTGGGAGATCTTTACATTATCAGATGTCTCCTCCATCTCATGATTAGTAAAAACAAGAGCAGAAATATCATGCCCGTTTAAAAAGTTTTCTTCAACAGATTCAAGCAGTTGTTCTACAAACTGAATGTACTTATTGGTGGCAATATTTAGAATACAGATTTTCATTGTCCGATTACCTCATAAAATTTTGTTTTAAGTTCTTCCTTTTCTTTAGATCCTTCCAGAAGATCTTTAGTTCGATAACAGTCTTTTCCGTCTGCTGTAATGAATTCAACATCCAATCCCATAGATCTAGCGGGAAGCAGACAATGAAGTCGGGTAGTGTAAATCTTATCAGCATACTTATACTGACTCAGAAGATCACCAGCAGCATCAATTCTCTCTTTAGGATTTACATCCTTGAGTTCTTGAATATATTGGTTGATAATCAGAGGTTGTCTAGTAGGCGTAATATTCTGAAATCTAAACAGATCATCCCCATGAACAAATAAAGTTCTTCCAGAATATTCTTTCTCATACTCTGAATTATCAGGAACATTTTCAATGTCAAGAGTTGCTGTGATACATCCAGAAAACTCAACATCAACACCTCTCTCTTCAAGCATCTCCATTGTAGTCTTATCTCTACAAAGAATAGGAGAGTTTGCTTTCAAGTATTCAATAGACTCTTCCTCAAAGAGTTCAGGACAATCTGGAGAGAGACAGGTGGAAATGAATACAGGGATAATCAATTCATTCTTATATGGAAACTTGACATCATGCATTGTCTTAGTTGGACCAATCCAATCAGCACCATGCATAAACCAACCATTCATGATGAGATGAACTTCTTCCGTCAACTCAACATGTTCACCAGTCTCAAAGTCATAAACCTTCTCATAATTATCTCTCATAATAATATAAGAAGGTTTCACTAATGTAGAGGCAATGAAGCTCTGGATATCGTCACCAATATTGATGGTGTCGTATCCCAATACCGCATATTTTTTCATATCAAACGTATTGTGTATAAACAGTATAAGTAGGTTTAGGTGGATTCTTATAAACTAGATTACCATAGATTTGCGTTCTTTGGTATTGCAGATGATCAAAGTCCAACTTAATACCATGAAGAGTTGGTGGATTTACCGCAGGTTTAAAAATAACAATGGAGTTATTGACATTTGTTCTCTTTACAGTATTACACCACTCCCAAGGAACCCAACAGGTATTGAGATCTTTTCGAGTAGTCCAAATGTCTTGAATATACTTATATTCTGGTTTAAATTCTAACAGATGTGTGTGACAGTCTGCTGCGTCAATCGTTTCATCGCTATTGATATTGAGAAGATAAGTCAGTGCCTTCTGTCTAATATCTGGATGAGGAGAAATCTCATAATGTGAGAGATTTTTTTGAATAGCAGAAAGAATCTTAGTATCTTGACCTACTTCAAAGTCAAACTTTCTCCTAAGAGCATCATGAAATTCATCATCATTCATCCACTCAACAAGTGCTTGAATGGTAGGATCAGCATACTTTTTCAGACGGAAAGTGATACCAGCACCTTGAACTGGTTCTGCTGCAGTATATTGTGCAAGACCATTCTTATATGCAAGATACTCAGTCCAACTACCCACACATCCAGCATGATGATGAATAATCCATCCAGAATCTAACAACTTATCATGAAGTTTTTGATCTGTTTCTACAGGATCAAAATGAATTTGTTCCTGATTTAAAATTAGATTGAAGTGTTCTTCAGATAAAAAGTCCTGAATGTCTAAGTGTGGAAAAGGTGCGTCTATAAACTCCGCTTTCTCAATCTTTTCAATTAGATAATCAAACATGATGTCTTATTTTTTTATATTTATTGGACAGACCAAAGACGCTTGAGTGTAGTAGGAACTCTACCTCCACCCGCTTTTCCACATCTACCAACAATGATTTCTCTCTTACTTTGAAACACAGGTGCCAAGTCCCCAATATATTCTTTATATTCATCCATAAGAATATTAAAGTACTTTCCAGTAAGGGCAACATCACCACCAGTGACATCAGTATGACCTACAATAAGTTCTTTATCTCTACAGACCAACATACCTGAAAGGTGTGCCAAGATGCATAAAATCGTTCCTGTGCCCCAACCATTACCTTTCCAGAGAGGAAAGTCCTCATGAGTAGAAACAAAATGCTCTAAGAATCTATTGTACTGAACTACTAAATCACGATGAATGGCAATACAGAAAAAGTCACAGATTGTTGATGCTACGATACGATCATCATCAAACTGAATACCATTTTTATCATCATAATAGTCTACAGTTGTTTCTTCTGTAGTCCACCAACACTTTTCTTTATTAGAATAGTCTGGAGCGAAGACACCAATATTGTCAATAGACTCTAGTACTTCTTTAGTTCTATTAACAAGTTGAGCATAGTCATCATACTCAACATCACCAAAAATAATATTCAGATAGTCGTTATTATAATCAAAGTTATTGAAGGCAGTCCAAGTCTGACCATAACACCAGTAGTCATCACCAACGTTCAACCAATCATCATGCTCATTATCAGTTGAGTTAATAACGGTTGCTTCAATTCCTGCTTCTTGAAGTTGTGAATACATTTTCTCAACTTCAGCATTAACCCTATTCCAGTTAAAAATAAACGTCTGTAGTTTCATATCAATTTCCAATTAGGACAATATAGATCAGAAGTATCATGATTGCTACAATCACCACCAAACCAGTTCTTGGGAGCAATCACTTCCTCACTGTCCGCCAACCAAGCACCCCACCAACTAAAAGAACTATTACAGATGATATGATATGAACATTGACTCTGTAAGAACATATCAGTGAAAGCATCGTTTCCTTCCGATACAGTAAATCTATCATCACTGAATAGTTCTTGATCATTACACCAAGTAGCATCATCTGAAAATATAAGAACTGGAAATCCTTCAGGAAGCATATTAAGTGCTTTCCGATAATACTCAAGAGGTTGAACTGGATGATTTGGATTCAGAACATAATCACCTCTACGAATATGGAGAGAAATAACTTCTTGATCACCAAATACACTTTCAAATAATTCTTTAGCAGGTACTGAAATCTCTTTCTTGAAAGTAAATTCTTTTAGAATATCTTCCCTAATATAAGCAAAGTACTTTTCACTTTGAAAATATCCATGAAGGTCAATATCATCAGGACAATTTTCAAATAAGTTTCTATCAAAGGCAAAAGAACTTTCAGAAATTACTTTATTTCCAGCAAGTTCAAACTTAGTATCAAGATTAAAACAATCAAGAATACTATTCTTTACAGGAATCTGAGATCCAACATATTCTCTTGGGCAGATACAAGTATCATATCCATGTTTTTTAGCAATGCCTCTCAGAGAAGCATACTGGAACATCTGATTACCCAGATGTCCCATGTTACCGAGCATATTAAAGCTTAACATATTCCTCCAGAATATTGAAAAGAAAATCAATCTGCTTCTTAGTAACAAACTGACTATTGCCAACGTAGAGTCCCTTCTTATGAAGAATTTCTACATTAGATACTGCCCTTTCAGTACAGAGTTCATACTTACTAAAAGCAGGGTGCCTCAACAAGTTTCCACTAATGATAGGACGATACTCAATTTTATTTTCCTTGAGCATTTGTTTCAATGGTTCAATATCACTGTACCTTGAAATAATTGGGAAAGAGAAACTACTGTTACCAGTCTGATACTGCGGAATATAAAACTTATCAGTATTAGATAGACGCTTATGATAGTAATCAAAGTTATCACGTCTAATCTCAATATTTCTAGTAAGTCTCTTGAGTTGTGCTTGCCCCAAGACAGCACAAATTTCATGATTGCGGAAGTTATATCCATCAGTCATAAACAAGAAAGCAGGATCAATTTCAGGATTCTGAATCTTATAAAGGTCAAACATTTCAGGAAGTGCTTCCCGTGCCATACCATGACTGCGCTTCAACTTCATCAAGTTATAAAGTCGCACATCATTAGTACAAACCATACCACCTTCAACAGTGGTCATGTGATGACCAAAGTAGAAACTAAATGTACCTCCAGCATATTGAGTTCCACGCTTCACACCACTAGTATCGGTTACACCATGAGATTCACATACATCTTCCATGATGATTGCGTTAGGGAAGATATCAGTAATAGATTCAACATCGGAGGATAAACCAATCAAGTGAGTCACAAAGACTGCTTTAATATCATGCTGTGTAGCAATATACTTTGCCTCCTCAAGATCAAATGAGAAGTTATTGAGATTGATATCACAGAAGATTGGTTCAAGATTATTCTGGATGAGTGGTGCTACATTAGTCATCCAAGTGGTAGCAGGAACCAGAACCTTGTCTCCATCTTGAAGATTATACAGTTCCTTCACTGCAGCAACCAGCAAAGAGTTTGCAGTGCTTCCACTAGAAACATAAAGAGAGTAATCAACTCCCAACCACTCAGACCACTGCTTTTCAAACTCCTTTACTTTAGGACCATTGGTAAGGCGACTATTAGTCAACACAAACCATGCCATTTTCATACGATCACGTAATGTAATCGCATCTTCCATAAGACGCCATTCAGCCATACCGCTCATCCAAATCACAAATAACTTTTTTAATTCCTTCAATAAGAGAAGTCTTTGCTTCCCATCCAAGAGCATTTACTTTTGAAACATCAAGAATTCTACGGAGAGCGCCATTTGGTTTAGAAGTATCCCAATGAATCTCACCCTCATATTCTACCACATCAGAGATGAGTTGAGCAATCTCCTTGATATTAATTTCAGTTCCAGTACCAATATTGATTAGTGTATCTGTTTCAGAAGTGTCTTTATTCATCAGGTATACGGAAGCATCTGCTAAATCATCAACATAAAGAAACTCTCTCTTGGGGGAACCATCACCAAAGCATTCAACAGTAGAAAGATTTTCACGCTTTGCTTTCCAGAACTTATAGATCAAGCAAGACATCACATGACCCTTTAGAGGATGAACCTTATCTCCAGGACCATATAGATTACAAGGATTGACTGAAATGAAGTCTACCTTATGTTGCTTGCGATATGCCTCACACAGTTTAATTCCAGCAATCTTAGCAATAGAATATGCTTCATTAGTAGGTTCTAATTCACCACGCAACAGGTCATCTTCTTTGATTGGCATCTTCACATTCTTAGGATAGATACATGAAGACGCAAAGAACATCAGTTTCTTGACACCATACTTATGTGCCATTGAAATAATGTTTGATTGAATATTCAGATTGTCTAGCAGATAATCTACGGGATAGTTAAGATTATCAAAGATGCCACCACATCTGGCAGCAGCAAGGAAAACATATTCAGGTTGATTATTGTTGAAAAACTTTTCAACATCAAACTGCTTTCTCAAATCAAAATGGGATCTTGGTGAAGAAATAATATTGTCATAACCTTGAGATTGCAATTTTCTGACAATAGCAGATCCTACTAGACCAGTATTACCAGCAACATAGATTTTAGATTCTTTTTTCATTTTAAAACAACAAGCAGTCCATTTAGTCGATTGATATAAGTGTGATAGTCACGAACAAAGTTCATTGCATCACGCATTTTTTTCTCAGTACACTTTTTAGTGTCCTCCAACAATTTATCATAGAAAGAGTTGAGGTCTCTTTCTACAGTAATATGATCTCCAAATAAATCTACAATTGATTCCATATTACATCCAGTCCACTTACCATAACTAATATTCTTGAAGACTCTACAAGGATAATACTTTTTCATCTTAAAGTGAACATCTTCTCTAATATCAAATGATAGATATGAATCTCTAACCATGGAGATCATTTGATTCAGATCTGGAATTTGATTAGCATGAATACCATTCCATCCACCTGCACAAACAATATCTTTACCATGTTTGATATGAATATTCTTGAAAGTTGAAATATTACCCCCCTGAAGTGTACCAATAAAGTAAGAGGTGTCTAGTGAATCATCATAAAGTTGAACTGGACATGAATCAATTTCTGGAGGGAGAAGATCTGTTGCCCACTTATTTACAATGGTCTTAGATTCTTCATGATACCAGATTTCATTATCGATACGCTTTAAAGTATCTGGCCACTCATAACTATAAGCTTCTGGAATGAAGTTATATACATCCACATCTCCATATTTTTTTCTCCAGTCATGAACAAATGCAATATCACAACAGTGAATAAAATATTTACAATCCTCTCTAAGAGGCATTTTATTACATGCACTTGCCTCTGTTATAAAAATACTATTAGAGAAATCAACACCACTTACATCATCCTCATCTCCATACCATTCAATAGTATATCCAAGATACTCAGCAGCTCTCCAGAATCCATAATGAATATATGAATAAGTGTCAGTATGAAGTTTCTTACCCCACAGAACAATTTTCATGTCACTGACCATAGATGCACATATCCTCAACTAATTGAGTGAATGATGTCTTAGGTTCCCATCCAAGTTTTTCCTTTGCTTTAGTAGGATCTCCCAAAAGAGTTGCAACTTCTGCAGGACGAAAATACTTAGGATCTACCTTGATGACTGGACGCTTAGTATTCCAATCATATCCAACTTCATTCAGTCCTTCACCCATCCATTCAATATTCATACCAAAGTAGGGTGCTGCTTCATTTACAAAGTCACGCACAGAGTATTGTTCACCTGTAGCAATAACATAATCATCAGGTTTATCCTGCTGAAGCATCAACCACATTGCTTCTACAAAGTCTTTTGCATGTCCCCAATCCCGTCGTGCATCAAGGTTTCCGAGAGATAGTACGTCTTGTTGTCCAGTTGAAATACGGGACAGTCCTCGGGTAATTTTGCGGGTAACAAACGTTTCTCCACGTCGGGGACTTTCATGATTGAATAGAATTCCAGAACTTGCATGTAGTCCATACGACTCTCTATAGTTCTTGACGATCCAGTATCCGTAGAGTTTAGCCACACCGTAAGGCGAGCGTGGATAGAACGGAGTAGTTTCTCTTTGAGGAATTTCTTGAACAAGACCATACAACTCAGAAGTAGATGCTTGATAGATGCGAACTTTATCTTCCATACCTAGAAGACGAACTGCCTCAAGAATACGGAGAGTGCCAAGACCATCGACTTGACCAGTGTACTCAGGAATTTCAAAAGAAACTTTTACATGACTCTGAGCACCTAAATTATAAATTTCATCTGGTTCTACTTCCTTAATAACACTTACTAGATTAGTAGAATCAGTGAGATCTCCATAATGAAGATTTAATTTATCAAAGATGTGATCAATACGGGCGGTATTGATAAGAGAAGCACGACGAATAATACCATGAACATCATATCCTTTCTCAAGGAGAAGTTCTGCTAGATACGATCCATCTTGCCCCGTGATACCAGTGATTAGAGCAACTTTCATATTACAATAGTTTTTATCATTATACTAAAAAAGGACAGTTTATGCAACTGTCCTATCTAGGTCTTTACATGCACGCCACTTGCTCTTGAGAGAAGCAAGAAACTCTAAGAGGGTCTTTATGACTCCACCACCTAGTTTTAGGAACTAGGAAACCCGAGGGTCTATTGACCATCCCGACCAGGGCTAGTTTACACGACTTACCGAGTCTCTTGTATAACAAGGAACACCATCAGGATCTAACCATTTGGCATACTCAAAGTCTTCAATAGCAAGAAGCATCTGATCACCATTATCAAAGAGATAGATGTCTCTCCACCTGCTGGTGTATTCATCTTTCTCCTGTAGTCTGCAGTCTGCTGTTCCAAATTCGGTCAGTCCGTTATCAGTGTAACGATACTTTCCTTTTTCATGAATAAGATTCAAGACGATCCTCCATAATTTGATCACAACCATCAGTGTTTATCTGATAGTATGTTTCATAAAAGACATCAGCGTCAATGCCTTTGAACCCAAGGTACTCAGAGAACTTCTCCAAGTCAGAGTTAGACAAATCGAAATTGGTCATCAGTCTTGTGAGAGGTGTTGTTATTTAGAGGTGGGTTCACCACTCCATCACTGTAACTGGTTTCGGTGAGTTTGTCAAGTCCTCTTTGCAGGAGCCAGATTTGTGTTAAGATAAATGGGAGTGAACCAGGAAACCACTATTCTCAAATGCAACCTCACTTGACCACAGAAGACATTTCTAGCATACTTAAAGGACAACACCTCAACACCATGAAAACCGCACAACTTACCTCTCAGATCAAGTACGTGTCCCTGTCTGATGATGAGGGAACCTTTGGACTGATGATTCTCCAAACTTCAAATCCTAAGATTCGTGAAATTCACAGCGAGGAGGAGTTCGTTCAGTGTTATGATGAGTTCAGTTCCCTCTTCAGCAAGTGAAAACAGAAACAGTAACGACTGATAAGATTATCTCATCATTACCTGAGGCACCCAAA
>WLWF01003406.1_pt1 | contig 10454 bp, 14 predicted proteins | sample 6718331 | NCBI WGS metagenome assembly WLWF01 (sample SAMN12718692, study PRJNA515312) | sponge metagenome | isolation source: marine sponge | host: Mycale hentscheli | place: New Zealand: South Island, Marlborough, Capsize Point | collected 2003-05-01
AACAACAGGCATGACGATTTAAGTTTATCTGATTGTGAAGAGCAATTAAGGGATTGGGCTTCTAACTTGGTAGACAAAGAGTTAGAAAAAAGACCTGAAGGATCAAAATTGAGGACTTTAAAAGAATTAAAAACTAAAGCCCTTGATACAATCAAAGAGTGTGGCAGCCCTGAAGCCTTGGCGGTTGCACTTGATAAGGTAAGTAATAAAATCGGGATTACTTGGAATACTGATATTAAAGCTATACCGCAGATAAAATAACACTTGACTATGATATGGGATAATGATACCATTATCCCATATTAACAATTAACATAGAAAGCAATAATATGAACACAACTAACGACGTAAGTAATAAAATGCAAAATGATATTAATAAAAAATTAATTTCATTTAATGATAAACAAAATGATTTGATCTTCTCAACAAGATCAAGATTGTTTAAATTAGAACACAACTTTAGATTATTAATCTTAGCTGTTGCAATAACGGGATCAGTGTTAGCACTGACTGGATTGGCGGTGATTAATGGTTAATGGTGAGAAGTTTGAAATATCTTATTATGCTAAAAAGCATGGCAAGTTTATCAGTAGGCGTGGATCATGGGACGAAAAATGTAAGTATTGGTTTAGTAAATCATTGAAACCATTAATTACATACTTTGATATTGACGCCAATAACTATCGGACTGCCAGTGGATCTTACTGGATTAAGCGAGGTAGTGATGACAGATAAGGTTAAGCAGTGGATCTATTATTATGATACCATTTATAAACGATCCCACAAAATAACTCTTCAATGTTTATTGACACAAATAAATAATAGAACTTTATTTTCTCAACGGACTAAAGTTTATTTTGCGACAATGAATTTATTAGAAGAGTTTAAAGAAAAATATAATAAACAACAATGGAGGCTGGATCAAAAGACTGTGGTTCAGGAATATTTTTTGAATAAATAACTAATTAATTATTGACACCACGGCTAGTGTCTGGGATTATCCCAGACACTATGCAAAAACTGCATGGCTTGGAACTACGGGCGGGCCCACCCCAGTTCCATAGAGGTACCACGGGAGGGCCCACCCCAGACGAAAAAACAAATACCCAACCCCCCTAAAAAACAAAAGGGGTCCCAGACTAACACTATATTGTTTAATTCAGACAGTTAGGGTATAAGAACAAAAACATATTAGTGATATGCCAGACAGTAAAAATTTTGAAAAAAAATATGAGGGTTTGCTACCAGATGAAAAAGCTCAGCTACTAGACCTAGAACGTAGCGTAGAATTAGAAGATAGTCTCCCAAATATTTCAAAAAATTTTTTAAGTTTTGTAAAATATGTTTGGCCTGAGTTTATAAGTGGATCACATCATAAAAAAATTGCAGAAAAATTTAACGATATAGCCAATGGTCGTTGTAAGCGTTTAATTGTAAATATGCCTCCAAGGCATACTAAATCAGAATTTGCGTCATATCTGTTGCCAGCTTGGATGATAGGTAACAAACCTTCTTTAAAAATTATTCAAGCAACTCACACAGCAGACCTTGCTATTGACTTTGGACGTAAGACTAAGAATCTAGTTGATGACCCCAAGTACCAAGAACTATTTTCTACGAGACTACAAGAAGATAGTCAGGCAGCAGGGAAATGGAAAACTTCGCAAGGTGGTGAATATTTTGCAGCTGGTGTTGGTGGTGCCATCACAGGTCGTGGTGCTGATCTATTAATAATTGATGATCCACACAAAGAACAAGATATTAAAAAAGAAGGTGGTAAAGCTTTTGAGAAAGCAATCAATTGGTATACTTCAGGACCTAGACAACGTTTACAACCTGGTGGAACTATTGTGGTGGTAATGACAAGATGGTCTACAAAAGATATTACTGGAGAATTAATTAAAGCACAGAGTGAAAAAGGTTCGGATCAATGGGAAGTAATTGAACTTCCTGCACTGCTTCCTGATGGAGAACCAGTGTGGCCTGAGTTTTGGAATAAGGAAGAGTTACTTAAAACAAAAGCCTCGATCCCTGTTTCAAATTGGAATTCTCAATATATGCAGCAACCGACTGCTGAAGAAGGTGCCATACTAAAACGAGACTGGTGGTGCGATTGGGTAAACAAGTATCCACCGCAATTAGATTACATTGTTCAATCTTACGATACCGCATTTACAAAATCAACTAGCTCTGACTATAGTGCTATAACCACGTGGGGAGTCTTTACGACCGAGGACCAGGGACAGAGTATAATTCTACTTAATGCTTTTAAAGGTAGATATGAGTTTCCTGAACTAAGGCGCGTGGCTTATGAAGAGTATATGGATTGGAAACCTGATATGGTAATCATTGAAGCAAAAGCATCTGGACTGCCTTTGACCCACGAGTTGAGGCAAATGGATATCCCAGTTATTAACTTTACTCCTAGCCGAGGAAATGATAAACAATCTAGAGTGAACTCAGTAGCTCCGCTCTTTGAGAGTGGAAAAATCTGGGCGCCTATGCACGAGCATTTTGCACAGGAAGTAATTGAAGAATGTGCTGCGTTTCCGCATGGCGATTATGATGACTATGTGGATAGTACCACACAAGCCATTATGAGAATTAGACAGGGTGGTTTGGTTCGACATCCTGAAGACTACAAAGAAGAGCCAATTGTGAGAGGACACATAAAGTATTATGGCTAAAAAAATTATTATCGATGAAATTTTAAAAGTATTTTCTAGATTAGGAGGTAACACTTCCGATGTCCTTGGTACCCGAACCAATATTTCTTTCTTAGGTAAAGGGGATAACGTAGAACCTTTCTTAGACAAAAATTTAAATACCGAGGCTCTTGGAGTCTTATCGCAAAGTAAAGCAATCGACGAAGCTAAGAACGCTGTCGGTTTCGCGGTTAGTGATAAACTAAACGATATTCAAGCAGGCAATCTTCTAACTAACTTAAAAAAGATGGAAGAGTTTTATATACCTCCTGCAGCTCCAGCAAACATAGTTGATCTGGGAACAAGGACCAGGAACTTAGATGCAGAAGGTTTAGCATCTTTAAGAGTAAATCCTAAAATTAAAAGCGAAGAGATTGATACAACTATTGCAAAAGTAACAGATGATGTAGATCTACCCCCACCGGGTTCACGTGGCGGGCCCGATGATATTGCAGCACCCTTTCAAGATGCTGAAACAACAATTGCTAATTTAGAAAAACAAGACTCTGGTCTAGCAGCACAATTTAAATTGATGACATCAAACAAAGGTGAGATACCAGCTAAACGAGCATCATCTAGAGAATTTTTATTAGAAGCTTTAAAAAAAGAAAATCCTAATCAAACAACGTTTGCAGACATAATATCTGAAACAGATGTTAAATACATCACTGACGGCGGTGGTGGACTTGCAGGTGACCCAATTGTACTTGTTGAAAAATACTTTGGTCCAAGAATTGCAGAGATGATCCCCCCTGGTGCAACTTCAGAAGAGATTGTAATATTTACTAATAGAGTTTTAAATGAGGTAGTTGATGCAAATGGTTTACGTCCAACTGATCCTAGGTTTGATAATTCTACTGCAAGATTTATTGACGAAGTTCAAAACTTTGCACATGGCGGACTAGCTAAGATCCTGGAGGTCTAATGGCTACAGTAGAAGAAATTAAAAAATTATTTCCCGATTACTTTACTAAAAATTACAGAGGACAATTAAATGAAGATGTAATTAAAAAAATTCTTAAACTTTATGAAGAAGAAAAAATAGGTTCTAATAAAATTGCTGAAAGATTATTAAAAGAAAATAAATTAAATATAAATCAAGGTGTTATTGGTAGAATACTTACAAAAGCTAGAAAAAATAATATTGTAAGAACTATTCCTAAAAAAGAATTAACCTCCGTAACAGAGCAGATAGTTCAAGGTAAAGATAGAAAAATTAATAATGTTGTTAGGGAAATAACAGAATTAGATAGAAAACAAAGAACAAATATACCCATAGATGCTAGATATAAAATTGTATTTGCAACACCGCAGGGAAAGACTACAAAAATACCCGCAGAGTTTATTGGTGTAAAATATTTTAATACAAAAGCAGAAGCAGATACAGCATTAAATAAAAGATTAACATCAGATTTTTTAACACCAGAAGATCCAAATGCTTCAAAATTAAAAAGACAAAGAACAAGATCAGAAAATGTAAAAGCTGTCACTAAAGGATCTAGTGCTGCAGATAAAGAAAACATTAAAGCTATTGAAGGCGGAATAACAGAAATAAATAAATATTTTAAAAATAGTCCTGAACTAATTAATACAACTCCATTTGGTAAAAACATAAAAGCCATGATGTCTCTACGATTAGATAAAGAGACAGGTAATTTTTATTCTAAGTTAAGACCCGATAATTATTATTTAGATAAAGCAAAAGAAGGACAGCTATTTGATTTGTTTGATATCAATCCTGTAGCTAGTAAAAAACCTGGAGGTAGATTTGCAACTAATGTAAACATATCCCCCAATCAGTTTAACAGAGCATTTGTTGGAGCACAGTTATCTAATTTTTTTAACAAAGGTGTTAATCAAGAAACAGCATCTCAATTAGATTCTATTTTAAAAGAAAGAAACATAAGAGTTGATTTACCCAATGTTGGTAAAGTAGGTGCTTCTGGAGCCGATGTTGCTTTTGATAGTACAACAGGTTCATTTCCTAGAATTATAAAAACATTAGAAACAATGGAAGCACCTGAAGAAATAAAAAATTTATTTAAATCTGTTGCAGAATTAAAACCTGGAAGTAATTCATACAAAAAAATATGTAACTTACCTTTAGCTAAGGGTGGTGGCGTTGCAGGTTGTGTAGAAAGAATTGCTGAAGACCCTGTTGAAGCTGCTGCAAAATTAAAAAAATCTTTAGACAATGTTGAAAGCGGTCCATTATTAAAAGTAAAAGAATCAGCAAGTAGTGTTTTAAGCCTTGCAAAACGTGGTGGTAAGTTTGGTGCCTTAGCCGTGGTTGGTGCTGGTGCAGCTGCAATTGTAAAACCATTTATGAATGATGACATGTCAACTTATTTGTCTGACGAAGGACAACAAAAGAATATGTTAAAGTCCATGATCCTCGATCCCATAACCCAACCAGATGAAAAAATTACTGAGGATGAAGTAAACGTATTTGATAAAGCATACTTACCAACTCTAGGTGCAGTGACTGCAGCAGGTGCAGTGCCAGGTGGTAAAAGATTATTTGATGTTAGAAAAAGAATGGGTGCTGGTAATATTAGATCAGCTCTGAGTCCAATAAGAGGTGTACTTGGAAAAGGATTAGCTGCAACAGGAACACCGCTTGGAATCGCTGCATTAGAACCATTGTATATTGCTTCACAAATTGCTGAAGGAGATTCATTAGGTGAGATTGCAACTAACCCATTAAATTATTTAGCTCCAGCTTTTATGGGTGGACTATCTAAAGAGGCAACACGTTTTGCTAGCCCAATGGCTTCTAAGATTATGAGACTGGGTGCGAGTCCCGCTGCGTTAAAAACATTTTCACGTAGATTTGGTTTACCGGGTCTTGCATTATCTAGTGGTGTCAGTGCTTATGAAATGTTTAGAAATAAAAGAGAAGGAAGGGGGTTATTTGATGACGGGTAAAAATAAAACACTTGTTGCAAATATGCAACATGTTAAATTTAAAGCAATACCTCCTTTAAAAGGACCTGACCCACAAGGGTTGAATGTTCCATTAAAACAAGCTACAACAATAAAGAACTCGGAGAATATAAATGGCAGATATAGACAAAGCCCTACCAAACGTAGAGACTGAAATTAAAGTACCTGGCGAAGAAGAAATCGTAGAAGCTCAACAAGAAACAATTAATGAGCAAGTTGGTCCAGATGATATCGAAGTAACTCAAGAAGAAGATGGTGGTGCAACAATTAATTTTGATCCAGAAGCAGTTAATGCAGGTGGAGGAGAATCTCATTTTGACAACTTAGCAGAACTATTACCAGACGATGTTACAGGTAAATTAGGTTCTGAACTTGCAGCAAATTACAATCAATACAAATCATCTAGAAAAGATTGGGAAGATAGTTACACAAAAGGACTAGACCTTTTAGGATTTAAATACGAAAACCCAACACAGCCTTTCCAAGGAGCAAGTGGTGCAACGCATCCTGTTCTTGCAGAAGCGGTTACACAGTTTCAAGCACAAGCTTACAAAGAATTATTACCGGCTAACGGTCCAGTACACACACAAATTGTTGGACTAGCAGATAGAGCTAGAGAAGACCAATCAAACAGAGTTAAAGAATTCATGAACTATCAAATCATGGATGTGATGAAGGAGTATGAACCCGAGTTCGATCAAATGCTTTTTTATCTCCCTCTTGCCGGCTCTGCGTTCAAGAAGGTTTATTACGATGAACTACTTGGCAGAGCCGTCTCAAAATTTGTACCGGCTGATGATTTAGTTGTTCCATACACTGCAACTTCATTAGAAGATGCGGAGTCTGTAATTCACATGATTAAAATGTCTGAGAACGAAGTTAGAAAAAAACAAGTATCAGGTTTTTATAAAGATGTAGAATTAACTCCTGGTTACAATGAAGAAACAGAAGTTCAGAAAAAAGAACGAGAACTAGAAGGTGTTAAGAAAACACAAGACGAAGATATCTTTACTATTTTAGAAATACATACTGATTTAGATTTAGAAGGTTTTGAAGATAAAGATTCACAAGGGGAACCAACAGGAATTAAACTTCCATACATTGTAACTCTTGAAATGGGTAGTAGAGAAGTATTATCTATTAGAAGAAATTTCCAAGCAGAAGATCCACAAAAAAATAAAATAGATTATTTTGTACATTTTAAATTTTTACCGGGAATGGGTTTTTATGGCTTTGGATTAATACACATGATCGGTGGTTTGTCGAGAACGGCAACTACTGCGTTAAGACAATTACTAGATGCAGGTACGTTAAGTAATTTACCAGCAGGATTTAAACAAAGAGGAATACGAGTAAGAGACGAAGCACAAGCAATTCAACCTGGAGAATTCAGAGATGTAGATGCGCCTGGAGGAAGTATCAAAGACGCATTTATGCCATTACCATTTAAAGAACCATCACCAACTTTATTACAGTTGATGGGTACCGTGGTTTCGGCAGGGCAACGATTTGCCGCCATAGCTGACATGCAGGTCGGTGACGGCAACCAACAAGCAGCTGTTGGTACGACCATTGCTCTCTTAGAACGTGGTTCCAGAGTCATGTCAGCCATACATAAAAGATTGTATGTGGCGATGAAAAATGAATTTCAATTATTGGCAGGAGTTTTTAAAACTTATCTTCCTCAAGAGTACCCTTATGATGTAGTAGGTGGACAAAGAAATATTAAAGTTGCAGATTTTGATGACAAGGTAGATATTATACCTGTTGCAGACCCAAATATTTTCTCTCAGTCACAAAGAATATCAATGGCTCAAACAGAATTACAACTTGCACAGTCAAATCCTCAAATGCATAATTTATATGAAGCGTATCATGCTATGTACACAGCGATTGGTGTAAAAAATATCGATAAAATACTCCCACCACCGCAACAACCCGCTCCAATGGACCCTGCAACTGAAAATATTCTTGCAATGAGTGGAAAACCTTTCCAAGCTTTCAAAGGACAGGACCATCAAGCGCATATTACGACTCATTTAAACTTTATGGCGACTAATATTGCTAGAAATAGTCCGGCTGTGATGGGTGCATTAGAAAAAAACATTTTTGAACACATTTCTTTGATGGCACAAGAGCAATTAGAGGTAGAATTTAGAAATGAAATTGCACAATTGATGCAAATGCAACAAATGGCGCAACAAAATCCAATGTTACAGCAAGATCCTCAGTATCAACAACAAATTATGCAGATGTCTATGAATTTAGAGTCTAGAAAAGCTAAATTAATTGCAGAAATGACTGGAGAATTTAAAGATGAAGAAAATAAAATTATGGGTGAGTATGGTGGAGACCCAATTGCTAAATTAAAAGCAAGAGAACTTGATTTACGGGCTATGGATGACAGTGCTAAACGTGAACAAGATCAAGAAAAAATTAATTTAGACAAATCTAAACAATTAATGGGTCAACAACAGTTTGACGAAAAATTACAACAAAACGAAGAACTTGCAGAGCTGAGAGCAGACACATCATTAGAGAAAACACAAATGGGAATTGACGCAAAAATGGTCAATGACATGATGAAACAAACAGATGTTAGGATCTTGAAAGGTCCTAAAAGATAGTATAAGGAGAATATATGAAAAAAAATAAAAATCAAAAAGTTACTCCTGAGTTAGGTGCAGACAAAGACGGTATGAAACAAGGTGGTGTAGTCGTAGAAACTACTAATCCATTTGAATCACAAACTGTTGAAGTTAAAGGCACTAAAGCTTTGAGAGCAGATAAGAAACCTGTAAAGGCTACTTGGTACTAACATGTGGTTATCGGCAATTAAACTAGCCGTTTCTGCTGGAAGTAAAATTTATGCCAATAAGCAGAAGGCAAAAGTTGCAATGTCTGATGCACAACTGCTACATGCAGAGCGTCAAGCTCGAGGTGAGGAAGCTTACCAAGGAAAATTGCTAGAAGCAAGACAATCGGATTATAAGGACGAGGCGGTTCTTGTAATATTGACACTGCCCATTCTGGTTTTGGCGTATGGAGTCTTTTCTGACGACGCACAGGCAATGGACAAGATAAAAATCTTCTTTGAGCATTTCCAGTCGCTCCCGTCATGGTTCACAAATCTTTGGATACTTGTCGTGGCAAGTATTTATGGTATAAAGGGTACACAAATATTTAAAAACGGCGGTAAAAAATAATGAGCAAAAAATCTAGAAGACGAAATAAAAAAATTTTAGGATTATTAGGTGTGCTTGGTGCAGGTTTAGCTATGGCTAACAGAGGACCAAAACAATCTTCAGTTTCTGCAGACAGTGGTCGTGGAAGTGGTTTAAGACCTACTGTCGATGATATGGAATTTAAAGAACAAGTTGTTTCTACTCCTGTTTCTACAAAAACTACAATTATGGATAGCATGCCTGCTAGACCTAAAAGAAACCCATTATCAAAAAGAATTAAAAAAAATACAAATGAAGTCTACACAATTAAAGGTGGAAACACTGGTGTGGGAAATACAAAATCTGTTTTTCAAGGTGAAGATGGATATCTTCGTTCTGGAGTAGACGCTACACCAATGACATCTGGAAGATTTGGAACTTATAAGGCATCTAAAGAAATGGAAAGAGGAATGTTACCACCTCAATTAAGAAAACCTAGAGTATCAACTACTTATTCATCAGGTAATGATGGTTTAAGTTATTTTAAAAAAGGCGGTCGTGTAGGCTGCGGAAAAGCTAAACGTGGTTTCGGAAGAGCCATGAAGGGGAGAAAATAATATGTCAAATAGAAACTATAATAATCAAACAAATCCGAACAGACAAAAGTTAATGAATGGCGGAAGAGCAAAAAAAATGGGTGGCGGCATGATGAGAAAAGATATGCAGTCTGGTTACTACCCTTCTGATATGGGAATGGCCGGCGGCGCTATGTACGCAAAAGGCGGACCCGTTAAGAAAAAAAAGAAAAGTAAATTTCCAGATCATTCAGGTGATGGTAAAATTACTAAAAAAGATATCTTAATGGCTAAAGGAGTTATTCCAAAAAAGAAACAAGGTTATAAAGATAGAAAAGACGAATCTATTGCTATGAGAGTTAAGAAGAAAAGAACTGCAAAACAGTTAAAAGCTTCTGCTAATGAGTCTTATGGTAAGTTTGGTTCTAAATCTAAAAAATCTGGGAAAATTAATAAATAATGATTAAAAGATTATTACAAAAAATTTTTGGTACTAAAGTTATTTGCGCTCATACAAATAATATTTCTAAAAAAGTAAAGTATTGTCCTGATTGCAAATTAGTAATTAACGAAAACTAAAAGGTAAACTATGGCAAAACTTTGTGCAAAAGGCAAAGCAGCCGCTAAGAGAAAATTCAAAGTATATCCTTCGGCGTACGCGAACATGTACGGTTCAGCCGTATGTTCAGGTAAAGTTACACCAGGGGGTAAAAAGAAAAGAACTAAGAAAGCTAATGGTGGAATCGTTGTCGAAGATGTGACAAGGATGGTAGATATTGTATAATGGCCAAAAAAGGCTTAAGAGCATGGGTGAAAGAGAAATGGGTAGATATCGGAGCACCGAAGAAGGACGGCAAGTACCAACCTTGCGGGAGATCGAAAGGAAGCAAACGAAAATATCCGAAATGCGTCCCACTTGCAAAAGCCACACGGATGACAAGTTCGCAAAAGGCGAGTGCTGTCAAACGAAAACGAGCAGCAGGTAACCCTGGCGGAAAACCAACTAACGTTTCAACTTTTACAAAAAGAAAACGAATGGCATTTGGAGGCAGAGTATAATGAGA
>WLWF01003407.1_pt1 | contig 10452 bp, 14 predicted proteins | sample 6718331 | NCBI WGS metagenome assembly WLWF01 (sample SAMN12718692, study PRJNA515312) | sponge metagenome | isolation source: marine sponge | host: Mycale hentscheli | place: New Zealand: South Island, Marlborough, Capsize Point | collected 2003-05-01
GGCTCGCCATGGCGGAGACTCTAGTGCTGTCAGTGACCAATTGCAATCGGGCGTGGTGTCATTGCATGGCGCAGGCATGGGTTTTACAGCGATTAAAGCCGATGGCAGTTTAGTTACATGGGGTGATTTATGATGATTGCTGCACATACAGGAACAAAATCAATACACAAAACCACATATGCTTTTGCGGCTCTTAAGGCCGATGGTAGCGTTAAAACATGGCCCAACCACAATTTTGATCGATTTGGAGATTTGGGTAATAAAAACGGCGGCGATTCTAGCAGCGTTAGCAATCAATTGCAGTCGGGCGTAGTTGCTGTGTATTCAACTAGTTGTGCGTTTGCTGCACTTAAAGCCGATGGTAGTGTGGTAACTTGGGGCGATTCCGAGTCGGGCGGAGATTCCAGCAGCGTTGGTGATCAATTGAAATCAGGCGTGGCGGCTGTTTATTCTACTAATTCTGCATTTGCTGCGCTTAAAGATGATGGCCGCGTGGTTACGTGGGGTATTTCGCACAATGGTGGAAATTCATACAGAGTTAGAGATCAACTAATTGATGTGATAAAAATCTCTTCAAATTCGCATGCCTTCGCTGCGCTTACTGCTAGCGGCGGTGTGGTTCCATGGGGGTGTGTAGCTTACGGGGGTTATTCTGGCAACGTTAGCGATCAGCTGCGATCGGGCGTAGTTGATTTGTGTTCAACCCGTTATGGAGCGTTTGCTGCGCTTACTGCTACTGGTAAAGTAGTTACTTGGGGGAGTTCTGAAAATGGAGGAGATTCCAGCAGCGTTAGCAATCAATTAAAATCGGGCGTAGTGGCGGTGTATAGCTCAGTTTGTACATTTACTGCCATTAAAATGGATGGCAGCAGAGTTACTTGGGGTGATTTGTAATGATCGACTCATGTCGCGCAATTAATACGATAGCCAGTTATTCGAAAATCTCGAATAACTGAAACTAAGGAGATTGGTTTATTATGAAAAGAATATATATCGGAATCGAAGGCCAAACGGGGCCGGAAAAATTGACACGCTAAAACATCTAAATGCGCTGCCCTAGCGCATTTAGATGTTGAGTTTAGATATTTCGAGGATACATGCGAAAATAGAACCCCGGCAAGCCGGGGAAAAGGAAGCAAAACTAAAACAAAAAACTTACCGAAAAATTAACAATCAAAACAGCAACAGAGAGTAGTATATTAACACGATATAATTTAAAGTCTAGTAGAAAGATTCACCGTTGCTGCTTTATGCTCTCCTTCGCAGCCGTTGTTTTTCATCCAAATCTGCAAAATATCCCCAGCTTGCAACGGAACGGAAAACGATTGAGAAACAAAAGCATCCTCGCCTCCAAAATTACCAGTTCTGGTCCTTGAACGCTGGGGAATAATGGTTGTTCCGCCTCGGTTGATTTGCGCCCACGTGTCAACATTCCACGTTGGGCCAAATTGCTGCGCGTCAACCTCCAGCGAATAATCAACGGTCGCGGTACAATCTGTTCTTATAAAAATCTCCGTCTCGTTTGCGTCATTTAGCTCAAAAACTTCGTCATTATCAGTACCCGTACCTTCCCTGAACGCTATCGGCTCGCCCGGACTATCAAAATCCGACATATCTACAGAGCCGGCATATTGCGCAAAAAAATTAACTAGAAGCTTAGTGGCTAGTGACCACCCAAACAGGGCCGGCAGGGCACCGTCAACGGGAAAGTTAAACGCTCTCAGTAAAATGGTATCTTTTTGATTTGCTTTTAATACTATTTGATTAGCAGTGTCTACAAAATCGCTACCGTCTGTTATTTTTACAGTAACATCAAACGCACTAAAATTAGCAATACGAGTCTCAAAAATTTTAGTGGCGATTTGCGGATAATCAGACGCAACGGGTAGCAAAATAGTTATTGGCGTAGCTGTTGCGCTAGATACTATAATGTTTGCAACCTGTGCCGGTAGTGTTATTCCATTAGCTATACGCTGTACGGCTGGCTCGTTCAAGGGTTGAAATGACGATATAGAAAACGCTCCGGACCCATTATCCAAAATGGTGACATTTTGCCCTGCCGCCAGAGATTTTACGGGAACGGAAACACCAACGCTTGGGTTTTCCGGGTCTGTGTTATCTACTGTTGGATCACCTGACGTTGCTCTTGACCGCACCGCATCGGGCGTTGAAACTATTGGGTTTTCTGGGTCTGCGTTGTTTACTGCAATATTACTACCGGCAACCACGGACTCTATGCCGCCACCAGCACCGCCGCCAGTCCTACCGAGGCTCGTTTTTTTCATTGCGCCGCTCCTTTATGTTGGTATTTCTGATATGTTCAGCGTAGCGCGGCCAGTGCATCTAACCCAAATATCAGTGTCATTTGCCTCCGTGTCGTATTGGTCGCCATCTCGTAAAGGCTGTCCGACTGCATCATCGGATGGTTGCGCTGCGGCGCTAATTAAAATTGGGTTTGGTCCGTCAATGTATGACGCTCTTATATGCACCAGCGTTCCCGGAGCAATCCCAGTTGCGGCGTAAATTGACACAAACGGCGCACCCTCTGTTAATTCGATAATTTTAAAATCAGCCATTTCCTGCCTCCGTTTTTGTGTTATATAGTTTAGCCGCTGGATTGTCTGGCTCGTCGCCGTTTGGGTACTCTGTAACGTTTTTAGTGTACAATCGCATAATGTGCTGCTGGTATGAGTAGTTCGGGTTTTTTTCTGTAGCACGCAATTTCCATTGAGTCGAGCTGTATTTGTAACCCTCTATTTTGCTGTGTTTTAGGTCGTTATCAATAACATTACACGCAAAATAATACATTTCTCGTCTATACATCCCCTCGTCCGGAACCAACGTCTCTGTTGATGGGATTGCTGGATTATCTCTAGATACTACGTTTAAAATATTAAAAGTTTTTTTCCATTCATCGCTATCGCTGGGATTTTGCCAAAAAATAAAATCCGATGCCGATAGCATAACGTCGCTGCGTTTTTCGTGACCGGTGTCCGGGTGCATACAATATCTCCTCTTTTTTATCCGACAATTTGCATTAATGCGCTGCGCTCGCTCTCATTTCCCAGCGGCGCTACTTCTCCCAAAAATCTGTAAATCCTTCCCGTTACAGGCACCCCACCTCCAGGACTCCCGGTTGTTTCTATATTCCAAGCCGGGTCTGATGCATCGATCAGCGTGTTGTAATCTTTGCTTGGTCCGCTAACAATTTTATAAATATACAGGTTCCATATACGGTCCTCACCCCCTCCGTCAAACGCATTTTTAACAAACGCGGTACTAGCCGCTAAATCACTACTGTCGGATGTCTGTTGCGTGCCGACATTGGGATTTGTTAACACAGGAGACGTATCTGTTACTATCGTTGTGCCAGAGCCAGTCTTTTGGCCGTTGCTTAGGTCTTTTTTTAGTAATTGTTGGTTTAAATTATCAGACAACAAAACCCAATCCGCGCTGGGCTGGGATATTGGGTCTGAGTTTGTGGAGTCCTGCAGTGCTTGATAAATACTACCGTCGCTGGCAACAACAACCGCTCCAGCCAAATAATCTGTTGCGTTTGACCACCCCAAAATGCCCGATTGTTGGATTAATTGAGCAAATTTAGATAATAGGTTTTCTGTAGCATTAAAATCAGCGCTAGATGCGGTTACGTTAAACTGAGCGCCAGACTCTATATTCTCCGGCGTTATAGATGTGTTTTTGTAATATTCTCCAGTTACCGGCGTGCTGGGTTGAGTTACCGCCTGTTCTGCAAACTCAATAATTTTATTCATCGTTATACTCCGTGTCTTAGCGACCAAGTGGTGTTGCCAGTTGGAGTTATTAACTGGCTGCACGTAAACCTACCCCTCCCACCCCTATCAACGATTCCCGGGGTGGCCGGAAATCCGACATCAGATAACTGGATAGCAGGAGTACCTGCGGATGTTCGGGGAAACCTAGGAAATACTCGGAATGCCGTACTAGTACCGACAATCAGGTCCTGAATGCTGGTCAGTGTATTGTTGTCAGAATTTCTCAGGTCTATCCATAACGACCCGGTAAACCCGACGGGCGGCGGTGGTAATTCTGACTGAACAAATGCGGTGCTAGCCGCTAAATCGTTATCAGTGCCCGCCGGTTGTGTGCCAACATTTGGAGAATTTAATGTCGGGCTATCCTGTAGCGCAATAGTGCTGCCAGTGCCGGACGTAACAACATTGGTTAAATCTATCCTGACATACAAATCATCTAGCATAGATGACAATGTGCGCCAATCTCCAGATGTTTCAGGGTCCTCTCCGGTATTAGCGACATTAGCTAAATAAATAACACCATTTTTTTGCACAACTGCATTAATTATATAATCAACATCAATTAACCATTCCGGTATACCTAGTTTATCGAACGACTCAAAAAAACTGGATACTCTATTATTGTATTCGTTCAGCAATTTTGCGCTATTAACAATAATGTTATATGCGTGACCATTTTTTATCTCGTTATCTGTTAACGATTCGTCGCGATACGCTCTAAATGATATGGGGTTTTGTTCAATTGTTGTGCTAGCTGTTTTTGCAAAAACACCAAAAAAATCATTTAATCTAACCATCTAACCCTCTAACCCTCAATTTTCACTAGCATAACACCGGATTCAAATCTGTCCGTAAACGACGGATTAATTTTTCCGTCCATAACCATGATGTACCTAATTGTTTTACCCGATGTGTCTATAGTTCCAGCGCTATCATATCTACCATCTGCAACTGTTCCACCAGAGCCAACATATTGCATTACTGTGACGCTGGATGCTGTGTATGTTGCGCTCCACGGCTCCGCGTTTAATGGTAGCGTACTACTGTTAAACGACACAATCGCATATTGATAATCCTGCCCATCCAAAATTAAAGCATTTTTTACAAATGCAGTGCTAGCTGCTAAATCGTTATTAGTGCCGGATGGTTGCGTGCCAACATTAGGGTTTATTAGCTCCGGAGCATCATCAACAACAATCGTATTTCCAGTTCCGGTTGTATTTGCGTTTGATAAATCATCTAAAATATAATCATCAGCAAAAACAGAATCCAAACTCTGCCACGTTGCAGGGTCTGACAATGGATTAACTCCAGTGTTGGGCTGCAATGCCCGATATAATTTATTATCGCTAGCAACAGCTAGTCCGTTTTTTAAATACTGCGAATTAGGTGACCACGCCAGAACTCCGGAAGATTCTATTTCGGCCATATATTGCGCCATCAAATAGCGATATTGATTAATCAGTTTAGACTCGTCAACCAAGTCGTTGTATTTAAAACCGGTCTCTATTTCTGCTGTTGTCAACGTTACATCTCTGTAGCTATCCCCGGTTATTTTTTCCGCAGGAATAACTGTTTCAGCGTTTAACGCTGGGATTGGTGGCGATTGCTCTGTGCGCACGTTAGCCATTAAATACGTCCCCCTCGACCGCAGATTTGCCCTGACTGTAACCGTGTTCAAATCTATCGAAAACAAACGGCGGTTGTGGCCGGTGAATTACTTTTGTAAATCTACCAGTGGTAGGCATCGGCATGAAATAAACACGCTGTGACTGTGGCGTGTCGTCATATGATAATAAATTCTGTAAAATATAGGCTGGCATAGTGTCCGGAACAATTAACGCTAAATCACTGAGCCCGAGGTTTTGGATACTAATATTATAACCGTAAATTAACCTGACAAACTCCAACATCTCCGGAATCGAGCCATACTTTACATGGTTTCTAAAAATTTTCGCTTTTATTAACTGTCTATATTGTTCATCATCTGCTGGCAGGTCTCCGCCTAACGGCGCATTTTCTACATACGCTAGAGATTGGCTGTACCCTAAATTATCAGCGTCAAATGTAAACCAAGGTTTTTCTGCAAAATTTTCTAATATTCGCAATTGTCCAATAATGCGACCGATTACATCTAATTGCTCGCCCTGAGCATTATCTAAACAACGTAAACCCATGCCATCAACAATAGCATTATATAAATCTGCCATTTGTTGGTCAATTGCACCCTGCACGCCCAGCAATACGGGGCTGCGGTCAAATTGACTGAGCGTTAGCTCGCACGCCTTTTTTAATAAATCTAGTTCATATCGGCTAAAATCGCAAATCATTGAATTGTTACCGTAATATTAGATTCATCAAAATCAGCAACCGCATCATACGCAATCGGAACCTCGGTTGTTGAGCCGTTGACAGTCACACTAATAATTCTGTGGCCATTCACTTTGTTAATCGCAGTATACAAACGGCTAACTACAACTGGTTCACCCGGGGGAAAACCATCAGGATTAAATCCCGGTTCCGCTCCGATTGCGTCCGCGCCACCCACAGCGTACTCTACAATGCTTTTTTGTATTTGCTCGATGCCGTCACTAGGCCAAAACGCCGGGTCTGATATGGTTATAACTATGTCAACGTCCATTTGTATTTTTGTTGGTCTAGTAAAACGCACATCATACGGTGTTCCTTGAGCATCGTTTAAAATAACTGATGTAGTACCAAAAAAACTAGCGGTACATCCTGAGCGCTGCAGTATAGTTTTTGCTATTTCTAAATCATCTCCTCCCTCGACTACCACCGATTGCGATTTTGCTGGTATTCCGTTTGCGTCTGCAACTAACGAGTTGTTGATATAAACACGGCAATATTTGACCCCGTCTACATTTGCAACGTTGGCATAAACCGCATCCGCTGGAGCCGCGGCTGGTGCCATGGTTGATACTCTGCGTCTTAATTCAAAATCCAAATCAGTTTCGAGATTAATACCTACAACTACAGTAGAAATATTTGTTACACTATCCCAGCCGCCCTGGGGGGTTAAAATTTTAGTGATTGTATTGTCGCTAACAATTAAAACGCCCTTTTCTACCGCGGTTGCTGTTGTTGTTGCTACACCCGTGGCATCAAATGTTACACCGCTATCAATAACAAAAACATTAGTATCAAATTCGTCCGATATTTGTTGGCCTGCTGGTACCGTGTTTCCGTCCGTGCCAGTGAGTTCAATTTGAATAATTGTGGGGGTAGCTTTTTTACGCTCCAGCCCGTTAAGTTGCGCAATCCCGTCTAGCGCTGGGCCAACAGCTTTGGACGGGTCCCATTGATCAAATGCTAGTTGCGTAGCCATCCACGCATCCGCCAACAGCCCCAGCGGAACCTGCACTAGCTGCATCGCAGGGTCTGAGCTGTCAAAATCAGGGTTGAGTTTATTGCCCGTTCGCGGGTCCTGAACTTCTGATAGCTCTACTTTAGACTCGTTTAAAATATCATTGAGCCTTTTTGCAGCAAACCCGGCAGGCGTTACTCCGTAATCAGGCATGACAATTAGGTCTCCGCTCTATTTTACCAGTCGATAAAACATCAAAACACGTAAAAGCATCAATTTTATCAAACATATACCGGCCTATTTTTTTAAATTTCATAGTGCCCTTTTTGCCTTTTATTGCAAACTCTAGCAATTTCATGCTGCGACTATTTGATTTTTCAACAGTTTCACCGCCGACGGTAGTATAATCAAACTGGGCGATCGCTGTCATTTTTGGCTGTCTAGACAACGTAAAAACATCTAATTCTTTTCTGTCATCACAGTAATATGTCCGGATAATCATCCCAGCAAACATAAAGTTCATAGCACCCTCAACACAATAAAAATCATGCTCTGCAAGGTACACAAAAAAATTATCCGCTTGTTTTTTTGTGTACTCTGTAGCGTAACAGTGGGACGATAGCAACATTAACGCCATCAAAATATATTTTTTCAAAATGTTACTCCTGCTAATTTTTCCGTTCCATTCTCTAAAACTACAACTTGAGCCGTTCCGGTTACTGTGCGCGTTGGCATATCTTGACTCAATGTAAATTCCTCAATTCTAACAACGCCATCCACCGTTAATATTTGGTTTCTAATTATCGCCCCGATGTTGTCGGCCTGCATTTTGCTGCCGAGTATTCCATCCCTGTTTTTGGTTGGATACCAAGGAACGCCAACATTGACATCCAAAAACCACTCTCCCAGCTCTGTATATAGTCTAGTCTGTATACGGTCCTGAACTGTTTTGATTGGAGCACTCAATTCTATTCGCCCAAACTTGCCGATACTAAAATCAGAATTATTTAATGCTAGGCTAAACTCTGTCATACTGCCGTACCCGAATTACCAGAAACTGAATCAGTACCTATCGAATAACTACCTGAGCTGTGAATGTGATTAGACTGCTCCTTGCCGGCCACTGTCAATGATGTTCCGGCCGATATGCTCGGAGCTGTAACGCTAGCGCCCGTGATTGAACCAGTCACGCTTAAATCTCCGCCAATATCACCATTACCCGAAATACTCAAATTACCACTACCATTTATATTGCCCGATACATTTAGGTTTGGCGTATTTATATCCATCTTATTACTCGCGTTTACGGTAACAATAGGCGCTGTTATTGTTGCGGTCTGTGATGCGGTAACGCTTGATGATGCGCACACAATATTTACTGACTCTTCCGCCGTTATTGTTGAGTTTTTGCAGTTAATATCCGCTGACTCGCTAGCGTTAACCGTAGAATTAGTGCAATTAATAACGCAATTTTCTTCCGCGTTAATAGTAACATTAACAGCGTTAACAGTCATATCATCCGGGGCCATTTGAATATTGTGCTCCGGTGAACCCAGTTGAATAGCATCCTGATTATATTCTGATAGTGTCGCAATTGTTAATGCGTTGGGGATACATAGTGCATCTGATAAATCGTGGTGCCTAATTTCCGTTTCGTCCGCTGGCCGCTGTATTTTTCCACCGGCTTGCCAAAAATCCAGCGACCTATCGGATATCAATAATATAACATCATCGCCGCGATATATCGGCATTGTAATTGATAATCCCAGATTTTCGCAACCCGGTAGAACAATGGGGATTTTAGATATTTTAGGCACGTCAATATACTCACGCTCCCCGTCCTTTTCTTGTATTGTTTGGACTGCCGGGATGGCATCAATAACCCAAACCTGCCCATCTTTGTAAGGCTCGGAATCCGCCACAGCCGGAATGCACGTTCGCAACGCTATTAATTGTCTGTTAATAGCTGTTTTCATTGCGTCTGCCGAGTTTGATGATGTTGTATTTATCATAAATTAATAAAACACTTTATCTGTGATTGCCAAGCGTCTGCATGGGTTGCGCCTGATAATTGTATTTCGGTGACCTTATAAATCTTGTTTAGTATTGGGTTGATAGTGCTTTCCAGTCTGATTTTATCGCCCGGTTTAACCCTTGGGTCTAATATGGATACAATATCCACGCCAACGCGTTGTTGCAATGGCCCATTAATTAAAGGTTGTGCGCTAATCAAGTTTTGGTTTGACCTAAAAACATAAAGCTTAGTAGAGCCAACCTCATCATCAAGCGCCTGAAAAACTCCGTCTTGAATGCTCCAGCTAAATTTAAAATTGCGTGCCAGTTTATCTAGAGTTTCTACAGTCGAGCCGTAAAAAACACGCCCCTTTTCGGCTATCACACCGGCAACATTTATTTCGCCGATTGAGACATTTTCTAGCGTAGCGGCCAGCTCTCTAATCACGCTGTCTACACTGACACCACCAGCGATTGCTTGGTTGTAAAATCCGCGCAACTGTGGACCGTAACCATCCAAAATATTCATTTTTGTTATTATTTCACTATCACCGGCACGCGATGAAGTGCAATTTAGCACTCCGCCCTTACTTACTAACGTTAATTCCTCACCAACGTAACCAGCGTACAACTTAACACCTAAAATAGACTCGGCCAGTTTTTGCCTTAAATCTGGGCTTAAATTTGTTATTGATATTTCCGTAACGTTGGGGCTTCCGGTGATGTGCTTCTGTACATTAAAAATAATAGCTATTTCATTTGATGCGCCAGTGCTTGTTATAGATTTGGTGCTAGACGTCCCGGACTCATAATCTTTAACTCCGGTTATCTCAACTGTTACCTGCCTAATTCTACTCATTGTAATTGCCGCGCTGGGGGGAATAGCAGATTAAAATCATATGATAGCGGTAATGTTTCAGGGTCTGGAGAAAAATTATACCCTAGCAAATCTGAAAATAATTTAAAATCCGCATCGTCATCAAAATGATAAAGATTAGCAATAGTACCAATGCTTCCACGTCCGCGTGCGCCATCAACGCCACTTCCTAGCACTCTAAATTGTCCGTATTTTTCTGTTAGCGTTGGCTGTGTGCATAAGAGATTAATAAACGCCTTCATGGTTAGCCCTAACGCTAGCGGCTCGGATGTTTCCGTTAGTATATCTAGCGTATAATACCCCATGCGTTCGTTGTAAATCGTCCTAAATTGCAGGGTATAATCTCGCAACGGGCACACTATAACGCGAGAATCTGCCGAGTTTAGCGGTATTTTAATCACTGAACATTCCTAAAAAAAATTGTTTGCAATTTGATTTGCAAG
>WLWF01003408.1_pt1 | contig 10452 bp, 8 predicted proteins | sample 6718331 | NCBI WGS metagenome assembly WLWF01 (sample SAMN12718692, study PRJNA515312) | sponge metagenome | isolation source: marine sponge | host: Mycale hentscheli | place: New Zealand: South Island, Marlborough, Capsize Point | collected 2003-05-01
GTACAAGAGACCAAGCCTCTTGACATATCAGAAGAGTACGACTATAATGATGATGTAGATTTCCTTCGTACATATGGTCGGGCATAGGGTAGCACTCCTTACTGATACTCACTTTGGCGTTCGTAAAGGTTCACAAGTTTTTCATGATTACTTTGAAAAATTTTATTCAGAAACATTCTTTCCTACTCTTGACAAAGAAGATATTAAAACAGTCATCCACCTAGGTGATTGTTTTGATGTAAGAAAGGGTATTGATTACTGGTCACTGGACTGGGCAAAGAGAGTGTTCTTCACACCACTGAAGGAGCGTGGTATTGAATTGATTATGATTGTAGGTAATCATGATATCTTCTACAAACAATCACTGAGACTTAATTCACCTAGACTGAATCTAGTTGAATACGATAACATCAAGATTGTAGACGAGGCACAAAATGTCAATGTACATGGAGAAGATATCTTCATGGTTCCCTGGATATGTGATGAAAATGTAGACCATACCTTTGATACATTACATAATGTTACTTCTAAGATTTGTATGGGTCACCTAGAACTATCAGGGTTCTATGCAAACAAAGATTATGTATGTAACCATGGTATGAATCCTGATTACTTCAAGAGGTTTGATCAGGTTTTCTCTGGACACTTTCACAAGAAGTCTACTAAAGGTAATGTAACATACCTAGGTAATACCTATCAACTCTACTGGAACGATGAAGGTGACACCCGTGGATTCCATCTGTTTGATGTCAAGACACAAGAACTAGAGTTGGTAGAGAACCCCAACATCATGTTCAAAAAGATTTATTACAATGAGTCTAACAATACTACCTACGATCCTCTTGCGTATAAGGATAGTTACATCAAGATCATTGTTGATGGTAAGTCAACACCTAAGTTATTTTCTCAACTCGTAGATGAGTTATCTGATGTAGGACTACATGACCTAACAATCATTGAGAACACTGACCTTTCAGTAGATGAGGAAGTGGAAGTTGAGGCTGAGGACACTCTAACTACCCTAACTAACTATGTGAAAGCCATGGATGATGAATCAGTAAACAAGGAAAACCTAATCAACATCTTTAAAAGTTTATATGTAGAAGCCCAGGAGGTTTAAATGTACATCTTAACAAAGGAAGAAAACAGTATAGAAAGTGGTACCTATGCAACCTATGACGCTGATGGTATTACAATAGTACAATTTTTTGTTGACAAAGACGACGCAATCACTTATAATACACAACTGAATGCAGTTGGATTTGAATTACATGTTACTAAAACACCAGACGATAACATTGATAAACTATGTGACTTGATAGGTCATGCTTATACAGTAGTAGAACCTGGAGACATTGTTCTCCCTCGTATTGAAACTATGACAACCAATCTCTTCCGTGATCGTATTTAAAAAACTACAGTTCAAAAACTTCTTTTCATCAGGTGACCAACCAGTTGTCTTCAATCTAAACAATCATAAAACAACATTGGTCTATGGTACCAATGGTTCAGGTAAGTCGACAATGCTTGACGCCTTATGTTATTGTCTATTCGGTCGTCCATTTAGAAGTATCAATCTACCCCAACTGATTAATACTAAGAACAAAAAAGACTTACTTACAGAGACTGAGTTCTCTATAGGTAAGTCTGATTTCTTGGTTCGTCGCGGAATGAAACCAAAATTATTTGAGGTATATAGAAATGGTGAACTACTAGATGCAGCTGCAGCAGATAAAGATAATCAAAAGTATCTGGAGCAGAACATCCTAAAGATGAATCAGAAAACTTTTATGCAAGTTGTGATTCTTGGTTCATCTAATTTCATTCCGTTCATGCAGTTGAATAATGTAGGTCGTAGAGAATGTATTGAAGACTTCCTAGACATTAAAGTATTCTCTACGATGTCTGTACTAGCAAAGGATAGACTTCGTAGGATTAAGGAGGATACGAATCAGAAGAAGGGTGAAATATCAAACCTAACTTATAAGATTGACTTACAGGAAGAGAGACTGAAAGAGATTGTCAAACGTTCTGAGTCTGATATTGGTAATCTAAAAGAAGATATTAGTAACCTAGAAACAAATATTAAATTTCAGAATGATATTATTTTAGAATGTCAATCTAAAGATAGTAGTATTTTACATGAAGTAAAGACACTGATGAAAGGTTCACCAAAGAAGATGGTGACTGAGTTTAGAAGTGTGATTGCTAAGATGGATGGTAAGATAGAACGTCTTGTTAAGGATAGTGAGTTCTATCGTAGTAATGATGTATGTCCAACATGTACACAAGAAATTAGTGAAGCAGTAAAACAATCTATATGTTCTAAGAACACAGAAGAGTCTGATAAACTCATCAATGTAAAATCTAAAGCACTAGATGAACTTAATAAGTTTCAGTTGGTAGTCGAATCAATACAGACTAAGGAAGAAGACATTATAAAGAATCAGAACGATGTATTCAGAGCACAGACAAAGATTGACAACTATAATGTTGAACTAGGAAAGAAGTGTAGACTACTATCAGAGGCAAAGGAAGACTCCTCTGCTATTGAATATGAGAAAGGTAAGTTACAGGTACTGAAGGAACAACTAGAAGACCTTAATAACATAAAGGTAAGTCTATTTGAAGAACAGAATAATCATGAAGTGATTGTCAATCTACTCAAAGAGTCTGGTGTTAAATCACAGATTGTAAAAAAGTATCTACCTGTGATGAACAAGTTTATCAGGAAATACTTGACGGACTTAGAGTTTCCTATCTTCTTTACACTTGATGAAGAGTTTAATGAACAAGTTCAGTCACCATTCCACCAAAACTTTTCCTACTCTTCGTTCTCAGAAGGACAGAAAGCTCGTATTGACCTATCACTTATGTTGACCTGGAGAGAGATTGGTAAACTTAAGAACTCTGTATCCACCAATATCTTGATTCTTGATGAGGTATTCTCTTCCTCACTAGACGAGACAGGTAAACAGAATCTACTTACACTTCTCCGTTATGGTCTAGATGATAGACAACGTATTGTTGTAGTTGACCACACACTATCTCAAAACTTCAAAGATAAGTTTGACAATAGTATTGAGGTTACGATGCAAAAAGGATTCAGTAACTACGAATAGTTACGCCACATATACTTTGGGAGACCCAGTAACTACTAGACCACACATTGGTACCGGACTAGAGACCCTACCCACTGGTCTACCATTTACGTAAACTTTAGGAGAACCGGCTGAAATATTACCGACGTGAGGTACAGAACATGGGTCTTTACCATTAATAATGTGAGTCGTATTGGGGTCTCCTAGTAAACTTACAGGTAGACCATTAACAAATACTCCTTTGGATGTAGTAAGACGAAACGGTTGTCCGCAATCGTGCCAACTATCTAAGTCCATCAATCTTGCAATAGGTAGTCCCATTTTTAGTTCCTCGATACGTAGAAATTTACCCAACGGTTAGGGTCAATAATCTGTACTTCTAACCTACCATTGCCATTACCACCGGGGACAGCAACGATGTCACCGTTTTGAAAGTTGTGTCCTGCCTCTCCCTCAACAATACTGGCTGATGTAATTTGACCATTGCTATCTGTTGTGATGTCAACGTACAAACCATATGGGACGGGTGTTCTTATTTCAACATCTTCGGTGTCTTCTGGTGTAACATCAATAGTTGCAAAAACTTGAATGTTTTTTCCAGATCTATAATTATTACCACGATTGGTAATCTTAACGCTGTCTACCATGTCAGTACCTTTCCAGTACTTACGTTGGTCAGTTGCAGGATTGTACCAAACATCTCCACGTTGTAGTGTCTGTGGTTCCCTAGAACCATATCTTTCGATATCTGTTCCTCTTTTGTTTGGTGGGTCAGTTCCAATACCATCAAACCCACTAACCATTGTGTAAGGGTAGTCAATTGTATATCCAGGTGCAAGACTATCAACAGGGAAGTCATCTGGGTTTACGTATGAGGATACATCTAAGAGTTTTTGTATCCTTTCACTCACACTTTCTGGTTGTGTGATTGTTTGGGTCATAGTCAGGGTTGGATTTTGTATCACAGAGCCAAAATCATTACTTATATTAAAGTTAAATGTATATGTTACAGTAACTGACTGTTGATCTAAGTCAACATTGAATGAAGATATGATATCAATAGGATAGATTGGTGCGTGTTTGCCCTTCTCATCAGTCAAATCTTTATAATACGGTCTACTTGGAATGATAATTTCCTTTGCGTCATAGTCTCCTAGTAAACTAAGTGCTACTGAATTTCTAGGTTTGTATCTATATTCTCCTTTTTCAAAACATTCAAAATAGTTGTAACCACTGACTACAGTTTGTTCATTACCTTGTGTGTCAGTGAAAGTATATCTTGCATCTTTGTCACAACCTGCTTCTAAAATGGTACCTGCACCTTTGCCTCCAGGATCATTTTCTGAAAATAGAACAACTCCACCATATTGTTTGGGGTGGTTTGCATCAACGATTGCATTATAATCATCTGGATATATCCATCTGTTATTAGATTCATGAACAGAATTGACAGTGAAATCTACAAGTGTGTATGGTAGAGGAATTGGTGGTCCGTAGGTGATAGTTGTAGTTGATTCAGTTGCAGGTGGTGTAGGTGGAGTAGTCGTTATAGTCTTAGTTCTACTTACAAATGTTGCACTTACAAATTGATTTACAATATCATAGATAAAATCACTATCACTACTATAGTTAACTGAGTTAAAAGACCCACGGGTTGGCCAAGCAATAACAACTGGCACGGACTCACCTCCGATTTCTATACTATCAATTGTTGCAACACTTCCATTACTTGCTCCCCACGAAATTCCATACTCTACAGTCGTAATAACGATTGGTTGTGGAGGTCCACTTGTTCCAGGTGTTTGTGTCATGTTAGTTTAGAAAAATAGATAATGCAGTAACTTTTTGGATCCCCGTGATTGTTACGAACTCTGGTCCGATAACTTTTCTATTTCTTGTACCAATAACAGTTTGGTTAAATACACCAGTAATAGTTTCGTCATATGGACCAATGTGGCTTTTTTTAGTAGGTCCCAAAACATTTTGATACCACCCACCAGGTCCTACTTCCCAGTATACAGAACCAGGAATACCACGGGGGTTAGGACCAGGAAATGGTCGAACAATATGTGTATAGGTCGCCCTACCCTGCATAGAGGGAAAGTATGGACCAGGTATTGCAGCTTTAGGATCACCAGTTACATCCACACGTTCTGCACCACAGACTAAGTTAAGATATCCTGCGGACTTAATAGTAATACCACCCATGACATCATCGTTTTGGATGATTGCATTACCATGAACCTTAGTAATATTAATACCACCAGCTGGTGTAGCTCCACCAGGACCTTCTTTGGTACCTACTTCTGATACTCTTCTGATGACTGCCTCAACCATTTCTTTAGTTGAGACATACATTGACTTAGAACTCTCCATTGATATCTGCTGAGTTGCCTTGTTGACAATGTTGTCAGCAGTGAAGTTCATGTCAGACGCACTATAGAATTGTGCATTGTCCTTGGTTTCTAAGTCAAATGACTTACAATTAAGTTTGAACTTACCTTCTACATCAAAGATCAGATCTCCTTCTACAGAGATTGTAGAGGCTGCAGAACCCTTATCTGGTTTACCATCTGCACCATTCTGAACACTGGCATCGATGTGAATATCCCTAACAGCTTTAAGGTAGACACTACCATCTGCTTTAAATTCTAAGTGTGAACCACTGGTATGTTGTAAAACTACACGACCATTATCTGGTGATGAGTAGACAGAAAACTGACTACCATCAGGGAATACTTGTGGATAAGAATACTGATATTCCTGTTTCCCTGGGTCGTCTTTAAGTTTATATGTCATAATTAAGAGAGTGGGGTTCCTTGTGTTAGAAGATTAGTTGAGTTTTTACCTGGACAGAAACTTAGGTGGACATATCGTTCGATTTGTTTCGGGTTTTCCTTCTTGGATACAATACCCATCAATGGATATGCTTTTGCTCCTAGACCTGACCCATTAATATTAATCTCTGGGATAGATACAAATCCCCTACCATTATTTATAATCTCTATTTCAACGATTCTACCATCCCTGATAATAGGTTTAGCTTCTCCATTCTCCTCACCTGTATCAGTATCAATGATTGATACCGTCGTATCATCATCATAATCAAACCCTGTATTATCTACTACTATAGTAGATAGTATCGTATCACTATCGTCCTCGTCACTGTATACACCCATACAGTTGTCATCATCTGGTATCACTGATACTGATGGATTTGCAATGTTAAGATTCCAGGAGATAGGGTTGGTTAAAATTGCAACTAATCCACCTGTATATCTATTAATAACAGGAATAGGTGTACCAGAATATCCTTCAATATAAATCGATGGGAATGATTTCTTACATTCACTCGTCCCACTACGATTGATTGTATCATTTAGATAATCCCGTCCAGGATTAGTAATTATAATGGTGTTAGGTATACCTTGATTAAAATTTCGTGCAGACTCTAGGTCTGAACTCGGTAATGATGTCGCATATACTGAACCACCACCATCAGAGAGTGGTACCTCAGGTGTCAGTGCTTCTTCACATAAGTTATTACGAGTTGATTGTGTAGTTCCACCGGGCAATCCACCAAATCCCATGTTCTGGTAGACATCTTTTGATCGTTTAGATGACTTACCACTACTGGAACCACCACCAGAATTACCACCACCAACTCCACCAATAGAACCAAGAAAACCTAGTCCTGTGTTGAATAATCTTTCTGTATTACAACCAGCAAGATTACTATCACCAGACATCATACTTAATGTCGTCTTAGCAAGTGTCAATATACCTGCCTTGTTGAATACCAATAGGTTTGTAGTAAATTTAAATTGTAGTAGAAGACCTAGGTATTCATTGAACCCTGAGATGAGACCAAAAACATCCGACGCTCCTGTACCATTACCACCTGCACTTTCTGATAATACATTTTCAGCTGATTTTTCTGTTTGATCATTCACCATACTGATATTTTTGTTATCAGTCATAGAGTTTTCAGTTCTGTTATCATTTATACTAGCAACATCATTCACCATATAAGATAGATTACTAATTTCAACTAGACTTCTGTCAATACTTTGTTGTCTTGATGTATCAGCAAAACTAATAGTATCATCTACAATCAATTGAATATCATTTAATATACTATCTGTCATACAGAGTGCAGTATTATTTTGAATTCTTGTTTGTGGTTTTGTGATAGTTTCTCTGCTATTATTTTCATTTGCTGCATCTTCACCACTATTATTCATACCCTGTAGGCTGGCAAACACCTGAGAACATAGAGTTTCTAACATAGTATTGAATGCAACATTCCAGAAGTCATCTGCAGTAGATGTTGCAGTGGCAGCAATTTCTCTGATGGGTCCATCTCTATCCGGTATCGCCATGACAGTGAGACCCATTTTGAGTCTGTTAATAGTGTCTTCTAGAAAACCTTTTTGAGTTTGAATACCGGATTTTAATATTCCACAAATCAGCTGAGCAAGAATATTCATCAGACCATTCAGATTCATTCTTCCACCTGACATGGAATTGAATATGATATCATTATGAATGAATCTTGAAGCTTGTGGTGGAAATAACTCCTTCATTAGTGACTGGATTTCATCCCTTCCACCAACCATGGAACCACACTTACCATCTGCGATAGTACTATCTGCAGTTTGACCCTTTGGATTTCCTTGGGGTCCACGACTACGTTGTTCTGGTCTAGTTTTATCATTCTGTGATTCTTTAATTGGACACTCACCATCTGTAGAAGCTTCTAAGACTGTATCTCCTGAAGTATCCCCACTACCAGAGTTAGTTTCTGTCGACTCTCCCTCAGTTAAGATACCTTCGTTACCTTTTAGTTTGCCAAGTGCATTGACCTTATCAAATCCACCTTCCGTCAGTGTACCATTCTTAGCTTCAACTGATTTTCTATTGTTCTCTTCAGTCGTCTTTGCAGTAAAGTTAAATGAGTTCAACACCATTGGATGTTGTCCCTCGTTTCCATCTAGGAAGATACCGATAACCCAACTACCAGGTAGTAGACCATGCTTACCACCTACTCTATTCTGTTGAGGTAGAGTAGTAGGTAGTGCTACCTTCGCCCATGGTAGGTCCTCATTTTTAATTCCATCTTCTGACTTGTCATCTTTAGGATGCCACCCAACGCAACGAACCCTGACTCTACCTGAACGTTTAGGGTCATTAACATCTTCTACTTTACCAATGAAAAAACTAACGTTATCCTTTCCAAAGAAATTTGGATCCGATGCAGGACTGGTATTCATTGTTCACCTATTATAATATATTTATTGAGAGGATGAATCATCTTGTTGTTTAGTTGACCTGATAGTAGATAATTTAGTATATGCCTTTCCATCATTGGAGATATGGTGAGAGACTTGTTTAATAATATAAGAACCTGAGTGTTTCTCATTGTATGTGGATGGACCATTACCAGAATCAATCTTAGGAATTTTAATTTCTACTTTGTCACCTGCACGAATTTTAAAATGTGGAGGAATTACAAACCTTCCATGTTGATCTGAGAAAGTATTCTGTCTGACGATATTTTGTTGTAAGTATTTACGAGACTGATCTCCCTCATTATCAGGTGTTTTCTTACAATCAGTAGAGAAAGTTTCATTTAGAAACAATTTAGATACATACCGTGAAGTACCTTCAATATATTGATCTGCCTTTGGTGTTAAAGTTTCTGGGTCTGGTTTGTATGCAATCTCTAGGTACTCTCCCTTATCCATATCAAATGATACATTGACTGACTTATAAGCGCCGGACCTTAATTTAGATTGGAAGTCACCAATCTGTGGGAATTCATAATTGACAATTCCTTTCATTGCAACGTCCATAGACAATCCTGTCTTGGCTAATTGTAATTTAAATGTTCCTGCATCTTCATATCCATTACCTAGTAGTTCATCAATAGAACAAAAACGATAACCATCTAAGGTTTCCCAGAACATAAACCCAGTCGTGCCTGATGATTCACCTTCCTCTTCTTTAGCATTTACCTGACTATTTTGTGTTACTGCATGACTCATAACATACTTCATAATATCCAATGGTTTCTTTCTTGACCCCAGGAAATTCAGTGGTTCTCCACTTTGTTTAGTGTCTACCTTTGACCCCAGTTTCTTTGCCATCTCTTCGGCAATACTCTCTGGTTTTTCATTATTAAATCGTTTGGTAATAAAATTAGACTCGTTCTTTCTCACAGACTTTGAACTAAAGTCAATCGTATAACTTCTTTTCTGTTGATATACCTGTTCATCTCTCAATCCATTCATGTAACCTTCGAATTCTAACTTATCACCTTCTGCATTCTTTACACTGATTTCAATTTCTTCTATGAACTCTATTTGATTCTTCTCGATGAATCCAGTTCCATCAGTATCCATGATAGTAACTGAACCAGTGACACCTCCTATATAAATGTTTTCAAAAATATTAAGTGTTACAAACAAACCAGATATATCTTCACCTGCTAGTGTAATATTTTCAAGTTCGTAATCTGTGGGATAGGTAAATTTGTTTTCCATTATCCACCAATTCTAGAGGAGAGTGTATGTCTGGTCATGATTAGGTCCGAAGCAAAATTAGCACCAGAGTCATTGGGTAGGGTGGGAAGAGTTTCTGACTTACTTGAAGTGGTCATACCTCCTCCACCACCACCTCCACCACCATTGTTTATAACAATGGGTTGCATAACCATAGTAGATAGTTGTTGTCCTCTCTTGGTGTTATTTGCTTCATTAAAATTTGTCTTGAATTCGTTATCTAGTCCACGAAGATATCCTGCACCGACCTTATTGACTGTCTCTTGTGGTACAACATACTCACCTGGTGTTAACATTGCTGATACTGTATCTTTAGGACTAGGAACAAGTCCACCCTTATTGAATCCTAACTTTCCTTCGTCTGATTTAGATGCCTCTATTTGTTTCATAAATTTTTCATAACCAACGAGTGACTTATTAGAACCAACCCCCTTATGATATGACGCACCACTTTCCACTGGCATCGCAGCCCAGGTTCCTGCTACATTATTTGCAAAAGTTTTTGCACTCATATTACCAGATTTGAATTTGCTATACCCATCTTCTTCAAGATATACCATAGCCATCTTGTCCTGATTAACTTCTGAGAACTTATCATCCATTGAAAGTCCTGCTCTCTTGGCGTACTCGTCAGGTAACATCATTTGATATCTACCAATAGCAGCAGATTCATATCCTTTAGCTAGATGTGCTTTTTGAATTTGAACAACTTCGGCAATTGTTTTATTTGTGAGTCCAGGAAGAGATTCCCCACCAACAAGCTTATTATAATCTCCACGCGATTCATA
>WLWF01003410.1_pt1 | contig 10449 bp, 18 predicted proteins | sample 6718331 | NCBI WGS metagenome assembly WLWF01 (sample SAMN12718692, study PRJNA515312) | sponge metagenome | isolation source: marine sponge | host: Mycale hentscheli | place: New Zealand: South Island, Marlborough, Capsize Point | collected 2003-05-01
AAAAAATACATAACGGCAAACATCCTTGATGGTATCTAATTGACGAGTCAATCAGAGAGCATGGAACAATAGGTGGGGGTGATTGGTTGTGAAAAAAAATAAAAACAATAAATTAAATATAATAATTATTATTTCTATAACGCTTGCGGCTCCTTTGTTACTTATTATTCTTTCTTTGTCAGGATGTCAAACAACTGTAAAAGATCCTACAAAAATGGGCACTCCCAAAACTGAATTGAAAGCGCCCATCATGCTAGTTAAATAATTAGCTTATAACAAAATTAAGAAGTCTCTGAAGTCTCCTCTTCCTCAGATGACGAAGTATCTTTCAAAGCAGAAACCATCTCATCACAAACAAACTCGTTGAAGGTTCTACCATCTGGTAAGTCTTTGCCCTCAATGATTGTAGTCTTTCGTAACCACTGACAGCAATCTCGCATACCTTGATCGTAACTTCTGTTAGTTAATGTATACTCCACACCTTCTCGTATTAGTGACCCAATACTTCTTTCTTCTTGGCGTGATCTTCGTCGTAACCGATCTAACTGATCAGCATCAACAACAAAATTGAATGCAGTTTTTTCTTTCATGCTGTCACCTAAAAAGGAATTTCATCATCAAGGTCTACGTCTTGAGAAGACTGTTGTTGAGGTTGTTGAGGTGATTTGTCCATCCATGACTCGTCATATTGTTGTATGGATAAACGAATGTTGGGACCGTACTGTCCTTCCTTCGCACGATTAACTATACCATTGTCCCAACCTTGCACAGATAACAAGGGTTCCTTGCCTTCTTTTATACAGGCAGCTAGAAAAGCTACATGCTCTCGTGACACATGTAAGTTCCCACGAAAATCTGCCTGTGTCTCCTTCGTTTTATTTTTAGCTGGTCTTAAATTGCAGGTGTTTTCCTTCGGCTTGTTCTCTAGTTTCCATGTCATTTTTCGCTCTCCTTAATTGCATTTTCTCTATTCTTTAAAAGTGTTTGTGCTTCCTTAACTTTTTCAGTAATCCAAGTTAAAGTTTCTTTTGAAGACTGCTTATCACTATTGCTCAAGTCTTCACGTTGCGCTGAGTTGTCTTTCCAAAATTTAACTAGGTCCAACTTCGTTTGTTTAACATCATCAATGCCCATGTCATTGACCGAACCTTCAGTTGATGCACCAATGTTGCTGAGAAACTCACCCCAAACCTCTTTAATACTTTGAGGATCTAGCAGATCATCGTCCACTTTGTTAGATGGCGTTGGTTCCACCGATAGTTTATCGACTTTCTCGTGCGCTTGTTCCTGCTCGACTGTCTGTTGTTTTTCTGGCAGATCTTTAAAAGCAGTAGCAATTATGCCATCGTCATCCTGTTGTCCTGCTATTCCCAGTAGCGAACATAAACCATAGCGACGAGCGTAGGTAATGGCACTGCCTAATTTTTGTACGTTGCTCTTGTCATAAATAAGTTCAACGCCACCATCTTCTATGCAATCTCCAGAAGAGTGGATGATGCGTGTCACTAGCCTTGCTGGGTCAGGCAACACAACCTGTATCAGCGCAAGATTATGTTGTGATAAAATTGATCGAGCAACATTTAAACAAGTTGGCAAAGTTGTATACTTTCCGTAATTTGCTTGGCCATCTAGTTCTGGATTACTTATAGCAGATAAAGCCGCAACCAGATCTTCATGAAATTTTCCCATATTATTTACTCCCCTATTAACCATTTCCAAAAACTTTTCTTTTTATTCCTTGCTTGTGCGATCTCTTTATCACGAGCCTTCCTCGATTCCATCATCATGTCAGCCAAGCAATCTTGTTTATCAGGACGAACAACATCCCATGTTGGGTGATAAAATCTGTCACCTCTGCCACTAACAATCTCTTTATATTTTTCATGACCTAGTTTGTTTATTAGAATGCGACGCACTGATTGGTGCTTGATGTTAACGCTTGGATGATTAACGATATCGCTGATCTTTGCGCCCTCTTCAAACTCATCTACAATAAATCGATTGCGATCTTCCTTAGTTACTGTCATCTAATTTCCTCTTGATACTGCTCACAAAATGGAGCGACTTGGCAATAGTTGCCGACACAACGTGCTGGCTCTCCTTTTCTTTCGACTACTTCATAGTCATTTTTTGTTTTCATTTTCTCATAAAATCCATTTGCTTCTTCAAAAGAGTCAAAGTTCTTCACTGATCTGACACCACCAATCTTACAAACAGCCCAGACTGAATCTCTTTTCCAGCGATCTGCGTCACTGCATGATGGAAGAGTTCCATCAATGTCATACTCAAAGAATGCATCTTGATGTGCGCTTACACGTTCATTAATAAAATTAAACTGTTCATCTCGTGACCACATAGGTATCTCTTCGATATGGACTGATGCCTGTGGGTAGCTGTTACTGTTGAGCGCTTTACTCTTTTGCCAGTCACGCAAGATTGCAATGACTTGCAACCGATCAATTTCTATTTTTAAATCAGCATGTGCAAGGTACGCATAACAATTTAATTGTTCTTCCCACTTTGATTGATTCTTACCAATGGCATATGCACTGGTAAACTTCCAGTCCATCAATATCTTTTGGGTGCCCTCTGTTCTAATAGCGTCGCACTGGCCTGCCACTTTCCAGCCGTGGACCTCAGCAAACATTCTCTTCTCTATGATATCACTCTCGTCAGCGCCCTCTTCAAGCACTGTGTGTATGCATTTGCCAAGCAATTTCCAAACATCATCTGATATATCAGTGTCTATTTTATCTTCATATTCTTTCTGTAATAATGAAATTCTTGGCGATGATAACAGACGTGTTATAGTAATCCTGCTATCGCCAGAGTCGTACTTGTCTCTGGCTAAAAGATTAAGAAACTGGTGGGGCAAGCCGTATTTATTTGTGATCATTAGTGATACCTTGTGGGTTGCTATTGCCAACTCTTATATAATGTTATATATGGTTAGTCAATGGATGAAATCAAGTTTGAGATAAAGGGTCAACCCTACAGTAAGGCTAACAGTCGCAAGCTTGTGTACTTTGGTACACGCCCTGCGTTTATAAAATCGCCAGAGGCAAGGGCTTATGTAAACCTTTTTAACGCACAATGCCCACAGTTACAGCCACTTATACCATACAATAAAAATGTAAAGCAGGACGTGATCGTATATATGAATATCTTTTACGCAAGCCGTAGACCTGACCTTGATGAGTCGTTAATATTGGATTGTATGCAGGGGAGAATCTACGAAAATGACAGGTGTGTAAAAGAGAAACATATCTTCTGGGGGTTGGATAAGTCAGACCCTCGTGCAGAAATATGTGTAATAAAAATGCCGTCCCCCTGATTAGGGGACGGCAGTTGAGGGAGTTATGTCAAAAATAATCACTTGTAGGAAATCAACTTGACAGAGGTAGTATAATGCAAATGTCTGAGCAGGACAATTATTTTCACGATCAAATAAAAACACGAGCAAACAGCGCTAGAGCAGGACTTTCAACAACAGCTAGGATTCGCTGTCCGGCCTGTGCAGATAAGCGCAAAAAAGACAATGACAGATCGATGGCGGTCACGTTCTTCAGTGAGCGACTCGTGTACAAGTGTCATCATTGTGATGAAGGTGGGGTTATTTTTTATGACCGCAAACATGAAAAGCCAAAGCGTTCTTATCCAAAAGTACAACGTATAAGTAATCCTTCACCATCAGCTATTGATTGGTTAGTAAGAGATAGGAAGATAAGCCCACAAGTAATACAAAAGTATGGCGTGGAAGCGAGTCGTAAATACTTCCAGAAACTAAAAGCTCAAGCTGACTGTGTTGGCTTTCCATTCTATAACAATGGCGAAGTCTATGCGATGAAGTACCGAACTTCTGGTGGTGAGAAGGCTCACACACAAGAGGGAACAGGTGGAGCGCAGAGTTTCTTCGGCATAGAAAGAGTAGATCCTGAAGCAAAGACACTGGTCATATGCGAAGGTGAGATTGATTCACTCAGCCTAGCAACTGCTGGTGTGCCCAATGCCATGAGCGTCCCGAATGGAGCGCCAATGAAAGCCTCAGAAGTAGAGGTAGATCCTTCCAATGACCGCAAGTATGGTTTTGTTTGGTCTGCTAAAGACCTCTTAACGCAAGCAGATAAAGTTGTCCTAGCAGTTGATATGGATGGTGCTGGTCAGGCATTGGCCGAAGAGTTGGCTAGGCGAGTCGGTAAGGTAAAATGCTGGCAGGTTGAGTGGCCTGAAGGTTGTAAAGATCCTAATGACGTGCTGGTTAAGTATGGCAGTGAAAAACTTGCAGAAGTTATCGATGACTCGAAACCTTGGCCTATAACAGGACTGTTTGATGTTGATCATTATGCCGAACAAGTTGAGCAGATATATGATCGTGGACATCAGCGTGGGTTTTCTACTGGGTTGGACTGTGTGGATGAGCTATTCACGATAGCGACTGGGCAACTCTCCATCGTTACAGGTCACCCCTCATCGGGCAAGTCTGAGTTCCTAGATCAGATCATGGTGAATATGGCTGAGGCATATGGCTGGTCTTTTGCTGTTTGTTCTTTCGAGAATGACCCTCCAACGCATATTATTAAACTAATGGAGAAACACGCTGGCTTACCTTTTCACGACGGCCCTACCATGCGGATGTCTCGTGCTGAACTAGCACAGGCAAAGGAGTGGTGCAGTCAGCATTTCTTTTTTGTTGAGCAGAATGATGGCGAGCCAGCAACGATTGAGTCGATACTGGAGCGAGCGCAAGCGGCTATCCTTCGATATGGGGTGAGGGGTTTGGTCATTGATCCGTATAACTATGTTGACATTGACAAGTCAAAGGTAAGTGAAACAGAGGCCATCAGTCAGATGCTGACACGCTGTCGTCTGTTTGCACGAGCGCATGACGTTCACGTCTGGTTCGTTGCTCACCCAGCAAAAATGATGCGAGATGGTGGCGAGTTCCCAGCCCCAAAGGGGTATGACATATCAGGATCAGCAGCTTGGTTTGCCAAGGCTGATCTGGGTGTAACTGTACACAGAAAACAAGACACAAACATTTCAGAAATCCACTGCTGGAAGGTACGCTTCAAGTGGATTGGACAACAAGGGGTAACAAATGTCGAGTACTACAAATCAACAGGGCAGTACAGAGAGCCATTCGAGTACACAGGGGGTGGGGTTCAATCCCCAGTCTACATTCAAGGCAGAGATTAAGACGCACTCCGTTACAGATTTTTTAGTTATGGAGACTAGTCTTCCACCAGACTTCATCACGCTTATCAATAGTGAGATTGACAAGTTACTAGCAGAGGAGAACGTCAAAGATAAAGACTTCTCTGGAAACCTAGTAGGCCAGATTAAAAATGGCGCACAGCTTGTGCTGGAGAAAGACAGGTGTGATGCGTTTCATGGGGTGTTTGGTGTAGCTGAAAGCATGGCCAAGGAATACGCTAAAAGGTTTATGATGATCGGGGCTGGTGATGTGGCACAACAAGGTGCCGTTGATTACATACATGCTGATTGTTATGAGGCATGGACAGTTCATAGCTTTAGAGGGGATTACAATCCCATCCATGACCACGGCAACCGACTCGATGGGGACATGAGCTTTGTGATTTACACACAAGTGCCACCTGATATGCGAAATAAAGAAGCAACAAACATGAAAAGTGCTTCAGGTTGGATGGATGGTTGCATCAGTTTTGTCAACGGCCCGACGAGCCAGAAAGCTTTGGCATCATTTCGCTGGCCTAAAGTTCTTAACATTATTCCAGAGGTGGGGAAGATGGTCATCTTTCCACACTGGCTGAACCATATGGTCTATCCGTTTGACTGTGATGGGGAGCGTCGGTCTATCAGTGGCAACATCACGATGATGACTGAGGAGCATCATCAGATACTGACGAGTCAACTTGAAAATGGAGGGCAGAATGGCGGGGACAGCCGAAAAAAATAATTACAATCCCGGAGTTCCCGGTAATAAAAAAAGTTTCCCGGACGGGGAAAAATATTATTTTAACGGGCTAAGTTTGGGAACCAAGGCTGATTATGTTCGTATTGACGAGTCACAAAGAAAGAATATATCAAGGGGGGATGTGTTGGAGGAAGCTCGTAATTTAATTTACGGGGATCGTGCTGAAACGCACGGGGATGTTGAAGGAAACTTTGGGAATATCGCAGGTTTATGGAGCGTGTATCTAGGTCATACAGTTACTGCGGAAGATGTGGCTTTGATGATGACCCTTATGAAGATAGCCCGAACAAAGTCTGGTGATGTCAACATGGATGATATTGTTGACGCTATCGGATACTTAGCTTTAGGGGGGGAGTTGGTCTCCGCATCCATAGGACAGGATGCGGAGTAACTATATTACAGATGGTTGCGAATAAGATATCTGATCTGTGCAGATGTAGTTCTCTCGTTCTCATCGCAAGCTTTCTTTAGCTTAGATAGGCAGTCTTGATCTAACACGATGTGGATTCTATTCGTTCCACCATCCTCAACCTTCTGAGTTGAGGCGTTGTTTGAGAGTGTTTTCGACGATGTGCCAGTAGCAACTTGCCCACTCTGAACCTCGCTCGTCAGATTGCTCTCGTGTAGTTCTTGCATTGTGTATTCTCCTCAACTTATTCAATAGGTTTTCTGTCTTCTCAGATACATGGACAAAGGTATTGTCTGTCATTTTCATCTCCTGTTCTATCACACTGTGTGTGCTATAGCAATCATTCTGTATCATCAGGTGTGCTGTCTTGCCGATCTTTTGGGACCAGCTTGACAATCTCTGCGGATTTAATTTCCTTAGTCACCTCACTAAATTCTGGCGATTGAAGAACGTCATCATAAGTTGCTGTTTCCAGATTGAGTTGGACACAATCACCATTAACAGTAATGCTTTCCACTTCAGTTGTCATGCAGACGTTCCCTCGCATCCCAACAAAAACTATGATCTCTTCTCGCTTGGCTTCAAGCATCACAGCTATGTCAGCTATACTCAGTTGAGCAAGTAGTGAGCCGAGAGATTCAGCTTTGATCTCTCGCTGTCTACTAAGATGATGACTACTTTCAATATACATCAGGCACGTCCTCCCATGTCACGAAGCCTTTGCCCCAGCAACGCTCACAGTCATCTTCTCTTCGGACATCATCGATCCACGGCCCATGTTGATCGATCCTGCCTACCTGAGAATCTACCATGACCCTGCCGTTGCCTTCGCAATCAAGGCACTCGAACTCAAAGTCAGGGACAATCTCATCCCAGTCGTCTCGCAATGCATAAAGAATTTTAATCCTTACTGACGAGTCAATGCAAAGCTTTAGCAAAGACCCGATAGCTTTTGGGTCATTCTCTTTCTGGATCTGCCCCATGATAGTGTTACACATAATCGTTCTCCTCTTCACTCCATTCGTGGATTCGTTCTAATGTCCAATGGTGTCCATCATCTGTCTGAACCCAGTCGAACTCTTTTTCTTGCAACCTATCACCTCTGGCTATCTCCCAAGCCTCTGTGCTATTCTTAGCTTCTATGATTGCTTGGTAGCCTACGTCTTTGGTTGCCACTATCCGAAATTTCTTCATCAACATTCTCCTTTCGATTTGTTAGTTAACACATAGTCCTTGGTGATGGTGCCAAGTTCTTTGTTGCCACGCTTGTGTGATTTGACCCACACTCTACGCCCATCATGTAGTTTGCGGAAGTGACCACGAACATCGTGGAGTCTTTTCATTCCCTGCACTTCCTCAAGGAACTCGTCTGGTGTTATGGTTACACCATTCTTTTTTGGCAAGTTGATCTCAAGAACAATATGAGAATTAAACTTGGTACGCTTGCCGTATCTGATGCCAGACTTGCCAGTCATTATTCTGGGGGTTCTTATTACCCAGTCATAGTTAAGTGTATGCAAGAGGCAAATCAAAAACCTCATGTCCCCTGTTGCAAATGATGAACACATAACATTGCTAATTGCATTATGATCTTCAGCATCATAATGATCATCAGTTAATGATTTCCGTGGGATAAGCCAATCTATCGAAGCAGATTGCACAATGCGTATTCGCTGTGCAAATTTGTATCTTCGTAGGAAATCCCAAGCTTGTCCATACGACCAATCACCCCCAAGGGCTATGGCAACTTTGTGATCATGTTGTTTTGTAAATTCTTGGAACTCATCTTCTGTATATTCAGATAGAAAGTCTTTGAGCAAAGCTCGCTCATCTTTTTCAGACCAAGCTTCTTGAGATAAAACAAATGATTGAGGTGTAAAAGCAATAGGCTGACGAGACAGAGACAACTTTGCTTCGTTGTAGGCAACAGGAAAAACAGGTGTAAAAGAGTAGTGATCTTCCTCTCCTGTACCAATGAAAGGGTAGTCAATTTCTTCAATGGTATAGCCAACGTATTCCGCACAATCCTCTAAACCAGCTTCCCATTGTCTGTGTGCGTTGATGCGGTTGGTACTTTTGTAGTGTTCACCAATTGCATTTTGCCGAACAAGCTCATCCCATTCTATCCACATGGGAACATTCGGTGGAATGGCATTATCAATCATGCCTGATAATTCTTCAGCAGTAACTGTCATTGATGCTAGTTGTGCGTGTCGCACCATTGCATCGTCAACAGTATAACGAGTAGCCTTACGAAGAATATTGTATTGACGTTGTATCCTCTCTCTTGAAAAAGATGTGAGCCTTGCCTTCTCCCCTTGCTCGACCTTACGAGCAACGCTAGGGCAGATGTGAGGTGTGCTTTCGTAAGTAACCAGACCAATCTTTGGAGCAGATAAACCAGCCAGAACTTGGTCAGCTAAATTGTAATCTTTAATCATGATAACTCCCTTAAATAAGAATGTAACTCTTGGCCTATGTAAGTCTTTGTTGAACAAAGCTCGGCATACTTGTGTGGTAGGGGCACCTCGTAGTCGGGTTCGCCATCTCGTGAGCAAACATAGAGAATGAATCCTGAACCTGACTTCTGAAAGCAATACCTTCGACGGCTTTCCCTGTAATACACACAACAGTTGCCGTTATCTTCATAATCAAATCGTAAAAAATTATGTGATGTCATTTTCCTTACCCTTGTTGCTGATGAGTCACTGGTAACTTGTATAAAAAAAGGGCAACACCCAGCTAAGGATGTTGCCCACGAGCCACGAGATACCGAAAGGTAGAGTGAATTGTCTCTGCTCGATGTCGGGGTTTTGGGTGGGGCACTCGCCGACTAATCCCCTCACAGTCGTTAGCCGACGTAACGCCAGACCTTGATCTCTCGACTGTGATTAGTCTTACGAGTAGACTTAATCCTTTCCCCTGTAAACTCCCACTCTTTGCCCTTGAACAAAGAGCCAGCAGAATTACCCAGTGACTCGGTGATACCTTCTCGCTCGAATGCTTTGCCGACATCATCAGCAGATACTGTTCTGCTTTCTCTCAGCATCGCAATTTGTTTGGCAACGTGACGAGCATGTTCAAGTAACAAATGCTTGCCACCATATTCAGCAGAGGTCATGCCCTCTTCTTTGCGTCGATTACTTTCTGCCACGTCGAACAAGTCTAGTTCTTTATCCATTATCTCACCCCTTTGATACTAGACAGTAAATTGTCAACCTCGAACAAATCCTCAAGATCAAACATATTCTGCAAAGTGACTCGATATTCGCTGTAACAATCATCGCATAAAGGTTTTTTAAACTCGTTCTGTGATGTTGTATCATCTTCATTTTCACATTCTGCACACTTCATTTTATGTTCCATAACTTAACCTTTCATTTGTATTATTACTTGATCTAAAGATGGTGCGATAACAAGCAGTCCGGCGATTGCAACCGCACCAATAAAAGCAACGATAAAAGACAAAACAAATTCAGTCTTGTCAGTCTTAGCCCAATCTGAATTGGGTCTACTCATAGCTTTCTCCTAAAAAAGTGGCCATTCTCATCGACTTCGTGACCAGTTGGTGGGGCAACTACCCATGAGGTCAACGAGAATGGCTGTTATTATCGGCTGATCTGGACAACTTCAGCCCAGCTTGCTTGCTTCTCAAGATTTTCCAACCAGTAAGGTTGGTCAATGCAAGCACCGATCAGTGTCGGACAGGACGGCTCGATGATCTTATCGTAGTGATCTTCGCAATCACTGAAGACCACGATGGCATCAACGTCCAAGTCGTTCTCTTCTACATAATCGAAGGCACCCTTGGTGTTAGTGCCCCCATAGTATCGAGTGCGATCAATCTCATCACCAGCTTCCACCACCTGCACATCTCTCACACTGTGTGTGTACTTGATGACGTGAGTAGTAATATCAAACTCGCTGGCAATGCTCTGCAATTCTTCGCAGAACTGGGCAAACATCTCATCATCAATGCATCAGAAAAATCAGGACTGTACCCCAGCTCCTTCTTAAAATCATCCTTCCTGATCACTCCCAACTTCCCCTCCTTCATCCAATTCCTATTCCTGACAACTGACAA
>WLWF01003411.1_pt1 | contig 10442 bp, 11 predicted proteins | sample 6718331 | NCBI WGS metagenome assembly WLWF01 (sample SAMN12718692, study PRJNA515312) | sponge metagenome | isolation source: marine sponge | host: Mycale hentscheli | place: New Zealand: South Island, Marlborough, Capsize Point | collected 2003-05-01
GCACAACGTGAGAAAGCACCTAAGTATGACCAGCTATCAGCTCAAGCAATGAAGAATGCGTCTGACGAGAAGACAGCTGCAATGAATGCTGAAGCAAGCGTGCTTGGTACAGGTATGCAAGCTTATGGTCAGACCAAGGGTTCTGCAATGATGGCAAAAGCACAGATTGAAGCAGCTGAAGCACAAGCGTCTGCAGCTAAGAGTTCTGGAATGATGGGAGCAATTGGTGGTGTTTTTGGTGCAGGCTTGAAATTATTAACTGGTGGAATTGCTTGAAGCAAAACAAGCATTAGCAACTGTGTAAAATAGTAAAAGACTAGTAGAGAGTACAGCTGTGAATTTTGACATTCTTGGTAACTGGCAAGGTGGCGCAATTAGAGATGCGGGTGATGAAGCAATTAGAAAGTATGGCAAAGATGCATTAAATAATATTGATATTGGAATTCTTGAATCTGGCTTCGGTGCCACAAATGATCATGTCAGAAACTATATTAAAAACAAACAACAAGGTGCGCTAAACGATTCAGAATTACGTGCAAGAGCTATTAGTGCAGGACTTACAGGAGCAGATGGATCTGGTGGAGCAGACTTTGGAGACACTCAAGGCTCTTATTTATCTAAGATTGTAAAACAAGAGAAAGCCGTAAAGAAGCAAGAAAAAGCGTTAGCCAGACAAGAAAAAAAAGAAGACAATGCTACTGCATTATCTAATGCAACAACATTAAAAGGAATGGATCTTCAAGCAGGGAGAGACCAGTTCAATGCAACACTACAGTCGCAACAAAATCAATTTGCTCATACTGCTGAACAAAATGCACTTACACGTAGGCATGAGACAGAGCGTGGAGATAAGCGTGATGCTCTGAGCCTACAGATGCAGGTAATGCAAAATGACCTGGCTGAGAAGCGTATGGACTACGACCGTGAGACACGGCGCATGGATAAGCGCAGTGCTGCTATTGCACAGTTGATGTCTGGATTAGGATCACTCGGTGGAGCGTTTGCTCTTTAATTAAAAGCCAGCAATCATTTGATTGAACTGTTGCTTTTGACCTGAGCTGTAGTTATTAGAAGGTCCAACCCATGGAGAAATATTACCAACTCTTTTGATGTGATTTAAGAAGATACTATCTTGTACTTGTGGTGTGAATTTAGTGTCCGGTGAAAGTCCCATGCGTCGTGCTTCATCTTGTAATGTAGATCCAATGAATTGATAACGTCCTACAGCATGCAATCCACCAGAAGAAATATGTTCATCCATACTTAAGCCACGCTGTTTGGTATTCTGCTTGTGATAAATCTGACCAAGTGTCATATCTGTTAAAGAGGAACCGTAAGTATCTTTATAAGAGCCACTCTTGCCTAATACTTTAGTTCCGCCTGCAGCACCTCCTTGATTAAAGGCTTCATATCCCCAGTCACCTGATTCATATTTTGCAATAGCGTCTGCAACAATCTTTTGATTACCAGAAAGAGAACTACTAATAGAAGGACTTGCAGTTCCCGAAGTTACTTTCCCAGGCGTGTCTCCAGTGCTTGGCTTGACAGGCTTGTAAGGGCCAATAGCATCAAACTCACTTTGCTGCCTTTCTTTAAGTCCAGCCATGTCGGAGTTATAGTTGTCAAGTAATCCTTTAAGCCCGGACTTAGGTCTTTCCCTACCTTTGGTATTGTCGGTAGCTGCAAGGAACCCAGCACCTGCAATCTTGCCAATTGCTGCGAGACCACCTGCTTTACGTTGGCTAGCTTTAATTTCTTGTCCTTTATTAAAGACGTCAATCTTGATTGCATTCTGTTTCTGATCTGCGTATACACTTTGAGCTACATTTGTTAGCTTGGCTTCAGCCTGCATAGCAGCAACCTTTTCATTAGAAGCAGTCTGCATTGCAACTTTAGATAGCATCCCGTAATCAGGACCAGTCTTACGTTGAACGGCGTGCATTTTGGCAGCACTATCAGCTACTGATTTGCCTGCTGCTGCATAACTACCAGCGTTACTACCACCAAGAGAAGCAAAGCGCATATATCTAACAAGTAACCTCTATCTATTGTAGTAAAGATAATAGATAGAATGGAAACACCTGTTTAATGAAAAGAGAAAATGGCACAGAAAGGAAGTATTGACAAAGGCATGTTTAACTTTGACGCTGTGATGAAAGAGTTTTACAATATGAAACCGGATAAGGATGATACGGAGAATCGTGCGATTAAAAATAATTTCCAAGCCAATATGATCCAGTCTGGATTTGATGCACAGTTAGCAAAAGATATGGCATATCAGCAATCAGCGATTGCACAATCTAATATGATTACAGCTGCTGACTTGGAAGCGCGTAATACGTCAAGCAATATGGCACAGGAGTTTAACTATGGAATGCAATCCATGGGGTCACAATTTGAATACCAGGATAAGTTTGCCAATAATCAATTTGACCGTGACCTAGGAACGCTTGCTGCAACAGGTGAGCAACAGCGTTCTACTCTTGGAGCACAAGGTTCGCAAGACCGTTTAACAGCTGTGGTGCAGGGTGAGCAACAGAAAGGCATTGCAGCTGTACAAGGTAAATATCAGACACAGCAATCGAATATAGCTGCTGGTGCTTCTAAATACGGCTCTAAGCAATCAGCAGATGCTAGTAAGTATGGTGCTCAACAAGCAGCAGGTGCCAGTAAATATGGAGCAGACGCTCAGAAAAAAGCATCGATGTATCAGTCAGATGCATCAGTCACCAATACTAAAACACAAGCTGATGCCAGTAAGTATGGTGCAGATAAGTCTGCTCAAGCGTCGATGTATGGAGCTGATGCAACAAAGGAAGCAAGTATGTATCAATCAGATTCTGTAATTAAGAATACAACTGAAACAGGCAATCAACAAAGACAGACAATGGGTTATCAAGATGACCTAGATGCAAAGAAAGCAGACAGGCAGTCTGCTCGTAGTCGTGCAATGGCGAGGTCCTTCTAATGCCTACAAAAGAAGCAACAACAGGTAAGGTCTACCTCACATATGTAGACCAGTGGCTAGACACACTACCTGCTGCAGAGAGTGAAGACTTCAGAGAATTTGCTGAGGTCACACCAAGCATTATTGAAATTTGGGTATATGCAGGCATCCTCCAATATCCCGGCACATTCAACGATATGAGCCGTTGGGTAAAGATGAAGTATAAAAAGCTAAACCGTCGTGAAATTCTTAATAGCGAAATTGCTGCTCTACACTCCGATATACAAGAGCTTCGAATGGCGATTACCTCAGGCGAAGTCAAAGCTGATAATGGTTGCCAACGCCTTGCTGCCTTGGAGAAAGAACTCCGCAGTCATATTGAAACATCGGACAAGATGAACCGCACGACAGATAAGCGTGGACTAGTCCTTGCAGGTGCTGACCGTGTAATGCGTGAGATGACTGGCATCTTTAAAGATGACCCACAGTTTGCAGAACCCATTGAGAATGCAATGAATGCTGTGTGGGCAAAAGTATATAGTGAGTTGAGTAACACATAATGTACGGCGCACCTGTTACAGGTCCGATGGAGATACCACAGCAGATTGCTAGTGCATTCTCTAGACCAGAGATGGCAGAAATGCCAGAGATCAAAGATTCAACGACAGGAACCCTACGTCTTGAAGGAACTCTTGCTAAACGGATGCCTGCAATGCCATCTGGTGATTTAGACAATTTGAGCTTCTCTAACTCAAGGCAAGTAGAAGCTCAACAGTTGATGAATGATATGAGAGCTTCATATGATATTACACGTCGACAGTCAAATAGAAGTAAAGCTATTGCAAAAGCACGAGGTCGTCAAGCACAAAGAGCAGCGGAGCGCCGATAGACTGTAGGAAAGATAACTTACTTATATGGCAATACCTAGTGCAGCTTTAGCTTATCGTCGTTCAGCATTAATGACGGCAACTAAAGTAACAACTAAGCCGCCATCAGCAGAAGTATTAAGAGCACGAGATGACTTTAAAGACTTCTGTGTCTTCATGGGTAAAGCTCCTGCTAAGCATATGCTTGAGTGGCATACAGAATTATGCACTGGTGTAGATAGTGAAGTATTGATGGGCATTGGTGGACCCAACACTGCAATCCTTGCACCACGTGGTTCAGCTAAATCTACAGTGCTTGGACTATTTGCAGCGTGGATGATTGGTAGACATACCGCAGCCAAGAAGATGTTGCGTATACTATATATTGCATATATGGTTGACATCAGTAGAGCCAAAAGTGCAACCATTAAGGGTATCTTAACTAGTAATAAATACCGTGAAGTCTTTCCAATGGTGAGGCTTTCAAAGATTAAACGTTCAGACGAATACTGGAGTATTGACTATGATTTTGCAGGCATTGACACAGCAGGTGAGGAAGCTTTCACAATTGCGTGTGGTGGTCTCAAAGGTGCAATCACCTCTAAACGATCGCAGCTGGTGCTTATTGATGACCCTATCAAATCTGCCGCTTCCATCAACAATCCAGACATTCGCCGTGAGATGGAGCAGACGTGGTCTAACGTTATCGCACCAACGATGTTCCAAGGTGCACGGGCTATCTGTTTGGGAACCCGCTTCCACTTTGACGATATTCACGCCACTCTCTTTGTCCCCAAGAACAACTGGAAACAGATTGTCCAGAAAGCTGTCATAACAGACGCAGACGGTAAGCAGCGAAGTTACTGGCCAGAGTTCTGGTCAATGAAATACCTTAACGAACGCAAGATGGAGGACCGTGTTGCATTTGCTTATCAGTATTTAAATACTGCAGTTCGTAATGCAGACGTTGGCATCTCACCCGAGTTAATCGTCAAAGATGTAGTGCCCGAAGATTACGACTGCCTTGGCGTAGGTATTGACCTTAGTGCTGGCTTAAGTGAGAAGAATGACTGGACGGTTATGACACTTGGTGGAATTAAGAACGGAAAGATTTACTTGATTGACCAACGTAGGTCAAGAACAATGGGCAACTTAGAGAAAATGGATACGCTATGTGAGATGTTATCGGACTGGAATATCTTATTAGAGAATGACGAAGGTCAATGGTTCCCAACAATGTCACCGTGCATCATATGGCCTGAAGCAGTTGCATATCAAACATCCTTTGAAGGTGACTTTAAACGTGTGATGTTTGACCAGCGTGCGTTGTATAACCTAACTTGTTCACCCGTAAAAGGCTTTAAAGGAGATAAGCTAGCAAGATTACGCGGAGTGCTTGGACTATATGAGCACAAAAAAGTGATATGGAATAAATGGCGTAAGTGGAACATCTTAGAAGATGAGCTTTTGAACTTCGGACATTCACAACACGATGATGCTGTGGACTCAATGGTCCTCACAATGGGTGGACTACTGAGAAGAGGAAGTCTACAATTAGACTACAATAGTGATAGTTTCTCGCTGTAACTATAAAGATGGATACAAGAGGTAGTCGTTTCTTAAATAGATTTGCAGGTAGCGATGATTTTCAGAATCGTTTAAATCGTAGTAAGCGAGCTCCAGCGGAATATAGCTCAAGGACACCAGGAGATTTCACAAACCAATCTTCAAGTAGTGATTCACGTATGGGACCAGGGAGCTTTGCAGGTCAAACGCAGATTGACAAACAATATAACAATGATGGTAAAGACTTTAATCGTCAAGTAGTGCGTGAAAAGTATCTAGAAGATAATGATGTTGCACAAGGCAATAGTGGCTTTAATACCACTGATTTCATGAATAAGTATATGAGTTATAACCGTCAGGCACAAGCAGGGCGTAGTGATGGAAGCTCCATAGCTAATAAATACATCCAGAAGGCTAGAGAGACTAATCCAATTGATATCGTTGCACTCGACAAGCACATCAGGAGAACACCTCTATATAGCGAAGCAAAGAGTGAAATAGAAGGCTTGCTGGTCTATGGTGACAAGTACAGAAACGCTAGAGAGAGTAGGAAAGATTGGAGTCAGCCTGACCCAATGGAAGCTGTAGAGAAGCCCAACTTTAATGCAATTTATGATAAAACAAAAAATGATATCGATAGCATCAAATTATAAAGTCGATTACACTAAATACAGGTAAGAAAGATAGGAATGGCTAACTCTATACAGACAGAATTTCAACAGATCCTAACTGCAGCAAAAGAGCGTCGTGGGGACCTTTCTGTCGACAGCATGATTGTATCTTCGCATTTAGCGCAGATGCGTATGTTCATGTTGCGTAGAGGCTTAGAGTTCTATTCAGAGCAAGATAGCTTTGGTAAACGTCGAGAGTTTATCAAACAAGTATGTGAGCATAATATGCTCGACATGAAACTCGATAGTATTGTTGATTATTTCCTATGTGATGGTCAAGGGTTATTTTATTTCCGGCCAACAGGAGATGACTATCAACTGCTCTACTTCCCAAAAGATAGTTATAGAGCTTATAGGGACCAGAACAACGAGCTAGAGAGCATCGTGCTTGTCTATAGTTTTGGCGTAAAGAAAGGTAATGCATTAGATGCTTATGCAAATCCAACAAAACGTGGTGGAAAGAAAAAGTATATTCGCCTGAAAGTATTTAAAGACAGAATCGAGCAAACAATCTCAGATGAGAAGATTGAGTTTGACGATAATAATGGCTCTTTGCAAATGCAAATGCCAGGCTCTACTGAGACCCTGACTAACTCACTTGGATTTATTCCAGCAGTGGAAGTCTTCAATCACATGGATTGCACTGGTGAAGCAACAGGCAATGGAGAGTTTGATTGGTTAGCGCATCAGATTTTGTATCACGATGAGTTGACACGTAATATTCGCAAGAACCTAAAGTTCTTTGGCAATCCCACTCTTGTTTCTAGTCGGCCAAAGCACGACCTTATTGAATCAGGTGACGAGTCAGGATTTAAACCAACGATTAGTTCACAAGCTGGTTTTGCGCCAATGACCGGTGGCTCAATGCACAGCACCCGTGTTAGTCAGCCATTCGGTTCAGCTGGTAGAGATGGAATCAAAGTTCCTCGTGTGATTGCAAACCTAGAGCCTACGGACCGTGTTCAATATATGACGCCTGACAGTGTGTCGGGTGACCAGAACCTTTACGTCAAAAACTACAGGTCAGAAATACGTTTAGCACTTGGTGGTGTTGATGACTTAGATATTAATACCGCAGGCACTGCATATGAAATTAAAACTCTGTATGGACGTGTAGCTGCTACAGCAGAGAAAAAAGCAAAAGGATTATTTACATATGGTCTTTGCAAGCTATTTGCATTAATGATCACGCATGAAGAGAAAATGTTCCAAGATTCATTTTCAGCAGCGATTGGACTTAAGAAACCAGAGATACCATTACCTGAAGAATTTCAAGAGAATCCAAAAGATTTTGAGAAAGCAATGGAGAAGTATCAGAAAGATATTGAGCGTTTTGTTAGGAAGAGAGAGGAAAGTATCCGTGCTACACTTGAGTCAGGCGAAATGCCTCCAGGTGTAGTTGGATTAGTTCCTGACGGTAGCACTAAAGTTAGCTGGCGTTGGATGGGAGAAGTATTTGAAGAAGGTACAGATGACATTCTCAATAACAGTATTGTCGTCCGAAATCTTCAAGAATTAGGTGTTGATTCTATTGAAGCACTTAAGTATCTATTCCCAAATAAAACGGATGAAGAGAGAGCAGCAATGCTTTCAGGCTATCCGTTCAGGATGGTTCAGCAAACACAACAGTCTTTAAATTCATTCATTGGATTACTCGGTAGTCTTTATCAACTACCACACCCCCAGATCCCTGATATGCCACTGGCATCTGACCCACAATTAGACATCACAGGGTTCCTATATAGATCACTCGAATTTTTACGTAAGGAGTTAAGTTACAGTGGAAGCTACAAACCAAGCGATTCAGGCCCAACCCCAGACAAGCTCACCGACGCCGATGAGCGCAGATCCAGGCTTGGCCTCCCAACCAGGGATGAGTCAGCCCCAAGTATCGCAGGCTTATCAGAGCCAGGTACCGGCACAACAATTCCAGGTACCAACTTACCAGCCAGCGGCAGCCCAGCAAGCTTCGGCACCTCAGGGCAATCCGTGGCAGGAAGCGTTCCAGGCACTCAGCGCAAGCTTGAATACAAGCAGCCCCTCCCAAACCCAGGTTCCGTCCTCGGCTTACCTGACACCGACGCCTCAGGTTTCTCAACAAGCCAGTTGGGCTTCAACTCCCCAAGCAATGTCGGTGCCTACGGCGCAGCCGACTTACAGTCCCCAAGTTTCAACCCAGGCTTACTCAACCGCCCAGGCTCCAATGCAGGGGCAAACTCAAGAGGCAGTAAGCGACGCATATCTCAGTCAGATCAGCGACGCAAGTCTTGAAGTCCTTGAGCACTTCGGTGCAGAAGCTCCCGTGCTTCTTAATCAGTACGCCTGTGCTGTAGAAGACGCACTCATTGAGCAAGTCCAAGCTGTTCAGTCACAGTCACTGATGCTTGAAGCTGCTGGTGAAGAGCGTGCAGCAATGAACCTGATGCTTACTGACCCAGACGTTCTTGCTGACTACGTCAATGACTTCTATGGCCCTGAAGGTCCTTATCCTACTGAGACTGATGCTGAAGCTTATCAGCGTCAACAGTACGAAGCTCGTGCACAGTTTGAGCAAGAGATTCTCTCTCAAGAGCAAGGCCAAGTTCCACAGAACTTCCAGCGTCCTGAAATGGAAATGCCAACACCAGGTCGTCAAGTCAATCAGGCTAATGACTTCTGGGGTGGCTTCGGTCAGATGATGGATAACAACCCTGAGAACGCTTGGAAGTATTTGGCACAGGCACCACAGGGTGCACTGCAAGCCAAGATGCTTGTCCAAGAGGGCTGATAACTGTTAGGGGACTAACCTTTAATAAGCCTAATTCTTATTAAAGGCAATCCCCTTACAATAGATATATAGAACGGTATTAAGTAATGAACTCACCTTATTCAATTGCACAGGAAACACTAGGTATGTCCTCAATGCAAAGAGGCATTGGTGGAATGACTAGCCCTGTTCGTCCTGGTCCGAATGCATATGACCTAGGTGGCGCGTCTAAGCCTTCTGTGAATACACAGCCATATAACAACCAGCGTCTTGCTGAGCAGAATACTCTGCAGAACGTAGGAAGTGCAGCACCTCAAGCTGCTTCTAATGCAATGGGCCAAGCCCGTAGTCAAACAGCAGCTCAATCAGATCAAGAAGCAAAAGCACAACTGTTTGCTGCTGAGCGTATGTCCGAAGCACTGTATGCAAATCAGTCAGGCACAGCGTTGATGCAAATGAATGCAGTAATGCAATCACCCGAGCGAGCAAAATTCCTTAATGGAGTTGCTACCGGTAAAGCAATGGCAGCTGGAATGAGCCCTGACCTCGGCGGTGAAGTAGCTACCAAGAACCAGTATATGTAATCAATTGACTACAATATTAGTAGTCTGATTAGTAATTATCGTGCGTAAAGCTGGTGAAGAGGTAACTCCTGAACTATATCAGAATATCTGGAAACATCTGAAGTCAGATGGTATTCCAGATCAGGCTGCTAACCAGATGGCAGCAGAGATGATTACCCACGATGACTTCGAGGGATCAGTAGAAAAGTATCAACAATACGAAGATAACTATAAGTCCAAAGGGTTTAACGAACACGCTGCACAAGCGATGGCAGTAGAAGCATTAGAAGGTAGAGAAGAAGCACCTAATGAGTCACTTAGGTTTGCAAGAATGCACGGTTAAGTGTTGACGTAGCTAGAATTAGAGGCTATGATTAATACATAAGGACAGGACTATATGGCGCAACCAAAGATTTCAGGTGATTCAGTTCGTGCATATTTGCGTGACATTGGCAGGATTCCACTTCTTGAGCACGACGAAGAAATACTTCTAGGTCGCAAGGTTCAAAGACTGATGGAACTAGAGACACAAAAGAAAGAGCTAGAGCTAGACAACGAAGGACTAGCACAAGCTTGGGATATTCCCCTAAAAACAATTAAGAGAGACTTGCGTGATGGACAAAAGGCTAAAGAGAAGATGGTTACAGCTAACCTCAGACTCGTGGTTTCTGTTGCCAAAAAGTACACGAAGAGAAATATGGAACTCTTGGACATTATCCAAGAAGGAACGATTGGTCTCGTCCGTGGCGTTGAAAAGTTTGACCCTGGTCGTGGCTACAAATTTAGCACTTATGCTTATTGGTGGATTCGCCAAGGCATTACAAGGGCCATTGCTGAAAAGTCCCGTGCCATCAGACTTCCTATCCACGTTACTGAGAACTTAAATAAGTTAAAGAAAGCACAGCGTGAGTTGTCACAGATGAATGGTTATATGCCATCTGTATTTCAGCTGTCCGATCATCTTGAACTAACAGTAGATGACATCAAAGACTTGATGTGTAAAGCACGTCAACCAACGTCACTTGAAATCAAGATTGGTGAGAACCGTGATACAGCACTCATCGACCTGCTTGAAGACGAGAC
>WLWF01003412.1_pt1 | contig 10439 bp, 10 predicted proteins | sample 6718331 | NCBI WGS metagenome assembly WLWF01 (sample SAMN12718692, study PRJNA515312) | sponge metagenome | isolation source: marine sponge | host: Mycale hentscheli | place: New Zealand: South Island, Marlborough, Capsize Point | collected 2003-05-01
GGTGTAATGCCTCCTGTTAATATGCTCATAGGATTGATACGGCCAGCAGCAGTTCCTTTTCCGGCGTCATTCACTAACCCGGCATACTTGCTAACAAAATCATCAGACTTTCTAAGCCAATCCGGATATCCTGAACCTTTTAATGGCTCAGATGATGGGCTTTTCAGGTATGGCGCACTATCTGGGTCAAACCCAGAGCTTTTTAGGTATGGTGCGCTGTCGGGGTCGAATTTATCCATATTTGCGCCTCCAGCCAAGGGCCATAGCGTCTTTCTCGTGGTCAGAAAGGATTACCCTTGGCTGCCCCTTTTTGTCAATCATTGCAATATGCCCAGGTGGGACGCTGTCAACAAAAACTGCATTTGTATTTTTAGACTGTGTCGGGATAGATGAGGTGCCCACCTTAGGCCGGCCGGATAGTGGGGGTAAGCCGGAAGAGGTGGGCGATTTCGTGTCGGGCAATGCTTTAATAAGCTCGCTAGTAGGCATTGATGCAGATTTTGATACGCTCGATATTGCCTTTTTTATAGCATCAACCTTGGAAAGAAAAGCCTGAGGCGTTCCGAAAAATTCGGGTGATGGCATCAGCTTTAAATCCTGCGCCCTCTCTGCCTCTGTCGCTTTCCCTCCCCCGGACGTTGCTTTACTGTATTCTTTTGCGAGAGAGGGGCGCAGCACATTCATATACTGAACATAATTACGATAAGAATCTGGCATCTTTCCAGTTCTTACGCTTTTTGCCCGGTCCTCCTCAAGCCTCGCTCTTCCAAGAGGTCCTGAATATTTTGCTATATCTGGCAAAACTTTTTTTATGTCCTGAAAAAGACCATCAAACGTCTTATTATAGGTCGCCTGATTAATTTGCTGAGAAGTTCTATTTTTTTTCTCAAGGTTTGATGCCGTTGCTGTTTGCGCACTTGCGACCTCTTGAGGAGACACTCTAACGACACCCCCGCTATTAGGTGGCATTTGTGATGGCGTCATAGGGGACTGCATAGGTTGCCCGGCTGTATTTTGCTGCTGCATCATTTGTGATGGCATAGGTTGAGATTGGGCAGGCTGTTGCGGTGGTGCTTGTGCCTGCATCATTTGGGGCTGCGGAGGTTGCCCCTGGTTAGCAGAATAATTCTGTAGAGCTGGGAAATTTGGTGCTGTCGCACCTCCAGGTACAAGGTACTGTCCTACCCCGCCCCCAACAGAAGGTGCAGGGTTGTTTTGCGTTTGGTTGAACTTGTTAGAATACCCTGCAAGACCTTGTAACACTTGCCTGGCTAGCTCAGGGTCTTTTGCTTGAAGCTCAGAAAATCCGGGGATTTGAGAAGCTCTAGCAATAGCATTAACCTGCTGAGGTAGTAACTTCTCATGTTGAAGCACAATATTATCTTCTGCATTTTTAGCATTTCTAGCGGAATTTGAAGCGATAAACTCTTTTAAGGCCAACATTTCATTGGCATGATCATTGTTAAACCGTAACCCCTGATTTGTTAGGCTGTTATGGTTAAAGTTTTGCACGCCCGCTAATGTTTGTGTTATAGGATTCTGGCTATATGCCGGCCATGTCGAAGGATTAAATCCTGCCATTTTCTAAACCCTCTTACTTCAGCCAGGACGGAACAAATTTTTGGGGATGATAAATCGCATCTAAACCCAAATTTGTACCACCCCAACCTAAATTGTTTCTGTGCTGAGCCTGCGCACCGGCTAAATTTCCTTTGTTATACAAATAGTCCGTCATGTTATTAGCCATCTGCGTAGACGCAGCTTGCCCTTGAGTTTCTAGACCCTGAAGACCAGTTAAACCCTGATGCATAAGATTAGCATTTCGATTATAGTATTCATTATAATCCTGGTCGGCCAATCCATGCGCCGTCTTTTCAGCAAACTGCTGAGATTCTGGACTGCCAGACATTCCACCAGCAGCCAACGCCTGATTTTGGGCTTGTAGTTCCTGGTCCATATTCCATTGGTACCCTGGGCTTTGCTGGAATCCTGAGCCAAGACGCGCTTGCTCTTGACCTGGATCCATTGTTAATCCGGCATATCCCCCAGTCAAGTAAGGGAGGATGCTTTGACCAGTCTGGGAGTAAGGGCCTAGGTTCTGATTAAGTTCATCAGGGATTTTGTCTAGGTATTGAGACTCTGCTTTATAAGGGTTTGACCCGCCTAAAAATAACATTTTTACCCTCTAGTTATCTGGTTGAAATTGCAGTTGTAACGCAATAGTCAATTGTTCAAAATATAATCGCCATTGGTTGGCTAGCTGCCCCCTTTCGTCGACAATGTTTGTAAGCGGGAGCGATGGGATTGTTGGTGTTGTCATTGCTCGTTTATCTCCATTGTTGCACCATTAATAACAAACCTATCTTTTCCTATGAAATCAAACCTAAATGTAACGTCATTAGCAGCTCCTAGCTGCCTAAATAGCATTTTGTTTGCTCTTCTTCCAAGCCTCGCAAGTGCCTTTTTCCACATTGAACCGAATGAGGCTGCACCGTCTTTTGATAGTGAAATGCCGACATCTAATGGCTTATCGCTATACCCCTGCTCCATCATGATTTGCGCATTGTTTATTAGAAATCTCATTGACGTTGCTTCCCTGGTCGGCTTCGTAATTCTAATGCGGGGAATTGTAAAACCTTCATCATCTTTCTGCGTTGTTTCTTTATAAGTAGACAGATTTGATGACAGTTCATACAACCCACCGTCTTTACTCGTTACAAAAATATGGGCTTTATTGAAGTAGTTTATATTTCTAGCAATATGAGCATTTAAAGTATGGTCAGTCGCACTGTAAAACTTATCTTCGTTAAAATCGTAGATATAACTGATGTTATCGGTCACAAAAGTAATCAAGTAATAGACGTGACCATCTTCCTCGAACAGTGACGCATAAGAGTGCTCCGGAGCCTTCAGGTTATCTAAAATAAAGTTGATACCGTCAGTCTCAAGCTTGCGAGGTGCGCCACCCGTGCTGACAAGAATAACGGGGCCAGATGCCTTATTATTTCCTAGCCAAACAAGGCGATGAAAGTTGCTAGCAATTGTATTTGGGCTGATGCAGCCGTACTCAATGCTAATTGAGTTTTGTCGCTGAAATGGGAATAGAGAACCAGCAGTTCCGGGTAGGTCTAACCAGACTTCCGTGACATTTCTACCAAATATGAACAGCTGTCTTTCTAGTGTTTCAGCGGCAACAACCGTGTCAGGAGCGGTCTCCAGCTCACCAACATTTTGCGCATCAATGGGAAAACTAGCGGCATTATTAAGAGTTGATAAACGCCACTCGGATGTTTCAAGGTGTGGTGCTATTATGTAGCCATCGATAAATGCAATGTAGCCACAGCTAAAGCCAATATCGACCTTATCAAATGTGTTTGCTTCAAAATCAAAGATATAGATGTTATTTGTGTTTTCAGTGAACACAATTTGGTTAGCGTTGTTCTCTGAAATGAACACATCGCCCGTAGTTGTGTCTAAACGTCCGATTAAGGCACGAGAGAAATCATTGCTAATTGAGTACACACCATCGTCAATCACAACGATTTGATGATTGTATTTCGAGCTTGTATAGTTTGCTCTACCCGATGAACCAGCAGGTGCAACGTCAACAATTTTTTTATAGCCCGGAGCCGGCACCAAAGCGTTATCAGAGATAATCATATTGTAGGTTGATTCTCTAGATATTTTGTGATATCTGGAGAAACGAGAAGAGCCGACAATATCTAAGGGTATGGTTTGCATCATATCAAAACCCCGGCGGAACAAATCCGCTACCTAGGTTAGCGTATGCATAATCAATGACGCCGTCTGCATCCTCATTAAATATGCTTGACTTCGCAATTTTCATGTCTGGCGGTGCGACTTTAAATATTTTGGATCTTAATTCTGCAAGCTTTTGAATTTTCCTTGCAGAGTATTCAAAGTTGTAAAAGTCAGAAATTCTATACGCCAACTCATATTTTAAGTAGCTGATATAAAAGTCTTCTAAAGAATCTGACACGTTGTCGCCAATGCTAAGCTGTTGCAAGTCAAACTTTCCTGTTACGTTTACCTTGTAGTCCGAATCTGGGTAGTAATAAAAATAGATGTTTGCCCCGCCACGTGTCCGCTCAAAATGGCATGTTGTAGGCAGCGTGGAAACATTGTTAGCGCGAGAAGTTCCGAAATACTCCCTTCTTGACAGCATCGTGATGCCGTACCGAACTTCGTTAACCTCATAAGTTATCGTTTCAACTTCAACAAGATTTGGAACAAAATACATCTCTTGCTGAGCAACAGTGTTAAAATTATAATTTACATCGTAATAAGGAATCTCAGTGCTTGTCGCGCTTTTCTCTGCCAAAATATCATTAAGCATGGTTAACCCGTTCGAGAGCTGAAAGCTGCTTACTGATTCCAGTTCGCTGCTAACAACTCCCGAAAGGTAATATGAGTCTGTTACTAATTCAGTAACTTGCATATTGTTAAACCACCGTAAATGACAATTCCATGGCATCTTCATCAACCAATGTTGATCCCCACAAACAGCTGTGCACCCAGCCCATGGTTTCTTCATTGAAGTCAGCACCATAGTACATACGCATTGATACACCAGTTGTTTCATCCATTTCATTTGATGTTGGGAAAGGTGTTTTCATTGGCAAGCGTGGCATTGCTAACAACAGTGATGGCATGTGGAAAATACCGCCAGAGATTCTGCTATTTGCTACGCCAATGGTCATGCCAGCGGTTACTGGAGCTGAAACACTTTGCTCTGGGTCTCCGACTGTTGAGTTCAAAGCAGGGAAGACGTTAACAACAACGTTGCCAGACGCATCAGCAGCAGCGTCTGCTGTTGCGCGAACCTGCACGAGCTGCGCTGAACGCTTATGGCCAATAAAGGTTGTAAAGCGAATATTGTTTGTTGCGGCAAAGGTAAGTTTGTCGTTTAGCTTGATTGCGTCAGCATCAGAAGCAGTTGCGCCGCTCAAAGTTAACTGCGTGCCAGCTTCATTAACAGAAACAACGGTTAAAGCTTGATTTTCTGTGCCAGCTGTACCAGCATCATGCTGTGGCAGCAAGTTGGATGTGTACACAGGTACGCCAGCAACATTACCAATTTGCCACATTTCATTGGCTTCATTGTTACGGTTAGTGACAAACTGAGAGAATCCATTGTCAATGATGTCTGGAGCTTTGACGTCAGGTATCACAATACACAAATCGCGTTGCTGTGAACCGTAGTTTTTAAAGTTAGTTAAAGCCTGTGCTAACTGCTTGTATGATGTGATATCAGTGCGTCCATCGCCAAAAGAACGATAAGTGTGGCTTAGAAAGTTTTCAGAAACATTGGATTCAACCTTTGTTCCAATCTCATAAGCAGCTGACATACCGAACTCGTCCATGTACTGCTCAGTATTATAGATGCGCTCAGGGTCATCAAATTGATATGCGCAAGTTTCAGACTGGTTAGTTGTCAACGACTGTACGCGTTGCTGTGTGGCCTGAAATCCCGAAGTTGGAACCGATAAGCCAGGGACAGAAGCGCGACGTGTATGCAATTGAAAGTTAACGGTTGCGCCTAAGTTTCCCTTGAAATTTTGAAAGTTTTCAAACTTTTTATTGGCCTTTTTAACTAAAACGCCTGTGTTAAGTAAAAAGCCCGATACCGCAGGTTGGTAAGTGGTGACCTGCTGTAAAATATTGTCTGCCATTTGTAATGCCTCATTAAATAGATTAACTAATTAAGAGAAATGGCGAATGTTTTATCGTTTGTTCTCGTAGTGCTTTTGCCATTCAGCAGCAGTCCTAGGAGAAGCGTCACGGGTGCCATCTCTCGTGTCTGATTTAACTTGACTGAGTGGACTTGGTGCATCTGCAAATTTCTTGCCGTTCTCGTTCATCTTCAAACGCTCGGCAATTTTCTTAAACTCATGCTGCGCTGGTGCATAATCTAACTGTCCGTTTGGATGTTGAAACGAACTAGCTGTCATATTCAATCGCGCGGCTTCTGACGGATTCTTAGCCAAATAATCTAAAACCATAGGAGCGTCATCACTGACCGCTGCCACGATTTTCAAATTCGGCTGGCTTGCAAAATTACCCACAACACTAGCGTCAAAGCCTTCAATCTTCTTAGCTTCCTCTAGCTTATCGGTAAAATTGCTTTCAATTTGCTTCTCTAGCTGCGCAATTTCACTCTGAACCTGCGCTTGACGCGCTGCTTCAATCTGACGTTGAACCTCAGTATTCACAGCTTGGGCGATATCCGGTTGCTGTGCATGCTGACTAGATTGCTGTTGATAGCCTTGGCTTTGCTGTGCCGGCACCTGCTGCGACTGCTGTTGCAATTGCTGCTGTGCTTCACGCATGCCTTTTTCATAGCCTCTCTGACGATTGGCGGCCGCAACCTTTCCTGCTTCCTCTCTAGAAATAAAATCATTGCTATGCGCAGTATTTTGCTGCGTAGGAATGCTGGCAGATTGTTCTTGCCCAAAGTCTTGAGACCCAGTATCCATCGGAGCTGAGTTTTGCTCAGTACCTAAATTTTCATCAGTCATTTGTCTTTTTACCTCGTGACATGAGTTGGCCTTATAACGCAAAGTGAAACGCCAGCTTTAACCTGTGCTAAGCAGTGCAACCGGTATTTAAACCGTATCTACAATTTAGCAGTTGATTGATACTGTAGCAATCGATTTGACCTGTTTCCTTGAAATAAACCCAAAAATGTAGTAGGATTAATTAAAAATAACTACAGTATTAAGTTTTTGTGTAAAAAGAGGTCAGATATGATGGTAAGCGGTGGCGATAAGGTGGTTAGTGTTCGCATGGATGGTGAGTTGTATCGTGAAACAGAAGACATGGCCAAGGAGTCAGGTCGCAGCGTTTCTAGCGCAATCGGCATGGTGATGAAGGAGAATAACCAGCGAATCAAAAGCGTTAAGCGTATTCAGAACATTATCAAGAATACAGGCCACGAAGATTTGACAAAGCTGGCATTGAAAACGACAAGGGGATTTTACATTTGGATTACGAGAAAATCACTTGATGAGATTCATAATTTATCAAAAGCTCAGCAACAGCAAATAGCTGACTTTATTGTCGACTGTGTGAACAACAATCTGCTTACCGATAAATGCACGGTCTTATATCACAATGAGGCCGAGAGAGAGAAGGTTATAACATTGAACATAGGGAAAATTAAGCTATACTGTGCCAAGCATCCCTTTCAAATGATTATTTATGACGTGGAGTTTTAGAGCCCTACCGATTTCGCACCTACCTTTAGCGCAGGCCGCGTATCCGAGGTCGTCAAGGCGGCCTCAGCTTTAATCCTTAGAGCCAAGCGATACGGGATAATAACCAATAGCACCCATTAATTTTTTTACCCTTCCTGAAATTGTGCGCGCTCTTTTCTCTTGCATATAAAATTTACAGTAGTCGTAATCTTTACCCTCGTTATTTGGGTTCTCGTAGATATCCGCTACCATCGCTCCGGACTGTCTAAAACTCATTGAAAGGTCATGCTCCGCATCTCTGTATTCATTGTACGGGACGCGGTCGTTAATACTGTCACAGCATTTGCAACGCCATTCAGTATTGCAAAACGCGCCAAAAACCTCACAAAGAAACTCGTATTTATCTTCTTCGTCATGAAATCCCATCAGGTTACAAGCAACCCTAAAATATTCTTTAATCATTTTTTCACCTCAAAAAAAGCCCCTATACAGGGGCTTGCTCTATCTTAGAATCTTAAGACTTATCGCCTTTGTACTTGTCTGGATAATTACCATTGGCATCAGGCATGTTATTTGACCATCTGATTTTATCTTGCTTGGCATCCCAACGTTGCTCGTCAGACTTCACAAACTCGTCAAACGTCTGCGCATGCATTAGATTTCTAGTCGTGTAGCCTTCCATCACTGAAAAATCACCTACTTTATTATCGTAAAAATTGTTACGCCAAGCGGGCTGGTCAGTCATAATAAATTTAACGTTGATATGCCCGTCTTGCTTTTCATCGGCAACATACCCAACTGAATTTGTGCCGAACATGTAAAAGCAACCCGGATAGCGTGAAGAGCCAGCAAACCCAGCATACTTACTTGACCGACTCACGAACTCAGACAAAGACTTATCGCTATTGCATACAACTGTACCATAGCCTAAATGATAAATTTTACGGCTATCTTTACCATCCACAGCATCTAAAAAGTCTTGTTTAAACTCGATATTGTAGCCATATGGCTCGTACGCTGCTTTCCACGTGCTTGGCAAGCTAAAGTTAGACTTATCGTACTGCTCAGCATAGGCAGTTGTTAACAATGAAACGCTAAGAGCGGCTGCTCCGATTAGTGTTAATTTTTTCATAATACCCTCCAATTAAAACACAAGGAGAGTATAGGCCATATTTGATTAGCAATCAACCCTACTTTTTGCGGCCGCGCGCGGCCATGCTAGTCATACGCTTTGCACCATACTTTTTGCGGCCAATTGAAGCTGCGATAGCGTCAGCTTGTTCTTTGCTTTTTCCGCCCGATTCAATAGACTTGCTAAGCGCACCAAATCGCTTGCCGCTGCCTAACTTTGATGTCTTTTTGACTTTGTCGTAATTTGCTCTGGCCTTCTTGGCTGCTGTTTTTTTCATGTTCTATCCTCCCATGTTCATCACGTCCATAGCATGCCGGTGGTGCTGGTCGTCTTGCTTTAGCTGATGTTCTGCAAATTTTCCGGCGTTGTCTATTGCAGAGTTTTGAATCTCCGCATTAGCTCTAGCTTGAGATTGCGCTAATTTCAATCTTTCAATCTCCAAATCGGCTTGCAACTTCTGATTATCTAACATCAACTTTTTGTTTTTGTAGTCAGCGTCTTGCTGCATTTGCGCCATTTTAAGCTGCAATTCTTGTTGTTGCGCTTGATGCTGCATATCCTCGGGGCTTGGTTGATTTTGCTGGCTTTCTTCTTTTTTAGCCGCAATTTTTTTAACCCTGTCTTTTAGCTTATCAACTCCGCGAATATTAATCTGGTCTAAGATAATGTCTTGGCCATACTGGTCTATGATTTGAGCTAATGACGGGAAGGATGGCATAAGTTCTTTAAGCATCCTTAAAGATTTGTCTTTTTGGATTTCAAAGCTGTATCCAGCGGAAGCCTCTACCGTTAAGTCGTCATCTTCGTAATTAAGTTGTATTGAATTTGGGTCAGGCGAACCATCCGGCATTATCTGATTAATGCACTCGTACGACCGCTTGCCCTCTTCGTTCATAACTGGAACCGTCATTGGCGTTACGTGTATTACAGGTATCATCTTTACGGCCAGCTCGCAAACTGCATTTATTGCATCTAGCAACCCATTAATAATCGGCATGGCAACTGCATTGTTTTGCGTGGCACCCTCTTGTATAGCGATTCCTGATAAGTCGCCCTTGTTAATTCCGAGCATTGCATCATAAGAGCCAAATGTATTTTGCATGATTTGCTGCATGCTAGATAGCGTACCCATGATGCTTGGCGGTAAATCCTGCTGTTGAATAAATGTAACGGGGTCGACAATCGGCCTATCTTCTTCGTCATGCCCATTTTTCAGCAATACCGACACTTGCTGTGGATTGACCCAGTCGTTCTCTGTTCCCACTGGAATTGCAGACTTATCAACAATCATTTTTTGCTGCATCAGGTTTTCACTGAAATTAGCTACAGTTTGGAGCGTATTATTCAACAACTTCTGTGCACCAATAGCGTTTTGAATATAGGAATTTGTCACCTGCTCCAGCTCACCCTTGTCGTCACTACTATAAACAAATGCACTATTCGCATCGACAAAAATATAAGGCAGGCCTTTGTAAGATGTTTTTTCTTCTTCTAAAATCTCATTCCCGCAAAAAATGTATCGTTTAATGTATGGCTTTTCAACACTTCTTTGTTTTACCTTTTTTGGTAGTATGTCCTCGGTAGCACCGTTTTCAATCGCATCATTTTTAGCTTTATTGTAATCTGATAGCATCATATCAGACCCATCTGCAAGCAATACCGACTTCTTATTTTCGTATTCTACTTGGTAGTATTCCATTACGATAATAATGTTTTTCTTTCCGTTTTTGTACTTCCACTTTAGTCCATTGATTGAATTTGATTGTTCTCTAAGCTCATCAATACATTTTTCGTATTTTGGATACTTTCGCTTGAACTCGTCATCGCTCATCGGATGCGCCTCGCCACACCATGCCCCATCTGACTTACTTGGTCGCGTAGCCATGGGGTCAAAATAGCATAAAGTGGGGTCTTTAGGCTTTGTTAAAACAAGCTCTTGATCAAACCCGTCTCCCTTGTATTTCGTAATCAGTTTCATTACGGAATATCCGCCAGCGCACTGCTCCTTTAAGACTTGGTTTTTGTCGCCACGTTTATGGTACTGATAAAAAAGCTCCCGTAAAATACCTTCCACCAGGGGATTTAGAGGA
>WLWF01003413.1_pt1 | contig 10438 bp, 16 predicted proteins | sample 6718331 | NCBI WGS metagenome assembly WLWF01 (sample SAMN12718692, study PRJNA515312) | sponge metagenome | isolation source: marine sponge | host: Mycale hentscheli | place: New Zealand: South Island, Marlborough, Capsize Point | collected 2003-05-01
CAAGTCTAGCATGAAGAGTAGGGAGGATAAAGATGATATTCCATACAGAATAACAAAGACAGAAAGAGAGAGGATTAGAATGTGTATACTAAACAAATTTCCTAGCTATACTGCGTTCTGTAGGAAGCATAAGGAGTTTAATGTGGTGTATATTTCTAATGTTGTTAAAGGAAATTTAAAACTAAGGAGTAAGAAATATTTTAAATTAGCAAAGCTATTGACAAAAAAATATAAGCTTGAAGTAGAATTTAACTAAAATCAAATAAAAAAAATGAAGATTACAAAAAAAGGAGAAGACGCTAGAGAGCCAATGTTAAGAGGTATTAACGAAGTTGTTGATATGGTTCAAGTTACTCTTGGAGGTAAGGGTAGAGTGGTTATGATTGATGATGGAGGAGACTTACATCCAACAACAGATGGTGTTACAGTATTGAGATACTCAGCTATGCAAGATCCTGTTGAGGATATGGGAACAAAACTATTACTTGAAGCAGCTGAGAAACAAGTTTCCGAAAATGGAGATGGAACAACTTCCGTATCAATAATGATTAGAGAGTTAGCTAATGAAGGTTTTTCTGCAGTAAAAGAAGGAGCTGATCCTATAGTGTTATGTAACGAGATCAATGAAGCGATTGAAAAAGTAGCTAACGAATTGAGTAACAGCTCGGTAAAGATAGGCAGAGGCAGTAAGGAGGTTTTTGATATAGCTAAAGTGTCTGCTCATGGAGATGAAGATGTGGCTGGATTCGTTCAAGAGGCTATAAGTAAAACTACCGACAACAGTATTATAACTGTAAACATGTCGAAGTATAATAAGACATCAATAAATTTAACTAAAGGTTTTAAAGCTCAGTCAGGTTGGATATCGCCACTGTTTGTTACTAACACACAAAAACAAACTTCCGAACTAAAGAATCCATATATCCTTATTTACGAAGGTAAGATTGAAAGCATGAACGAGCTTGTGCCTTTACTTCAAAAGGTGGCTCCAACAGAAAGACCTTTAGTTATTATGACAGACAGAATGGAAGGAGATGTTCTTGCAACTTTTGCTGTTAATTGTCAACGTCAATCTTCAAACATAACAGGCTTAGCTATAAACCCTTATGGTCAAGACAGAGAAGACACTAGAGGTAGAATGCAGGATCTAGCTTACTCTACTGGAGCTATATTCCTTTCTCCAGACAAAGGAGATAGACTTGAGGATGTGACACTTGATATGTTAGGAGAAGCTTCTGAAGTTATATCTAGCAATAGAGAAACATTTTTCATTGGAGGAAAATCTAAAGAATTAGAACTTCAAATTAGAATACAAGATTTAGAACATCAACTATTAGAGGCAGACTCTGACTTTAGTAAAGTATTACTACAAGGTAGGCTTGCAGCAATCGATGGAGGTTTTGCTGAAATTAATGTTGGTGGAGTTTTAGCTTCAGAAATTAAAGAGCGTAAAGATAGGGTTGATGATGCGTTAGGTGCTGTACTTGCAGGTCTAGAAAATGGAATCGTTCCTGGAGGAGGAGTTTCTTTATTAAGAGCTAGAAAAGTTCTTCAGTCAAGCGAAATGAATTTAGGCTCTCAGATTGTATATAAATCACTATCACGACCTTTTATGCAGATCACTAAGAATGCAGGTCTTAAAGGTGAGGAATTGATTAAAGAGTTAGGAAATAAATCTTCTACTACAGGATACGATGTTATTCAAGGTAAGTTTGTTGATATGTTAAGCTCTGGAATTATTGATCCAGCAAAAGTTGAGATGAATGTAGTAAGAAATGCAGCTTCTGTAGTGACTCAATTCCTATTAACAGAAGGAGTTATTTGTAATGTAGTAGAGTAAATGGAAGTCTACATAGATTTAAATGGTCTTGAATCCTGCTGGTATTGCTATTTCTTTGACACTAAGGGTTATCGAACTACTACCACAGGATTTAAGAATCATATCGAAGCAGTAGAATTTGCTAAGAAAAGACTTGGAGAGGAAATTAAGATTATTTTTAAATAGAACGATATGGCTGAGGATAATGAATGGGAGGAAATTAGATATACGTGCAGCGGTTTTAAAGCTCCTGCTGACAAGGTTGGAATTATAGAGGTTGGATCACCACTTCATGATTCTCTATCAAAACTAACAGAACAGGAATTAAAAGAATTATTTAGCGATAAAGAATAATGATAACGGTAACAGTCCCAATATATTGGCAGCAAACTAAGAAGAAAGTTTCTATGCTAGGATTGAATTGGTATAGAAATGCTCACTATTTAACAAATGACAAAGCTAAGAAGTTTATTGCAGGAGTTGTGAGTGACTTTGTTGAAGGAGATCCAATTACTGAAGGAACCATTCATGTTCATTATAACATTTCACTAAAGAGAAAAGGGAGTGATGGAGGAAATATTAGATCAGTTGTTGAGAAATACGTACTAGATGCCTTTAAAACTGAAGGTTTTATTATTGATGATCACGCAGAAATAATAGTTACAGACTCTTCAGAATATCATTACGACAAAACTCATCCAAGAGCTGAGATAACTCTACTGAATAAAGAAACAGAGAAAGAACAATTAACAGAAATACTATTAAATTTAACTTAATCATGAAGAATATAACGCAGTGGGAACATTTTAAAAGAAATTACTTATGGATATGCTTAGGATTCTTGGTGTTTGGAGGTGCAATTGCCTTAAACTCTGATCCATCCTCTAAATTTGTAGCAATACCTGTACTAATCATAGGAGCTGTAGTCATTCCTGTCGGAAATTACTTAAACTGGACTGGAAGATGGAAGTAGCTTTTATATCAGCACTACTATTTACCATGGTGTCAGCAGCAGTTGATGGGACTTTAGTTAACAATAAGCACTATATTGACGATCATACGCCTAGGTGGATATTTAGGTTTTCGATATTCGTTCTTATTGGGCTGTTTTTCCAGAACGTTTGCTTATTCTTGGCTTCTGCATTCCTATTTACAGCTTTGTTTGATCAAATGATGAACTTTGTTAGAGGTATTGACTTCTGGTACTTAGGAACAGTTGCTAAATGGGATGTGTTCTTTAGTAAATACAAATGGTTATACATCTCTACTAAGATTTTAACTTTATTATTAGCATTATTTTTATTTTATTATGCCGAAGCTTTGCAATTCAACTTCTTGCAACAACCCTAGATTTAGTAAAGGTTACTGTTCGTACCATCAAAACGAACGTACTGATGAGAAATGGCTATCTAAAAAGTCAAAGTCGGGCATTAAAAAATCATTTAAGCCTATCTCAGATAAGATGGCTCAAGAGTTGGCTAATTACAGAATTGTTAGGGATAAGTATATGGAAGAACATGAAGTTTGTGAATACGGAACTTGCACAGCTCTAGCTAACGACCTTCACCATAAAGGCGGTAGAGGTAAGAATCTTTCAAATGTAGATTTATTTATGGCTGTATGCAGAAATCATCACACTCACATCCATCTAAACCCTAAAGAAAGCAGGTCTATTGGCTACTTAGTTTAAAACTAATCTTCTTAGTAAAACCAATCATAACAGTGCCGTTAATGATATCGTAACCAATAGAATAGTTGTTTCCTTTTTTATGGGAATAAGTAAGCGTTGGAGCAAAGCCAAAGCTATTACGACCACCAATAACAGTTGCTCCTGCAGACAGGAAAGACTTCTTGATCTGACGAGTAACATCAACACTATCTCTTATGTAAATAGAGTCATGAATTGTAGTTTCTAGTAAGCTATAATCCATCTGAACCTTAACTGGTTTTTCTTTACTGAATACTTTAATGTTGTAATGTAAAGAGCTATCCTTTTTACCGTAATAAAATATATTAGTGTCAGAATGTAAAACTGAAGTGTCACTTAAATCCATGTGATCGTCACTATCATTCTCTATTTCAGGCACTTCTGCTACAGGATGATACTTCCAAACAGAAATTGTATCTGTAACATAAATAGAATCTACACGAGTAACGACCTTGATCTCAGGATCGGGAATAATAGGAGAACTGTTGCAAGTGTACATTAGTATTACACAAGCAAACAGTCCTAATATTATATATGTTTTTAAATCTTTCATTCACTCTTTTTAAATATTCCACTAACAGAATTTAATCCGATTAAAGTTGTCCCAGCTATTAACATAGAGTTAAATAGATTTTCATTAGAAGTGTAAAAGTGAAGACCATCTAGGACGAAAGCGATACAAACCAAGAAAAGGATAATGAAACCCCAAATCTTCTTAGATGAATACTTCCCTCCAGAGGCTTCTCTAAACAAATCTTTTCCAAAATGTGCTTTGTTCTCCATAACTATTAGAAAGTTGTTAACGCAGCTCTTTTCCAAGCTCCTGCAGCAGTCTTTACATAAATATAATCTGCATCCCAAGTAATAGATCCGACACCTCCAGCCACATCAGCAGCACCTGTAGGAATAGCATGTGATTTTCTAATCTGAAAGTCTGGAACTGCTACTGTATCAGCTTCATCTAAAGTGATTAAATCACCACCTATGACAGCACTTCTAACACCGTTAACTGTAGCACGAGAGCCATGAGCAAAAGATTCGTTAGCTGCAGCTGTACATCCAGAACCTCCAGCATGTGACTGATCACCACTTGCTACACAGGTAACACCTTCAGCGTGAGCAGCATATCCGCTTGCTGTAGTTGAAACTCCTTCAGCGTGAGATCCGCTATTAGAAGCTAATGTACTACCACCTTCAGCGTGAGAAGATTGACCTGAAGCAGTCGTTCCAGAACCCTCTGCATGAGAATTATTCCCACTAGCTGTGTTTTCAGCATTTTGAGCATGAGAGAAGTCTCCACTAGCCGTTGTCTCAGAACCCATAGCTACTGATGATTCTCCGCTAGAAACATTGGCTGATAGAGGGTTTGCAACCTTCATCTTGATAGCTTCAGAACCTGTGCCAGATTCCCATAAAGATGCTGATGGAGTTGTAGAATATTTAGCTTCAAAAGCAGCCTTTGTTTCTCCAAGACTTAAAGTAGCTAAAGCTTCAGTACCTTCATCATATCTTACGATTGCTAGAGAATTTAATTCATCAACAGTAGTCACTCTTTCAGCGTTAATGTAGACAGTCGCTCCGCTAATTGTAGTTGAAATCATACTTTCAGCAGTAGCAAACACTTCTGCTATAGCCTCATTAATTTCCTCTTGTTTTTTTAAACCTTTAGACGAATCTACATACTCTACAATATTTGAAGAGCCTTTGACGTAAAGTTTTAATACATTATTCTCATCCAGGCTAAATGCTGATCCGCTTGATGTTTGTGTTAAATTTAGTAATGCCATTATTTATTTGTTTTAAACGTTAAATCTGTAAACTTTAGGATTCTTAGCTTCCCAGAACACATCTAAATGTACCCAGCTAATTTGCTTCCCATTCATTTTATTTTCTAATCTTATCTTGTAAGGTAATTGGTCTTGAATACTTTCCAACCAATCTCTAACTTCAGGAGCTGTCATGCCTTTTATATCAAAGTCCACAGCCTTTCCCATCACATGAGCAGAAAGATACATCCTACCCTTCTTAAACTTACTCATAAAGATATCACTCAGGTTACTCCTAAGCCCTCTTTGAGAAAACTGTCCACCACTACTCCAGTTGTTAATTGTAATGGGAGCATCAGCTAGTTTTCTAATTACAAGCATAGTGTGTAAAAGCCTTGGGCATATGAATTTCCATGAAGCCTCTCCATACTTAGAGTATACTTTTTTGCTGACAAACTCTTTGGCTGAGAAGTAGTCTTTAATATTTTCGTATATTTCTTTATCTTCCATTGGTATTTAATTTTAGTTAAGCTTGTCATTGATATAAACTCTCTTATCGTTAGCGTCTCTGTAATAATCACCTGTTACATCATGCTTTATCTCTCTGTATTCTTTTAACATATCTCTAAAGTAAAGCTTACCATTAAGTTTCTTAAACCTTAATCCAACCTGATACTCTTCAGATTTATTTTTAACCTGTCTACTTATGTAATCATACATATAATCCATCCGAACCTTATTAATCCTCTGGATTGAATCTACCCTTATTGACATTTCATAAGCTTTATCTATATTTTTGTAGATAGGCATATCCTGGATTACAAGAGTACCCAAATAACCAGCACCCCCAACAAGGGATACTACGGTTAATAGGATAGATGTAATTTTATATTTCGTAAAGAAATCTTTCATCTTATTTTTTTTGATAACCTTTAAATGTTGCGTAAGCTTTTGCCAGGTTTAATACACCCACTGTGAATAACACAAACCCTCCAGCAAATCCTGAAGCATATTCTGTCACCCACGCAATAACTGATCCTAGCGAAGTTACGTTTAAAAATAACATTTGTAAGTCTAAATGAGCTAATAGTCTTGCTGGCATACCTAGATTATTTCTTCTTGTTTCCACTCCACAGTATTCATCAATGCTAATGCTTCACCATGATTAATAAAAGTCTCATTTTCTAAGAGCTCTACACCTGTATTAAATCTTGTTATGAACTCTGTGCCAGCTATATTCTTACGAACTGTCTCTGGAGCCCCTGAGAATCTATTACTCTTTAATACTCCTATTTCTTCTATTGTAAATACTTTATACATAATTTATTGTTTTATTATTTTATTCGTAAGGATTAAGGTTACAATTCTTAGATTCTTCAACCATGTTAGAAGAGTAAGATAAGTTAGGGGATCTGTATTTTAAGTCAGCTTCAGCCATATTTACGGACGTTGCTACATTGCTGCTTACACTATCTGTAACTTCATATGCCGAACCATTCCATACAGCATTATCAGCACTCATAAACCACTTGCAGTCATCAGAGAATATAGTATAAGGGTTTGCTCCAGCTCCTCCATTATACATCAGAATATCTTCTTCTAATGTTGTGGTTCTGTTTATTACAGACATTGACTTCACATAACCGTTATGGAAACTAGAGTTGTTATTTCTCCTTCCCATCTCATAACCTGTAGGAGTGGTATTTACGCTGCTACTTGTATTTGCAGCTAAACTAGAACCAACACCATTAACAGAAAATCTGTGATTAGAAACATTTTCAAAATCTAAAGATACTGTAATATTATAATTTTCACCCTCCGTAAGATTTGTATTGCCTATTATGTCACTAGTAGCACCATTGGCTAACACTCGCACTCTGCCATTTGAAATAGTTAACCAAACAGAGTTTGGGTTAGCTGTAAATAAATAAAACAAACTAGAATTAGACGGTGCAGTTATATCTGCATATATAGTATATTGATTCCCTGTACCTCCAAAAATATTAGGGTCTAAATTTGTAGTTGGCATTGTCATATAGTTGTCAATACCATCAAACAATAAACTCTTATTGAATAGAGGAGGATTTACTCCATTAGGTACAGCCCATTCATTATTTACTGCATCATAAGGAAGTGCATCTTGGGGAATCCAGCTATATACTGTATTAGCTGGGAATAATTTCTTAGCATCTTTAGGTGCTCCATTGTTGTAGTAGTCTTGATGTTCTGATAAAGTTAGTGCTTTATTAATTACAGAAAAGGAGTTCATAGCATAATTACCAAATTCTATACCATTTTGAGATGTCGTAAAGTCAAATTCAGTTGCCAGGATGCTCACATCAAGATCATCAGAAGATGTGGCTTCGTTGACCCCGTTAACATAAAAGATAGCTCTAGACCCTAACGCTTGCGTAGGATCATATACAAAAGTAATAAAATACCAATCTGATGTTGAAGTGAATGCATTAGTTGTTGCTGCCGTTTTAATTGCAGCGGCAGAGTTGTAAGCAAAAACCTTAAGGGTAGACCCTGGCTCAAATCTTAAAGTAAATCCTCCAGTACCTCCCCAATTCCCGATTAAAGTTTGAGAATTTACCCCTCCAACAGAGTTTCTTTTTATAACACCTGTATAACTAAAAGATGTGTTTGAATTCATTACACCTACCAGTTCTGAGTTATTTATAGTAAAATAGTCATCAACCCCATCAAATAAAAATGAACATAAGGATTGGAATCCACCCATAAGATAAGATCCAAACTTGCCTGCCATTAAACCTGTAATATTACCTAAATTTCTCGAAAATCTAATTGCCATAATTACTCTGCTACTGCGTAAACTGTATTTCCATTAACTGTAGAATCTATAAGTACTGGAGCTATTCTTCCACCACCACCTTCACCGTTAGGCTTGCTATTTCCTAGAGACCTACTCACTCCTGCAGGGTAAGCTATATTGTTAACAGTCGCTGAAGCAACATCATCAACGAACCAACTTACATTTCTGTAACCATTCTTAGGAACGATCTTCCAAGCTACACCTGTAACAGTAGTAATTAAAGAAGCTTTTAATGTAAGATTTTCATCATCAACAACATTCTCAACTTCTGCCACCTCATCTGTAGTAGTAAACCAAATGTAATCACCCCTCTTAATATCTGCTAAGAAAGTTGTTCCAGATCCTACAATCTTCTTATCTAGTCCATTAACAGATGATACTGTCCCAGAAGTTGGAGCTATTGATTGTGGAAACGTCTCCTTTACATTCTCGTAAGAAGCGTCTACCATTCCGTCTATTTTGTTTATCGTTACTGCCATTTTTGTAATTCTTTATTGTTATTTACAAATATACTACTTTTATCTTTCTCTAATGCCAAGATGTTGAAATTCATTTTGTTATCTATCCGCAAAACTATTTAACATTCTTCTTGAATCCACCTTTAAACCCACCTTTAAACCCACCTTTCAATGAGCTACTGCCAGACCCACCACTACTACTATAAGGCTTGCCAAATATTAATTTGTAAAAGAAGTCGTTTTTAGGCTTGTCAGTTCTCTTCTCCTTATCACTTCTATAATTCATCAAAGCATCCATAAACTCCTTATCACCTTCATGAACCTGTTTAAAATTCTCTACAGCTTTTAACGCACTTGCTGCAGGTATCATTTTCCAAACCTTCTTTTTCTCTTTATCAGTCATATCGTCTCCAGCAAGAATTCTTATCATCGCTGCAGAACCTTCAGTAAAGCCACCAATCTGCTGAAGGATTGGCACGTTATTCTTCCAATCATCATCTCTTAAAACATTCATCGTGAAGTTTGACAGAACACCATACATTCCAGTTCCACTCTGTATTGATTGTATGTTATCCATAGCTGTATTGTAAAGACCTTTTTGAAACTCTTCATCATCACCTTCGTCAGTGAACATAGATTTATACAACTCCTTAATAAACCCGTTGGCAACCGCAGCAAACCCCATGTTAGCAATAGTGTAATACACAACATTAAAGCTGTGCTCTCTCATCTCGTCAATAGTGAGAGATTTTCTATTCTGAGTAAGCATTCTTACTGATTTAACTAGCTTATTTGTAGTTTGAGTTTGAGATGTTGTAAACGCAGAAAACATACGACCAACACCGTGTCTTTGCATATGAGAAGTCTCAGAATCTCTAGTAGATTGTTGTGCAGATTCACTTTCAGTTACAAATTTTTCATAAGCTTTGGCGTATGCAGCTTCATGAGAAAGTCCGTTTTTTCTTCCTTTACGATATACTGCTATGGCTAAAGGAGTCCCTCCAATAAGAACACCTCCAATATCCCCTACCGATATAGGTTTCATTGCTATAGATGTCACTCCAGAAATAATAGCTTTAGCCCCTTTGCCTTTAGCCCTATCCATAAGCTTGTTGGCTTCAATGTCGATACCTCGACCTTTAAATCTATCAGCAACGTATTCTGAATTAGCTATATCTCTAGCAACTCTCAGCTCATCCTTACTTTTAGGTGTGAATCCAGCCAACCACTCATGAACACGAACTCCGCTTGCTGTAGAGTAGTGAGTGAAAGATGTAACTTGCTTAGGTATAGACGCTAACTTAAAGGCTAAAGCTCCGAACACCTGCATGCCCATCATAAAATCTGCAGCTTTCGTAAACCCGTTACTCTTCCCAGCTCTAGGATCTACACCTGTAATAACAACCGACAGATGATCGGTAACGTCTTTATATCTGTCAGCTCCAATCTTACTTATCATCTCTGGAGTATTCTCTTTACTGAAAATGTTGTTAACAGCCTCCCCAACAGGAATGAAGTGCTTAGCTCTCTCCATTGTATTGATGTAATTTAAAGCAACCTCATGAGCACCAACTATTATATTTGCATCTTTATTATGCTTAACTCTAGATTCAAGACTTGCTCTAACTGGAGCCATAGCTTGAGCTACACCATCTTTAGTCATAATTCCCTCAGTATCAATAACTTCATCAGTGTCTGTCTTTGCGTATGTAGGATAATACAATCCGTCCTTCCCAAGCTCTGGGAATTTCATTCCTGTTAAATGAAAGTATGTAGGTTCATATTCATCTTTTAATCTAGGGTAAAAATCATCTATCAAATAATCTGCATACTCTTTTAAATCAGCGTTCT
>WLWF01003417.1_pt1 | contig 10434 bp, 13 predicted proteins | sample 6718331 | NCBI WGS metagenome assembly WLWF01 (sample SAMN12718692, study PRJNA515312) | sponge metagenome | isolation source: marine sponge | host: Mycale hentscheli | place: New Zealand: South Island, Marlborough, Capsize Point | collected 2003-05-01
GTCCCGTGTCAGTGTCTACACTATCGACAATCTCGTGGCAACCGTCGCAGACGTGGGTGTACTCTAGTTCTTTCAGAGTTTCGTACGGCCCTGTACCGTCGTGCCAGTGACTGTAATCGTTTAGTACGTCGTTCTCGTTCATGTCTAGCGCTCCTCGTAGTCCTCTGAAAAGATTAACCAAGCGGTTATCACAAGACAACCGAAACCCCACAGCCATACTACATCATTCTCACACATGCTGTTACCCTCTCTTTTCCTGATTCAATTGCGCTTGTGTTACAACTCTTGTTTTTTGTTTACTAAAATAATCGTCTAACGCTTTTTGCCACACGTCATCACCAAACTTTCTAGCGTAGTACCCATAGTGAGAATGTGACGTACTAACGATAGGCGATTGATTCTTTACCTGATAAATGTACGCTTTTACTGCGTCTTGTAGTGTCATCGTTTGGCGCTCCTCAGCTATACGCTAGTTGATCTTGATAGTTTTCGTCAAACAGGTCTTCAATTGTGTCAGCCTGCCACTGTGCACCGTCTGGAGTCAACTCTGGTAACTCCCGCAGTAACTCGTATATAGCCTGTTGCCTAGTACAAACCATGTACACAGCGAGTTCTACTTTGTTTAGCATCAAATTATGGTAACCCTCCTCATTGTTTAACCACAGTGCTGTGTTCCAATGGTCATATGATTCCCAGCCGTTATATGTTGTGTCTGTCATGGTTTAGCCCTCGTGATTAAATATAAATATAATTTTACCGTGATTGTCGAATGCTTCCACGTTCCAACCTAACCCAACCGACTCGTTACAGTAGTTTGCCACGTCAACACGTAGGGCATTAGGTGACTCGTAATCGTACCAGTAAAAGCGTTCAGAGTCTATTCTACCCTCGCTGGGCTTTGTAAGTGTCACAGTGTAATCAATAGGTGCTGTCATGATTTATACCTCTATTCCCCAGTGTGGGTTAAAATCAGTTGATTCCACCCAATGAAAGTATGCGTTTAAATTTAGCTGATCTTTCTCATCTGCATATGCTTTTGCTTTCGTTTCGCTATCAAATACAGCAATAGCTGATACTGAATCGCTCGCAATCTCTACACCCATAACTACGTAAACTTTCATAATGTTACCCTCGTTTGGTTTGTGTTTAATCGTGGACACCTTAGCAGATGCCCACTGTTAAACACAAGTTTATTTGTCGGTAATTTTACCAAATCCTACCTTGCGCTGTGGTTTGCGTAGGCTAACGTACAGTGACCAGTAACCAGCGTCAAGCTTGTGGAAGCATGAGCCGCTTGCGTAGCCAACGGGCTTGCGCTTGCTTACTCGCTTGCGAATGATGACAGAGCGGCCTAGTACTTTAGTGCGTGTTACGTTTTCCATCTTGTGTGTGCTCCTGTGGGGTGGCGTGTGTTCCCCGTTGCCATGTGATTATAATGCTACAACCGGAGACAGAACGCAAGCATTATATTGTGTGAATATTACCAGTCTAGAGCTACAATATTTACATACTAATTCTGTTGACAGGCTCGTGTGTTCTGTGCTATTCGCGTGTGCGCGTGTGTATAAAAGGTCACATGAATTTAACGCTTGACATCTTGCGCTGAGTATGCTTGCGGTATCCCTGAGTGTAGCCTGAGGGTCCTACATTAGTTCACACACTCGTGTCAACGTAAATATTCACATGTGATTTACACTTGACAACTCGTGTCATCTGTGGTAGGCCTTCGGGCCTCGTGACTACCACAGTGTGCGCCTCGAAGCCACAGGCGTTGCTCTGCTTGTCAACCCTTGTGTCAACGTGAATAGTACCAGTCTTAGGTGTTGACATGTGCTGGCCCCTGTGTTAGACTGAAGGGTGGGGACTTGCGTGGCCTTGGGGTGCCCTAGTACTTGGGACCGGGGGAGGGGGATTGCTTGTGATAATTATAGTTGTAGCCCCTCAGGTTTACTAGAGGGTGAAATTAGCTAAAAAATAGGTAAAACTTAGCTAAATTAACTACTACGTAGCTACTTGATAGTACTTATGTTTACCGGGGTCGGCCCTAAGACTACAAAAGGAGGTCAAATGTGGCCAAAGGAGCCCTAATATTCCCTCTAGAATATGTAAATAGTACCACTTTAGTAAATAAAGCTTGACTTTTGAGTAAAAGTATGGTATAATATAGATGTACTTAAGAGACAACTAAAGAAGGACTCTGAACTATAGCACTACTACAGGAATTAGAGCACTACTACAGTGTACCTAATAACCTAGATCATCCAGAGCCCCATCGTTGGTTGTAGTAAGTGTGCTAGATAGTCAGCAACAGACGCACTCTAGGACATCTTTTGAGATACTGGGGCGACAGGGTGATAACCTGAGTACTACATAAGGGATAAGGGATACTATGGGACAAGATCCTACTGAGGATAGCTCTAACCCCCCTAAGAAGCGGGGTAGACCTAGGAAGAATCTAGTAGACTCTAAGACTGCTGGTAAGCGTAACAAGGTCGGAAGGCCTAAGGGAGACGCTGGCATCATGAACGAGTACAAAGCTCGTATGCTAGCCAGCCCTAAGTCAGCTAAGGTACTAGAGGCCATCTTTGATGCTGCTCTGGATAACGAGCACAAGGCACAAGCAGCCGCTTGGAAACTCATAGTAGACAGAATACTGCCCGTAGGGGCCTTTGAGAAAGAGGTAATTAAAGATGCGGGCCGAAACGCAATTAGCATTAACATCTCTGGTGTTGGACATACAGAGATTACGTCTAGCTCTCCAAGCGGAACTCAAGGAGAGTCTGGAGAAGACCAAGACTACCTTGAACCGCTTGAGGGAACTTGGGAGAACAAGGACTCCTAAGGAATCCTAACGTGTTATTTACTCAGAACGTAAACCTCACCACTACTGACGTAGCTGACGTAGTCACGATCCCTAACGGCTTTGTAGGCCAATGGACTATGACGTTCATCACCAACCTAGACAACTCTAACAACGACGTAACTCTTTTCGTAGACAAGACTCCAGACCCTGATGTGTACATACTGAACAGTAAAACAATCAACTCTAAAGACTATCTCATGATAGAGAGTAACTCAGGGTTCATCCTTCAGCCGGGAGACGTAATCAAGGCCTCCTGTGACACTGTGGGTAACCTAGAGGTAGTGGTAACTCTGGACCTAGTTTACTCACCGTTCGAAGTAAATTCGTTTGGTACTGGAGGTGGAGGATAAAGTGATAACTATACTAGGGGCAGACTGGTGTCCCGCGTGTACCAGAGCTAAAACTACAGCAAAAGAGAGTGGACTTGAGTACACCTTTGTTCACATACCAGCCGGTAAAGAAGGATGGGACTTAGTAGAGTCCCTAACAGGTAAACGTAGTATACCACAGGTCTTCTACCACTTTGGTGGTTCAGGAGACTTCAAAGAAGCCCTAAACAGTGTAGGAGAACTTTCACAATGATTAACAAAGTAAACGAGATGGTACTAGGTTTTGCAGCAGTATTCTTTATGTCACTGGTTGCTGTAGGAGCCAAAGCAGAAACTGTTATTAACTACGACGACGGATCTACTTACACCCTAGAGGAAAATCAAGAAATCTACATCAGTACTCCTAATAGTTCTCTGTTCAAGAGACAACTAATGAAAAACAAAGACACGTTCTTTCGTGTACAAAAGCCGTGGACTAAGCGTGACTACGTAGAACAACCACAAGATCCTTTTGCCGTAGGAAGCCACGACTGGTGTAAGGCTTACGTGCCGTGGAGCGAAGGTTATACATTTGATATGCAGGCTTGGCAGCGCTTCTGTGACACTGATAACGACGGTAAGTACGGCTGTGGTGACGATACGTTTGATAACTCAGAAGACGCTGGAGTTTGTAACTAATGATGTTCCGCAGTGGGGACAAGTTCCCTAACGACCCGTTAGAGGTAGTAATTATGGTGATGGCCTTGTGTGTCATTACCGTCTCTGGAGCGTTCTTGTACTACTTAGCGAATCAGGCAGTCTAACGGGTGACTGAATTAGCGGTTCAGTTGCTTCCTTGGCAACAAGCGGTGTACGCTGATCCTACGCGGTTCAAGGTAGTAGCTGCAGGCAGACGGACAGGGAAGTCTCGTCTTGCCGCTTGGTTGCTCATTCTAAACGCCCTACAGACGGACAAAGGGCAAGTGTTTTACGTTGCGCCCACTCAGGGTCAGGCCCGTGACATCATGTGGCAAACCCTAATGGAGCTAGGACACCCTGTTATCTCAGGTTCTCACATAAACAACCTGCAGATCAAGCTGGTCAACGGGGCCACGATTAGTCTCAAGGGAGCCGATAGGCCGGAGACAATGCGTGGCGTGTCCTTGAAGTTTCTCGTGATGGACGAGTACGCAGACATGAAGCCTGACGTATGGGAGCAGATCCTCCGTCCAGCACTAGCTGACCAGAAGGGTCAAGCGATGTTCATAGGTACGCCTATGGGCAGGAACCACTTTTACGAACTGTACAAGTACGCAGAGCTAGGGAGCGACCCTACGTACAAGGGGTGGCACTTCACGAGCTACGATAACCCCCTGCTGGACGCTGAAGAAATCGACATGGCTAAGAAGTCTATGTCCTCTTATGCGTTCCGTCAGGAGTTTATGGCGTCCTTTGAGGCCCGTGGCTCTGAGATGTTCAAGGAGGACTGGGTACAGTACGGGGAGGAGCCAGACGAGGGTGATTACTACATTGCTGTAGACTTGGCTGGCTTTGAGGAAGTAAACAAGAAGAGGACTAAGAATAGTAAACTAGATGAAACTGCAATCGCTGTCGTTAAAGTTAGTCCTAATGGTTGGTACGTTGATAACATTATATATGGGCGGTGGAGCCTTGACGAGACTGCCGCCAAGATATTTCAGGCCGTTAGAGACTACAGACCCATTAGCGTTGGTATTGAGCGAGGTATAGCAAAGCAGGCGGTAATGTCCCCTCTGACCGACATGATGAAACGCTACGGCAGGTTCTTTAGGGTCGAGGAGCTTACCCACGGTAACAAGAAGAAGACTGACAGGATCATGTGGGCGCTACAGGGGCGCTTTGAGAACGGCTTCATATCTATTAAGAAGGCAGAGTGGAACAACAGGTTCCTAGATCAACTTTTTCAGTTCCCTGACCCACTGACCCACGATGACTTGGTTGACGCTCTGGCGTACATAGACCAGCTAGCACAAGTAGCTTACCACTACGACTACGAGATAGACGAGCACGAGATTCTAGACGTAATAGCAGGATACTAAAATGAATCACAAAGTTTTTAGAAAGTTTAACACTTACGGTATTTACGCAATCAGCGCAGTAGTATTCTTTGTACTAGGGTACACTGTAGCTATACTTTAGGGAAAGCACTATGGCACAAGATATACTAAGTCCAGACCCTTTGATGATCGAAGAGTCCATTGAAGAGTGGGTGATGACCAAAGTAGAAAGCTGGCGTGACCACTACGAGTCAAACTACGAAGAAAGATTTGAGGAGTACTACCGGCTTTGGCGAGGTCAATGGGACCCCGCTAAAACCCAGAGAGCGTCAGAGCGTTCTCGCATTGTGTCGCCTGCGCTGCAACAAGCCGTTGAGTCGAACGTAGCAGAACTAGAAGAGGCCACGTTTGGTAGAGGTAAGTGGTTTGACATCTCTGATGACATGGGAGACTCAGATAAACAAGACGTTATGTTTCTACGGCAGAAGCTAACTGAAGACTTCCACAACACTAAGGTACGTAAGGCTGTCGGAGAGTGTTTGATTAACTCAGCAGTCTTTGGTACTGGCATCGGTGAGATTGTCCTTGAGGAGATCAAGGAGATGGCTCCAGCTACTCAGCCCATCATGGGTGGCGACCTGACTGCTGTAGGCGTCAACATCCAAGACAGAGTCGTAGTGAAACTCAAGCCTGTCATGCCTCAGAACTTCCTCATCGACCCCGTGGCTACGTCTGTAGAAGACGCTCTGGGTGTCGCTGTGGATGAGTTTGTGTCTAAGCACTCAGTAGAAATACTGCAGGAGGACGGAGTCTACAACGATGTGTACGTAGGTTCTGCGGCCCCTGACTCAGACCTAGAGCCAGATCAAGACCTGACGATGTACGGTGATGACAAGGTCAGACTGACGAAGTACTACGGCCTCGTACCTACAGAGCTTCTGAAGTCTGAGGGAGTAGAGGTAGAGACAGACGGCATGTACACAGAGGCTGTCATAGTTATCGCTAACGGTGGCACTCTCTTGAAGGCTGAAGCTAATCCGTACATGATGCAAGACCGTCCTATAGTAGCTTTCCCTTGGGACGTTGTCCCCGGACGCTTCTGGGGCCGTGGGGTCTGTGAGAAGGGCTACAACAGCCAGAAAGCCCTAGACACTGAGTTACGCGCTCGTATCGACGCCCTGTCCCTCACTATTCACCCCATGCTTGCCATTGACGCGACACGTTTACCCCGAGGCGCTAAGCCAGAGGTACGTCCGGGCAAGATGATCCTGACGAACGGAGACCCCCGTGAGGTGCTCCAGCCGTTTAACTTTGGTCAGGTAGGCCAGATTACGTTTGCACAGGCTCAGTCCCTACAGCAGATGGTACAGCAGGCTACAGGCGCTGTGGATTCCGCAGGGATCGCTGGGCAGATCAACGGTGAAGCTACTGCCGCTGGCATCAGTATGTCCCTAGGGGCCATCATCAAGCGTCAGAAGCGTACACTGATTAACTTCCAACAGAGCTTCTTGCTCCCGTTTGTCACTAAAGCGGCTCACAGGTACATGCAGTTTGACCCTGAGAACTACCCCGTGTCTGATTACAAGTTCAACGCAACTAGCACTCTAGGCATCATTGCTAGGGAATACGAGGTAACTCAGCTAGTACAGCTTCTGCAGACCATGAAGCAAGACTCACCGATCTACCCCGTGTTGATCCAGAGCATCATCGACAACATGAACTTGAGTAACAGAGAAGAGCTTATCGCGTCTATGCAACAAGCGTCTCAGCCAGATCCTCAGGCACAACAGATGGCTCAAGTGGCTCAACAGACTCAGATGGAGTTCCAGCAGAGTCAGACTGCAGCCTTGAACGCTCAGGCGGCTGAATCACAGGCTAGGGCAGAGAAGTACGTCATGGACACCCGTTTGGCTCCAGAAGAGCTTGAGATCGACAAGATCAGTGCCATCACACGCAACCTACAGGCCGGAGATCAAGACGATAAAGAGTTTGAGAGACGTCTAAAGGTGGCAGAAGTGGCCCTGAAGGAGGTTGAGCTTAGCGACAAGAAAGAAATGGCGAAGTCTAGGAATTCCGGGGGAGCAAAAGAACAGGCTGAGATGAGGCTCCTTGACTCCCTGCTATCTGAAGACAAACCAGTAGATACTCAAGGCCCTAGGGGTCCTAGAGGACCTAACGTAGGCCAAGCACCGGAGGTTTCCGAGAATGTCTGAGATCGTAACGCTGTACGTCCTAGACAAGTTCAAGAAAAAGCTAGCTACCTTAGAGAACAAGGTACGTGAGGCCGGACCAGAGGGTCCTAAGGGAGCCAAGGGCGACAAAGGGGACAAGGGAGCCAAGGGAGACAAGGGAGCCAAGGGAGACAAGGGAGCCCAAGGCCCTAAGGGGGCTGACGGAGGACAAGGTCCCGAGGGTCCTCAGGGTGACACTGGAACCAGCGTTACTGACGCATATCTAGCCGCTGACGGGGACATAGTCTTTGTCTTGGACAACGGGACAGAAGTCTCTGTAGAAATGCCCCTGCTGAGCACAGAAGACGGTAAGATGATCCTGTACTCCCAGACTGGAGGAGGCGGAGGTGGAGGTGGTTCTGGCGATGGAGGCACTGACGCTGACCTAGATAAGTACGTCCGGAGGCCCACAGACAAACACGGTGGCAAGTGGCAGGTGTACCATGAGCTAGCCGATGGTACTCGTGAGTGGACACCTGTTACCACGGACCTCGTTGAGACTAACCCGTCGATTACTTTTAACATTAGAGGCCTCTTTGACCCGACTCAAGACGAGCTAGACAACCTCACGACACAGCTAAAGGTCAACAGGTTCCTCTGGGATCACATCCAGAAGTTAGACGAGGAGCTTGATGCGCGTTACGTCCTGAAAGAAAGCGAAACGGGCGACTCAATGATTGGTCCGTTGAACATACGTAGCGCCCCCAACGTAGGCTCCAGAGAATCCCGCCGCATTAACACGCTGGGTGTTTACTCCAACAGTAATTCCAGTTCTCTCCAGCTTGGCACAACAAACACCAAGATTTATGTAGGCGACAACGACACATCGTTTAACAAGCCTATCAAGGTTCGCGAAATTCAAGACCGTGGCGACGGAATCGATATCTCCGCAACGCTTAATTTTGGCCAGCATACCGACCTGATGAAAATCCCCACTACAACGGGAACAACTCAGAACATTAACCTGTTCGGGACAAATGCCACTGGCGAGTTCACCACGCTGAAATTCAATCTTGACGGCGCAACTTGGAAGAACGCCATTGAGTTTGAGTCAGGTGGATCTAATGCAAAAGAGATAATTTTGCGCCTAGATTCCAACAAGGGGATCAAGGCCCGCAATCTGAATATGGATGATACGAGGATCAATAGCCTTGATGATCCAAACGATCCCACTGATGCGGTAAATCTTAGGACCGTTGACGGACTGGTGTCGGGGCTTGAGGACCGCATTACAGATAGGCTGGACACGCTGATTACTGATAACAGCGCTGGCGTAATGAAGTTTGTTGTAAAGCAGTTTCCACAGGACATTGGCGACTTTATGGCTATGACCGCCAATGGAGCCTCGACCACTTACGACCCGATGCAGACCAGAGAGATCTGGGCGCATAACAAAAACCTCTTTAACTATGACTTTAATTGGACTGATGTTAAGCCCAATACCTATTTTTATATGTCTGGCCCAGACGATGCACTGATGCGGTTCCGCGTAGTTGCTGATCCCCAAGATCAGGGTACGTACACAAAGATCAAGGTCAATGACCCAAATGTATACCCAGAGAACCAAGACTGGGTTGTCAACGATGAGTGGGACATCTTATTCCGCACGTTCACGGGTGACAGCGTAGATCTAGACGATTACGTTAAGAAGACTGGCGACGTGATGACTGGCACTCTTGAGGCGCCTAGAGTTGAGGTCAAGAATGATGATCTTGGTGTGCTTGTGGTGGAGGGTAATCAGAGCGCTCCCGCTGATGCATCCGCCCGTATTACTATGTCTAACGCTTACAACTCTAGCGCCTACGGTAAGCTTGAGTGGCACGGGACCACCGGCTCTAACGGATGGTTTCAGTTTGACCAAGACGTTGACATCTCTAGCAAGGGCTTGCACGGCGTTGGGCACATCCGCTTTAAGGGTGGCACCAGCACTCTGATTGAAGTCTCCTCAGTCAGGGTCACCTTTGATGGCAGAACCGTTATTGAGAAGGGCAACAGCGCAACGGGTGCTGGGTTTGAGTTAAAGGGCCACACCGATGAGGGCAACAATCACAAGCTCCTACAGGTTTACCACAACGGCAACAATAGCCTAGACGCCGTTAACTACTACGGCAGGACTCAGAGCGACAGAAACATAGCCACCGTTGGCTACGTTAAGAGCGTTGTTGGTGGCGATAGTGACGTATCTGGTGATACCCCGTTTACTCCTTATGGCCCTCTAAAGGCCGTAGCCTCTGGACGGGTGCCGAACAAAGGCGAAATCTCATTTGGCAGTTCTACTCCTTCAGAGACAACCTCTATTGCCCTCAGTAAGACAGATACAGACGGCAAGGTCTGGGATTATCAATTTAACGCTGATTCTATTTTCACTATCTCAATAGTTGATGACGTTGGCACTAACGACATATTCAGACAAACCGTTTCCGTTCGGGTTGATGATGTAGAGGACAAGGGCACGTGGGTGTTGCTCACTGTCGATTGCAGGGATCTAAGCTCCAAGCAGCGCGATGAGGCGTCAGGCGCATACTATTACGTGACAAACCCCTTGCTGTGGTTCTTGAACGAGGGCGCTGAAGCTACACCCCTGCAGAAGGTTCCGGTAACGTTTGATGAGATGTTCCAGTTTAGGGATGAAACATCGATATTCCCTAGCTTCCTGAGATTTAGGCTTTCAACGTCGTCAGGTGATGGCTTTGGCGGTGCCAATCAGGGCCGCTTGTATATGGAAGGCAGTCTGACCAATCCCTCAAATATCAGGCTGGCAACGCTAGATTCATACGGCTACGGGTATTTAGGCAGGGCTGCAAAAACATCCAGCGCTTCCATTGTTAGCGTACCCGGAGAAATGACCCTGTTTGCCAGATCGCTTTGGTCAAAGCAAATCGTGCCCGTTGAGGGTTATTACTTTGACTCCCTTTACTTCAATCACTCAAAGAAGTCTGTGCGGTTGCAGAATTGGGGCAAGAGTTGGGATGACGGCGAGCATCATGCGTGGAAAG
>WLWF01003419.1_pt1 | contig 10432 bp, 4 predicted proteins | sample 6718331 | NCBI WGS metagenome assembly WLWF01 (sample SAMN12718692, study PRJNA515312) | sponge metagenome | isolation source: marine sponge | host: Mycale hentscheli | place: New Zealand: South Island, Marlborough, Capsize Point | collected 2003-05-01
GGGCAAACACTAAAACCAGATATTGGTATTTACATCATCTGCATCATAAAGTAAAATATAAGTGGAGAGACGCTAAGGACTTCATAGGAGTCACTGTAGAGTACATGAGGTCTCCTTCGGGTACTGATAGCTGGCATTCGAGAAAAGGCTACACAGGCGTTCCTAAGGCGTGTGAGGGCTTTATACACCACAAAGAACTAGGCCAGGTGGCGAGACTCACTCATTTTTTCTAATTTACTCATTAATTTTTTAGAGTGTAACAAATCAGCACATTTCTCATACTCTTCCAGGTCTTCAAAGTATTCAATTAATTCATCAAACACCTCTTCATAATCCTCTATTACTTCTTTAGTAGGATCAAATATTAAAGTAACTTTTATGTCACGATTTAATAATTGTTCGTAACCAACCTTGTTAGTTATTACATAATAACTTTGTAGCATAAAAGTATGTTCATCAAAATGTTTCATTAATTAAAAAGGAGATTTAGGCATGCCACTACTTCTCCTATTACTAAAAGGAGATTTAGGGCCCGAGGGTTTAGTGCTTTTTTGAGTTTTCTTTTTAGTTTTCTTTTTAGGAGTATAACTAATTTCTTTTTCTTTTCGTTTCTTCAATTCTTTTAACGCTCTTTCTGACAAGTATCCTACCTCAGAGAAAGGTATAGCTCCAGCCAAATACAATGCATAAAGGACAGCAACAGTCCCGGATTTCTTTTGTGCGTCTTTAGTTAGTTTTTTAGTAGAAGTTTGACCTCTATATGTAGTAGTGGCTTTTCCCGATTGAGACATCATAATTAATTCTGCTAGCATTATAGCTTTAGCACCCCCTATACCTAAAACACCTAACTGCTCATTTAAATCTTTCTCGTTCTTGGCAAAAAATCTAAAAGGATCTTCTTTATCTTCTTGCATTAAAGCAAGAAGAGAATTTGCTTTACTTAATATAAAATCATTTGTGTAAGGTATAGGAGAAATTATATCAGCAAACATATTACCCGCCCTTCCTCTAATTTGACTTGTTATTCTTTTTCTTTCTTTTTCTTTTCTTTTTTCATAATCCTCTTCTTCATCTTCCCCAATCAATCCAGAAACTAAACTAGATAACATTGTAGAAATACCCAATCCAATAAGATTAAAAGTGAATGATTCAACACCTAATCCGGCTAATGATCTACGAGCTGCTTTTTTATCTCCAGGTAAAGCTGTAGGATTTCTAAACAAAGTGTTTATGTCAGAATACATTCTAGTTTTTTGATTTAATAAAAAATTAGCAAAAGGAAATGCGGTTTTTCTTATCATTTGAGGGAGTAATTTTTGACTGGTAAACAACTCTCCTTGCAAATCTTGATCAGATGTATTTTGCTGTCTATCTACTTGTTGTTGCGCAAATTGCGCCGCATCTTTATTTAATGGCTGAGTCCAATCAATCTCACTAGAGCTAACCCCTTTTTTGTCCATAGCTTGAATGTAATATGCTAAAAAAGATGCTCTTGCTGTGGCAACATCTGGGTTTACTAAAGATTTTTCTAAAACATATTTATTGGCATTATCTATAGCCTTTATAACCTTACCAGCTTTAGTTCGTGTAACATTATCAATTCGAGTGTCGACTGACTCTAAATCAGATTGAGCTTTTATACCTCTATTTGCTATAGCCATACCAGATTTATTAATAGCCTCATTAGCATCCTTATTAGTATTAATAAGATTTACTCCTTTAATTGTATTAATTACACCTGCATTAACAGAGGTGTTAAATATAGGGACTATCTGTTTTATAGGTTGAGTTAAACCACCCAACGCCTTTACTACACCAAACGTAGCCAGTTTGTTTATAACGCCTAATGCCGCTTCATCTTTGGTGTTAAAAAACTTTTTACCTCTTTTTGCATCTACATAATTATTAATCCTATCTTCCATAATCATCCTTGCATCTTCATTAACAAAAACCTGTTTGTAAGCTTCTGACTCTCTTGCCCCTTTTATCTGCTGTATAGATGGAGCTGTATATATGTCTGTCAATGCAGCTTTATAGTTGCTTAAATTTTGTCTATCAAAACCTAAATTTAACACCCTTCCTTTAGGTAAGTCGGTAGGTTTGGTAGCCTCTTTTAAAACTCCAGTTTCTTTATCGTATGGACTTCTTTCTAAACCTTCAGGATTAAATACAGGCTGCGTTATGTCTGGTGTTTCTTGAACTTCTTTAAGTTTTTGTACACTTCTCGGCGTATAGTTAATGTCTTTTCCTAAGTTTCTATTATACACATTTAAAGATGTATCCGCTAAATCATTATACTTGTTTGACCATATTTCAGTAACATATTCTACACCCTCTAAATTTACAGGATCTACTTTAGCTTCTACTTCATTTATATTGTTAGAACCTTCTAGTATATTATCATAAACTTGCTGTAGCTTTTCCGCTTTAGCCTTATCGTTTTCGCTTTTTGACTCTTCTAATCTTTCAATAGTTTGTTTTACTAATTTTTTACTTGTCTCAAATTCGTTTTGTTGCTCTGATTCTGTACCTGGTGTAAAACGTCTCACTTCTGCTAACACCCCTCTTTCTAAATCATTAGCTTCGTCAAAGTAAATACCGCTTTTCATTTTCTTTTTTGCAAATGCGGCTGCATAATCTTGCTCTACATTTACCGATTCTTTTTCTGCCCGAGAAGATCCGTTTACAACACCATCTAAACCTAATAGTTTTGTTACTTTTCTGGCTTTTGATTGAGAAGCAAACATAAGCTCAAAAACATTTGGTAATGTAGAAATTTCTCTATTCCACAATCTTCCCAACCATGTGCTTTTTAAAGCAGATTTTATATTTTCTTTAGCTAAACTAATCATTCCTTGATTACCCCTGTATTGACTAAGAATTGATTGCATTCCTCCGGTTGATTGATTTATTTCAAAATTAATTATTGAGTCTAAGGCAGCCATCTTTTGGGCGGTGCTAAGTAATTTTAAATCCATGTTCAAAAAATCACGAATTAATTCTTTTTTTTCTTTATTTAATTCTACATCTCCATCTTCTATACTGCCCTTAATATTTATTTTAGTGTTTTGAAATGCATTTTTTATAGCCTTATCTATGGCTGCTTCTTTGTTTTTTGCTAACAACTCTGATTTTTTACCAGGATCATTAGCTTCACCCTCTATATCATACAAAGCTTCTTTCATTTCGTCTAACGTTAACTCCCCAGCTTCTAATCCAGTAAGTAACTCAAACGATTCTTTAGCCAACTCATAATTTCTTTTGTTTTGTAAATCAATTTGTTTTTTACTATATGTGTCAACTTTTTTAACATCAAAAGGTTTTGCTGTTTTTAAACCTTTGCCTGTTTTTTTAGTTTTCATCAGACCATCTTTTACGCTTTGAGCCAATTCTAAATAAGCATCAATATCTGAAACTACACTTGGGTTTACAAGTGTAAATTGTTTTGCTGAGTCAGATAAAGAAGCTTCTTTGTCTTTTAAATTTTTCTTTATTGACTTTGATAAAGCAACTGCTTTTGAAAGTTTACCAGAATATGAAGAATCATTCATGGCTTTTTCTACAAAATCAATTACATCTTGAACTTTTTTAGCGTTATTTAAATTTACACTGGATACTTTTTTGATTAGCGAAACAGCTTTTTTATTAGTAATATTACCCTCTTTTAACAAAGATTTTATTGCATCCCTCAAACTTTTTCTTCTTTGTGTTTGATCTTTTTTAGCGTCTCGTGCAGCTTTAACCTCTAGTTTTATTTGATCTTTTAAAGCAGTCTTTTCATCTACCTCTATTTTCTTTCTTTTTTTACCAATTAATTTTTCAGGACTAGGGCTTTTCTTTTTTCCAAAGTTAGGTTCATTTGGATCAATTGATTTTCTAACACTATCCTCAACATCTTTTTCTTTTGTTACTGCTAACGGCTCTCTGTTAGGATCAATACCTACAACTGTTTTTATGTTATTTGGTGTAGGATTTAAACCTGTCAACTCTTTAAATTTATTTTGTAACTCAACCAGTACAGCGCTTAACTCTGCATCTCCCCTTTTTAATTGATTCACATCTTTAGCTGTAGGGTTTGATTGTATGAAATCTATAATATTCTCCATATCTAAACTACTATTGTAGTCAACCCATCCATCCTCTATACTTACACCATCTTTACTTATCCAAAAATTAGACACACCGGATTCTTTAGGTGATACTCCTGTCATTCTAACCCAGCTTTCAGGTGTAAATTTTAAATCTATTATATCAAAAATACCTCCTTCAGCTGTTTGTTGAGCTGTATCAGCAACAGTTTCCTTAATATCTTTCTGTTGTTGCTCTATAGCCTTTGCTACTTCTTTTACGTTTTGAGAATTTTGAGCAATAATACCAGGTATTTCATTTGGCGCAACCCCTTCAGGAATTACAGCTTCTTTACCAGCGTTAACATCTATAACATTACTTAAAACAAACTTACTAGCTTTAGACACTGAATTTTTATTAACAGGAGAATTAGTTCCTCTCTTTATAATTTTTTTAACAGTTCCATCAGGATTTAAAGAAACATCAATTCTAGAATTAGGAACGCTTACTGGTTGCGCAATTTTGTCTCTAGCAATTATTTCCGTCTTTTGGTTTTCCTTTTGACCTTCTGTTTCTTTTTGGCTCTGGTTGGCAACGGCCCCGGTGGTGTCTCCTTTGACCACCTTTTGGCCATCTCCGGTTTGTTTTTGTACATCCACGCCCTTTGTGCTTGACTCTTGAATGGCATCTTGTTTGTCTTTAATTAGTTCGTTTTGTTTATTTAAAATATTAGCTTCAGATTCTAAAATAGCAGGGAGTTTAGATTTTAACCTCACCTCATTCTCAGCTTGTAAAGCTTTGACAGCTTCTTCTTTAGTAACCTCAACAGTTCGTTGACCGTCTTTTTCTCCATCTATAATAGACTGAGCTTCTGCAACATCTCTTTCTTGTAATTTTTTTATTTGTGCATCTACATCTTCAATTCTTTTGTCTATTTCTTCTTTCAAAGGCCCTTCAAGACCTTCTTTTTGGTCAATTAATCTTTGTCTTTGCTCCAGTAAATCAGCTGCCTCCTCAACATTTTGAGACATCTTTATTGTTCCTTTTGTTTTTAATTCAGCAGCTTGCATATTATAAATTTCACTGTATGCATTTGCTGCCTCTTCTTTACTTAAAGAACCTTCATCAATTAATACATCTAAAGTTTTTTTAAGGTCTTTAACATCAGTAGCTAAAGTTCTGACTAAATCTTTTCTACTGTTTCCTTTAAATAGTTTTGAACCTCCTAATGTAGAGGTAGCGCCAATAGTCATTACCCCTGTTTCTATTACACCAGCTGCTGTTATTTTTTGATCTAAAACTTCGTTACCTATTTTTTGATTTACTAAATTATTTATAGCTTTTTCAGAAAAATATACAGGCAATTCTTCTACAAAAAGTTCTTTCATGTTTTCTTTTCCAAGAGCTAAACCTTTATCTACCAACTGTTTTTTTGTAAATTTTTTCCCTTCTTTAATAGCCAGGTTCTTAACTTGGTCTTTTATAGCTTGAAAACCTACAAGTAATCCTTCGTTGCTACCAGCTAGTCCTGAAAAAATACCATCTAATGTTGATATGGCTTGACCTGCATTTACAGCAACATCCATAGCTTCCTTTTCACTCATACCTGTAGCCATTAATTGACTTCTAATATCATCTACATTTTTCACTACACCACTTGTAAAAGAAGTAAGCCCCATTGATACTTTACCTGCTGTGTTTGGTTTTAAAACTTTATTCAAACCTGTAGCATTTTTAACTTTACCAGCAGTTCTAATAAGAGCAACTAAGTTTACAATAGTATTTACGCCTCCAGTAGCAACTGATCCTCCTGTCCAATTTATTACTGTATTAGGAACGTCTTTTGACCTTTTAATAATAGAATTAATTTTCTCTTCAGACAATATACCCTCCATTCTAATATTAGAATTAGAATCATACACTGTACCATTGCCATCAACAATAAACTCTTCACCTTCAAAAGTAACAGGTTTGCCTTCTAAAAAAGCAGGTCTTTTTAATTCACCCAATTCTAAATCAACCCTATCGCCGCTATCCGTAATCATCTCACTTACCCCCGCTAAAAAACCTTTTTTGTCGTATCCAAAAGTTGCTAAACGCTGGTCAATCATACCAGGGATTCCTCCTGCAAAATCTGTTGCAAAAGAAGTTAATGCTGTACCTGCGGTTTTTAACAATTCGATACCACCTGCTGACAACTCTGCTCCTCCTCCTTTTTTAAAACTATTGTAAAGCTCTCTTCGTCTTTCCAATTCATCATCAAAAGCCTGATCTTTATATGTAGGAAACGAATCTATGGCTGACTCTAACGAAGAGTAAGTATTCATAAAGTCTTTTTTTAACAAAGAAGCTTCTTTCTTTAGTGTTTTTATTTCTTCAGGATTTGTTGATAAACTTTGTGCAGCTTCATTTGCAGCAATCTTATTAGTTATTGTATTTAACTTAGAGGCATTATATGATTGTAATTTTTCATATTGTCTTTTCTCTAACTCATATTGATTTCCTTCATCGGTTGGTAAAAGTTTTTTAAAAAATTTATAAACCGAACCTTCTTGCCTGGTATTTTTTTTCTCCCATTTCAAATAATCTTCCTGATCTACATTGTTCTCCGTCAATATTTCTTGATTTATTGTGTCAGGATTATTATAATCTTCTTCAGTTAATATTACCTCTTCTTTTTTTACTACTCTAGGGTTAGCTTTTTCGTATAATTTAATAGCTTTTAGAATATTTTCTGGAATTTCAGATTCTTTTTTTAAAGAAAACTCACCTGTTTCTGGATCTTTGATTTGATAAGATCCTTCAGCTAAAACCTTCATGGTATCTATGTTTTCCATTTTGGGTTTGTTGGTGTCAAAAAACCCTACGGAATTTAAAAGATCTATATTACTTTGATTATCTAATAAGATTTGTTGATTTTCAGGAAGAGTTTCGTCAAAATCTATTTGCTCTTCAATGACCTCTGAACCAACCGAGGATCCAGGAGGTTGAGCCATTTCTGTATCTGATACCAACTCCTCTTCTGGAACAATAGGTTCGGAAGAGTCTTTTTTTTTTACGCTATATTTATTTAAAAAAGCTGTTTTATCTTGTGTAAACAAACCATCTCGGGATACAACATCAAAAACTTTATCTTGATATTCTGTAGTCCCAAACTGATCTTGAAACTCTTCAAAAGATTTAGTATAATAACCATCCCTTGTTAATACATCAAATAATTTTTGTAATTCTTCCATAGTATTAATCTAATTCACCACCACCATCACCATAACCTTCTGCTTGTGCAGGTAAAATTTGGCTTAAAGCTTTATCTATAGCTTTATTAACGGCTTGTGTCAGTTTATTGTCTTTTGTAATAGGAATAGTAGCAATCTCTTTTCCGTCTACTTCTACAGTTATACTATCGTCCGAGCTTGATGTAATATTTACTCTTTGCGCAGCACTAGCATCGTTTCTTTCGTTTGCAGCTATATTAATAGCTTCAGACATATCACTCGCTAATTTAGATACTTCACCCTCGGTTGTATAATAATTATCAACTATATCATCTACAGATTCTTTATAAACTGAATTTAATGTTTGCTTGCCATCGCCAATAGGCGTGTTGATATTAATAGCTTCCCTAGCTTCTCTTTTTTGTTGAGACGGAGTGCTTCTCTTTTTATTAATTTTATACTCTTTAGAAGTAAACTCAGCGCCATCAATTTGATTTTTATAAGTACCATCCCAATCTTTACCTTCAGAAACTTCAGTTCTTTCGGCTTCTACAAACTGCGATCTTCTTGTTGTAACGTTACCATCCTTATCTACAAACTCTCCAGCTGCATTTGTTTTAAATTTCTTTCTCTTACCCGCTTCATTCATAGCGTAATCAGATTGACTTCTGCCAGATATATTTGCCATAGCTCTAGCATCTTTATATTCCGCACCATTTTTATCAGTTTGGAAGAAAGCATACCCTGTGTTTAAGAAATCTTCTTTGTTCTTACCTTTAGATAATCTTTGTTGTTTTCTATTACCATTCCCATCAAAATACACTACATCGAAATAATCTCCTTTGTCTTCAAAACTGTCATATCTAAATCCTGACGATGCATATAATGCATCTAAAGCTCCGTCTACCTGAGCTTGATCACCAGAGTACACTGCATCTAAATTTTCAATTATAGTTCCTCCTTTTTTAATTAGATCATCTCTCTTGTATTTGTCTTGTTTATTAAACCCTTTCTTAGCTGTTTGTTTAGAATCCATTTTGTTAGCTATCTTTCTTTTAACAATATCAATAGCTTTTTGTTTGTCTCCATCTTTAAATGTAAATTCAACAGTATTACCCGTACCTTTTAGATCAATATATTTTGGTGCTTTAGGATCATCAAATTGATACCCTGCTTGTGTTGCTAATATTTGAGCTATAGCAGCATCATCTCCAGTCAAAGCTTCAGCCTGTGAATCAAGCCACTGATCAAATGTAGTAATATCGTCTGGTAGACCTAGTTTTTTTAGACTTTCTTCGTTGTTAAACATTTGTCTAAAATCTGTAAGAGTATACTCTTCACCCGTATCTGTAACAAACGCCGTCATCATTACCCCTAAATCATCTACAATTTTATTAGTTTCTTCATCTAAATCAACTTTAATTCCACCATCATATTTCATCATATCTAAAATAACACTTGGATTTTGAAAAGCATTAGGATTTTTTTCAGGATCCGGCATTACAGTATAATCACCATTTTTATCTTTCCCCATAGTAACAACCTGAAGTTGCCCGTTAGCAGGGTTAGTCATAAATTTTTTATTATTTAAATTTCCAAAAGACTCTATTCGCTCCATAAAAGCCATGTCAGCTTCAGTAGCTGTTTTATTTTTCACTCTTTCTTTAGCTGCTGTATACCATCCGTCATAAACTTTAGTTATGTTTTTAAAATTAGTCATTCCATTCTTCATCTCATTCATTCTCAATTTATAATCATGCATTTTAAACACACCTTTACGCACAAGTTTCATGTTCATTACAAGTTGTTCTTGTTGAGATTTTGATGATTCTAATAGAGCCTTGTCTAAAGATTGACTATTTACGTCAGGAAGTTCGTTTAATTTTTCAATAGCCGACTGTGTAGCGTCTTCAACTGCCTGTTGATCAGCTTTTCTTTTTTCATTAAATAAACCTATTTGTTTAGATATTGTATTGGCTACACTGCCCCAGTTTACTGGAGCTGCTGGATCTAATCCTGCGTATGTAGAATATTTACTTTTGTTAGATGTAGCCATAGAATTTTTTTTAACTGTCAAAAAGTAATGATGCTAAATCTTGTATAACGTTTGACTTTCCAGCTTTTAGATCTATTAACATATTTTTCTTTTCTTTATTACTTAACTTATTAAACAAAGGATTATCAGTAAATAATTTTCTAGATTCTGGATTAGTTATATCAAAACCTTTAGGGAGACCACTTTCCTTAAACACATCCATGCTACCCACTTGAGTCATTATATCACTTGTTAACTTATCATCTCTTCCTTGTAAGTATCCTGGTATCAATCCAGCTGCGCCTTGTAAACCATAAGCTAATCCCTCTTGAGCGCCTGCCATAGCTTGGCTTGCTTGCCTATTTGCGTCTTTAGCTCTAAGAGATTCGTCTTGAGCCATACCTACATTTATATCTATACCTTGTTGATTTATAGACTGTTTAGAGTCAGCTTTCATTTTGTTATTAGCATACAATGCCTCACCAAGAGCTATTCTAGTTTTTTCTCCCTGTTCCCCTGCTAAAGCTCCAACTCTTCCTACACCTGATGCAACTGATCTAGCGTCTCCTTCTTGTAAAGCTTGTAATGATTGTTGTTGTTGTTGTAAAGTTTCTTCAAATTGTTTGTTAAAAGCATCTAATGGCACATTAACTCCAGCATAAAAATCTTTTTCAGCCATTCTTTTGGCTTCGTCCATTAATTGTTTATTTTTTCTTTCTGCTTCAGCCTGCTTACGTCTAGCTGTAATCATACTGTCAATGCCCATTCCAAAACTAGCTAGCCCAGACAATGCGCCAATACCTCCAGAAACCATTCCAAAAATTTCTTCAGCACTTTTACCATCGTCCTTATATCGGTCTTGATTTTGATTTTGTTTCCACCTAGGCATATTAATAGTTTTTAATAGTTAGAATACACAAAGATACTAAATTCTAAGGATAACTTTTCATGACATCACTACCCACTGAGAATAGTTCAACCGGGCTAGTGTTACTGTTTGTTAAAGTAAATTCCATGTAATAACCTAGAACACCATGCGATTCTGCAACGCTATTTTTATAAGACATTATAAAATTTCCTTGTACAGGGATATACGCTCCAACTGCCGACGCAT
>WLWF01003420.1_pt1 | contig 10431 bp, 11 predicted proteins | sample 6718331 | NCBI WGS metagenome assembly WLWF01 (sample SAMN12718692, study PRJNA515312) | sponge metagenome | isolation source: marine sponge | host: Mycale hentscheli | place: New Zealand: South Island, Marlborough, Capsize Point | collected 2003-05-01
AAAGTACGGCGGTGCAGATTTCAGCGGAAAATCCGAGGCACCAGCCACATCTGGCTTTGATATGGAGCGACGAGCTGCATTCCTAGGCGCTAAAACTAGTATGGAAGGACTTCGCCGCAGTGAAGCAGCACAAAATATGGTAGAGCGCAATGGTGACTACTTTATTGGCGATGGCAAGGGTGGTAAAAACCTTATTAAGTTAGAGAACAAAGAAGATCGGCTTACATACAAGAGTGGAAAAGAAGGTGCCCGTCAAATCCGCGATAAATACGTGAATGCTTTGACATCTAAAGGTGATTCAGTTGAATATCAGACAGATGCTCCAGCACCATTGCCTGGCGCGGTGCCTGGTAACACTAATATCGATAAATCACAGTTAGATACTAGTGATCTGATGGATATCAACCCTAGTGAATCAATCATTGGGAATAATACGCCATCTCGTACAGTGAAAAAGGGAACATTGTTCAATAGATAGATATATAAAGTATCTACAATAGATACAGGTTTGATATGAAGCAGTGACCTTAGAACAAGAAGCTAGAAACGAAGAACTACTCAAGACCTATCTTGCAAATATACAAACAGATATTGATATCCCAAATTTAGGGAATAAAGAGCTTAGTGCTCTTGCACTTGGCGCTGAACTTGCAGCAAAAGCCCGTGATAAAGGATTATCTATTGATGATGTTATAAATAGGCGAGGTCAAAGACTTAGACAAGAGCAAGCCAGCCGGATGCTTAATAATCCACGGCTTGCAGAGCATATCTTGGAGTCAATGGGTCTAGGAATGACCGAAGATGACTTGGTATCTAACAATAAGCTTGGAGCAGAGGACGCAGCAGCATATGGCGTAGGTAGCTTCGAAGAAGACGTCGATATGCGGCGTGATTCGGGTAAAGGCTTTGGTGTAGGTGATGCTGAGCGCCGACAGATGCGTGATATACGTAAAAAACGTGCTGCAGGTAAACCTGTTAACGCTGAATACGAACAAAAGGTAAGTGATCGCTTTGCACAGCGTCAAGCAGATCAAGTATTCTTTGATGCTGGCTTAAAACCATTTGGTGATAATGCAATTTATGCATTTAAGGGAAAACCACCGGAAGTTGTTGGTGAAAGAGATGGTAAAACCGTAAAACGTTATTATCCAGGAGTAGAAGCAGACGATGCACAAGAAGCATTAGTTCCAAGGTCAATATTGACAAATGATGATCGCAAAGAAGACGCTAGAGCTAATAGAGAGCAAGGTGTGCTTGCTAAAGCAGAGAATGAGCGTCGTATTCGTGGAGATCTCACAGAAGCTGAGATGGAACGTGAAGCACGTTTAGAAAGAGGCAAAGTTACACCCGAAAAGCCTGTTGATGCTTTTGGACGTGTACCTCTTGGTGCAGAAGACGTTTATAAGTACGATCAAGCTGGAAACTTTGTAGGAAAGGTTGAAGCACAGAGAACTCGTGCTCCAGGTGCTGGTGGATTTGTAAATCCCGACGAAGCACAGTCAGCAATCCTTGGGCAGCTCCGTGCTCGTAAAGATCGCGGACGGAACGGACTTATCGAAGCTATTCAGCAAGATAACTACGGAAAAGCTAATGCAGAAGCAATATTAGGTGGCGTAAGAGGTACAAGAGGTGAAGATGCTGGTAAATTAGTGTCTTACCCTGGTCGTACATCAGCCAATATCCAAGGAAGAAAGAATGTCAGCCGTCTGCCTGATATTCAGGGCTTAGGAAAAGCAAAGTTAGGAGCAGCAGGGCCTAGAAGGTTTGATATGTCTATCCGGAAGGATGATGGTGAATTAACAGGCGGAAGAATTGGAATGAACTATCCGCCTGATGATGTAGTCATTAGTCAGCAACGTCCAACGGGTATTGCTGGGATGGTTGGACGCCCAGACGGAACTATCTATGCAGTAGACGCTAGAAGTGGTAATTTAATCCCAGGTAACGTTGATATTGGACCAGCACCAGTTGCACAGCAGCTAGGAAGCTTTGCAGAGCAAATGAACGCACCACAGATGGAAAGTGCTGCAAGATTTGTTGCTGAGAATGCATATGACAATTATGGTGCTCAAAACTTCGGTGATGAGAGCATTCTTAGTGCAATGATGGAAGATAGTGGTTCTGGAGGTGGCGTACGTCCAGTTGAGATCACAGGAACGCTAAATGAGCTAAATCAGCGACTTGCTAAGAAAGGAGTAGTCATTCCTGATGGTATTCGCGGAGTTGCAGATTTACAAGCTGCTGCAGAGCAATTAATTGCTGCAAGTCCTAAGAAAAAGTTCTTTACGCGACCTGGTGGCAACAAAATGGTATTTAACGAAAATCCAGGTGTTGCAGAAGTTTTAGAGTCATTAAAGTACGCAAAGTTCGAGCAAGAGCAGATTGCAAACGCATTACTGCAAACACAGCTTGCTCAAGCTTCAGATATCAACTTAGAGGCTAAAGCACGCTATGAAGGTGGCGGTAGAGTAATTTCACCAAACCGTACGCTTGGCTCATTAGCTAATAATGCAAATATTGTATTTGGAGTAAATGATCCTGCAAAAGGTGGTGATACTTTGGATATCGGAAAAGCTCCAGCCAAACGCCAAGAAGAGTTTAGGCAATTGACAGCACAAGATGGTGGAGCTGCTAGTAAAGATTCAACGAAGCCATTTGTCGGACAGATTGCTGGTGCACCTAATCGTGTAGGCGATACTCAGGTGTACAGAGGAATGGACCCAGTACAAGTCCGTCAGTTCTATCAACAACAGTCTGAGGCTAATCGTCAGAAGAAAGCAGCTAAGTCTGGTAAACGCAGCGTAGGTGCTGGATCTCAGTCTGAGCAAATGGCATTAGCAGCAAGAATTAGAGCTGCTCAAGAAGGAAACATGATTGCTCGCTTCAGGAAGAACCAAGCTGATGCAGTGAGTAGAAGTGTCCCAAGAAATGAAGGGGGCAGGATCATTCCAGGAACACCTGTACCAGATGCACTGAGGTCATTCCCATCACCTATTCAAGCTGAAGTAGTAGGACGTCAGATGGAGATGCTGAAGCAGCGTGCTAACAACATGCCTGTTTCACAACGACCAGCAGCACAGCTGTTACCACGTCCACAGATGCCTTCACCATCAGCTACCCCAATGACAATGGGTGGAGATCCACAAGTAGCTACAGGACCAGCACGAGGGTTCCCAACAAACGATGACTTAAAACAATCAATGGAGAAGTCAACAGAGCAATTAAATAACCTTGGAAAAATGATTTATGAGAAAGGTAAGGAGTATGCAACAAGTAATGCTCCAGGAATGCAACGTAACCGACGTATTGGCTATGCAACCGTTGGTGTTGGAGGCCTGCTTGGTGCTCTGATTGGCGGTGAACGAGATGCACGTAACGAAGAGGAGCAGTACCGATGAAACAGTTCAATCAAAAGGATATTCAGAACGGTATCCAGAACCAACAGCGATCGAGGGAAACACCTAACTCATTTGCTGAATTGAACGGTGCAACCACTGCAAATAACGATGGTGATTTAGCCAAAGAGAATAGCCGTATGGCTGGAGTAGTTGGTGCACGTGCCATGGAAATGATGCGTAATCCACAAGAGCGTGAACGTACAGCTAAATGGATGGAAGCCTTTAGTAATAGCAATCAAGGTATGGAATGGAATGCCGCTAAAATGGGATTACCCCCACAAGAGTAAGGAATAAGATGCCATTACCAGCATTAGGAGCAGCAGTACCCTGGCTAATCGGCGCAGGTAAAGGTGCATTAGGACTAGCCGTAAAAGGCGGTGGAGCAAAGCTCGCAGGAGCAGCCGCAGGAGCAGGTGCGAAAGCAGCAGCAAGTAGCAAGTTGGCAGCAGCTGTAGCAGCAGCAAAAGGATTAGGTACTGCAGGTGGCATCAAAGGTGCAGCAGTAAATGGTGCTCGATTTGCAGGTAACGCACTTACTAAGTACATGGGACCAGGTGGAATGACTGCAGGTAATATTGCAGCTAACTTTGCACCAGATGCAGTCTTCGGTGTAATGCAAGGTGTTATGACACCTGGTGACTTAGGAGACAAAATTATTGCAGGTGGAAGTACAGCTATTGGTGGAGCACTTGGTGGTGTAGGTGCAGTTAGTGCATTAGGTAAGTTTGGACAACAAGGCGGCGGACGAATGCTGGCAGAATTTGGTGGAGGCATGGTTGGAGATATGGTTGGACAAAGTGCAGGTGATGTGATGCTCCGAGCTAAAGGAGGCGGAACCACACCATGGGAGAAACTTCAACAGGAAGGTGATCAGCAATATAGACAACAATTAGAACGTCAGATCCTTGCTCAGTATGGAATTGGCGGATACAACCAAACTGATTTGATTGGTATGGGCTAATGGCTTTTATGGATGACTTTGAGGTATTCAAAAGTGAATACCGTAAAGCGGTAGGAGAGGGTAATGAGGAATTTAGACAAGCTGCCAATATTGGTAGAGAGCTAGAGGGCAAGGTCGCTGACGCGACACGACTTGAGCAAATGCTTAACTCAAACGCAACTGTCAATAGGCTGCGTGAGATTACAGGTACAGCAAATCCTCAGCATATGCAAGCCAGAGCTGATCAAGGATTAGGCGAAGCAAAGGGAGTACCTGCTCGTGCTGGACAGTTAGCAGGGACACTTACAGCTGATCTGGTACAAGATAGAAGTAGACAGATCTGGTGGCTTATCAATGCACTACAAGCTACTGGAAATATTGGAGCAGAAGCTGCATTAAACAAAGCAAACCCTGATCTGTATTCTGCAAAGATTATGCAAGATGAGTATGGAAATATACCTACTTCATCACCAGAGAGAGCAGTTAAAGCAGGAGCAATTGATTCGACATTTAAACGTAAATTGCCAGGTATTGCAGAACGCGATATGGGTGAAGGTAAGCGTGTATACACCAAACGTAACTTCCGTCCTGGTAACGTTGCCCTGCTTAATGTAGCTCCAGGTATTGCAATTAATACAGGCTTAGGGTTGATGACACCATTTGGTGGTGCAGAAGGTTATGAAGCTGCAGTACCATCAGCAGAAGACAAAACTAAAACAGATAATGTACTTGCAGAAGTAGCTACAAAGTACATCCTTGGACGTACAGGAAACCTACTTCCATATGATGAGTTTGTAAAAGTGCGTCCAGATGTATCTAAGGGAGAGTACAACGCATACAAAGCATTTAAATGGGATAAGAATATGGACTTTGATTTATCAGATGGTGACATTACTGGCCCTGCAGCTGCATTCAAGTACACAGACGAGGGAATACATGGACCTGAAATTCAATTCCTAGGTAGAAGCCTACCTGTCACAACTGGAATTATTCCATACCTTGGATCTGTTGCTGGCGGTGTTGCTGGAGTCAGGACAAAGCGACCAATTAAAGGAGGATTGCTTGGTAGTTTAGGTGGCTTGGCAGTAGGTCAAATTGGAGGCAATCTAATTGAAGGTGAACGCCGTCGTCGTAATAAAGAAGAGAATGAAAGACAGTACAATAAAAGAACTGACATGAGCCTTGAGTAATGCGATTTGCAGGAAATAGAGTAGAAGATTTTATGAAAGGCAAACCAGACTTTGGCATGATTGCTGATGAAGCAATGAAAGCTAGGTCAGAAGAAAAGACAAATAGTTATAACGCTGCTGGATATGTAGAGGCTGCAGGCATTAAAGCAAAAGCAGGACTAGCAGCAGCAGAAGCACAAGCAGGTGCAGACCAGTTCTCAGGAATCATGGGTGGATTGAGTAAAGGTATTAGTGGTGGACTAGGAGCACTTGGTAAAACTAATGTAGGTACTAATAGGGGAATTGATAAATTTAAAGTGAGTCAACCACATGCATCAGGCATTGGTAGAGAAGCATATGGTGGATATGATTTGTAATCTAGTTAAAATAAAAAGATACTAGAACAATAGTTAGATGACTAGATTTGCAGGCAAGTTTGAACCGATGCAGTTACGTTCAGGTGGAGTAGGAAGTAATGCAGGTTCAGCAGCTGATGCTGTGAGTGTTGCAAATGTATTTGGAAGTCTCCGTGAATCATCACCACGGTATGACCAGCTAGCAGCCACCGGAATGCAGACTAGGTCTGACGAACGCCAGGCAGTAATGAATGCTGAGGCTGAAGTTGAAGCTGCAGATATCCAAGCCAAAGCCTATACGAAAGCAGCAGAGAAGAGTGCAAGTGCACAGAAGACTGGAAGTATGTTTGGAGCTATCGGTAGTATCGCTGGTGCCGCCCTTCCTCTGCTAAGTGATGAGACTACTAAGCACACGGTAGATACGATTGATGATGCACTAGAGACCCTGCGTAACTTGCGTCCTGTCACCTTCTTCTATAAGGAAGAGTACAGCTCAAGCCCAGAGCGTATGCACCACGGCTTTATCGCACAAGAGTTCCAGAAGGTTGTACCTGATGCTACCTACTATGACGAGAGCATCGGTAAGCTCTGCATTGATACGACAGACCTGATTGGGCTATTGGTGCGTGCTAATCAACAGCTAGAAACACGACTGACGAGACTTGAGGCAAAACAAGCTCTCGCAGCTGTGTAAAATAGTAAAAGGATTAATAGTTTAATACAAATGTCAGATCTTTATACATCATCAACTGAGGCTAGACGGGATACTGCTGGCATTGGTAAAACTGGGAACTTCTGGCAAGACTGGTACACAGATAGAGTTCGTGGCGGTATTCAATTTAACGATGAAACAGGCGAGTACGACAAAACTGGCTTAGCATTTTATGGAGATTTCTTTGGATTAAATAATCAAGACGCTATTACGCAGATTGAAGAAGGAAAAAGTAAGGTTCGCGACAGTAGAAAGATTGAAAGTACTCTTGATCAATTCCCAGGTTTAACTGATGAGCAGCTACTAAAAGCTAGCGGCGGCAAAGGGTTAACTGCTGGAAATGTAAAAGGTGTTGCTGCTGAAGCTGCGCGTACACGTAGGGATAAACCAACTCCTATGCAGGAAGAACAGATAGCAAGCGGAAGGAGAGCGGAAACCCGTCAAATTGCCGCACAAACTGAAACTACTGAGGCACGTAAGGATACAAATGCATTGCTGGTTGCCCAAATGGCACAGTCAGACAAAAACCGTCTAGCAGACCGTGCTGATGCTCGTGAAGCACGTGCTGATGACCGTATGATGCAGCTTGAGATGTATGAGCGTGCAGACCGTAAGGAAGAAAAGAACCGTCGCCGTGAATCTATCCAATCGCTAGTTGCTGGATTGTCTTCACTGGGTGCTGCGTTTGCTGTTTAATCAGAGATAATCTTTGTAAATACCTTTGTTGTGAACAGTCCAATCACCAAAGTTGCCACGTCCGTCATATAAGTATTTAGCAGCCTTCATATTTTTAACGGGATCAAATAAATCCTCACGCTTGTGGATGCCTAAGCCTTGAAGCCATCCACTATCTTTGTGGTATCCCCAGTTAATCTGCATAAGCCCAACACTATCTTCACCTGTTTTTGCGTGAAGTCCAGAACGAACAGTACTATTAGTAGGGTCATATCCGCTTTCACCACCAGCAATACCTACTACAGTTGCTGCGTTTTCTGGACTAAAACCAGCTTGCTCTGCATATGCTTTAATCTGTGCTTTAGACAAGACACCGCCACTAGCTGAATGTTGTGCAGAGATATCAGATGATACTTTACCTGAACTAGAAGTAGTACTAGCACTAGAAGTAGCAGTTCCACCAGTATTTGTAGCAGGAGTTTCCGTAAGTTTAGGCGTTGGGTCAATAGCATCAGCTTCAGTCCTAAGTTCTGCAGCCTTTGCTCTATCTCTATCAATACTCGCTCTCATAGAAGAGTAATCAGTTTTCTCTTCCTTCCTAAAGCCATCCATACCTAGTGCAATAAGACCACCAGCCTTACGCATGACACCAGCCTTAGCGCCTTTCATCTTTGCGTCGTGTAGCTTCTCTGTTTTATCTGCAGCAATCTCAGCTCTCTTTACATAAGCACCAGCTTTAGTAGCAGCAATCTTTTCCTTAGACCTGACCTCCATACCTGCTTGTGCAAGGCCACCAAAGTCAACAGAGTTCTTACGTGTGACGTCTAATGCATTCTCTGCATCACGAGCTACTGCCTTACCAGCTTGTGCGTAGTTACTCTGACCACCTATCGAAGCAAACCGCATATCAGTCGTACATTACATGTATCTATTGTAGATAAAATAAATAGATACAATAAGGTAGGCTTACTACGAAAGAGAATGGCTACAAAACAAGGACAGTTTAACTTTCAACAAATCATGGATGATTTCTATGGGAGTGAAATTAGTAGCGATGATGATATAGGTAGAGCTCAGAAGCAAGCATTTCAAGGAAACCTTGTACAGTCTGGTTTTGATAGTGCATTAGCACAGCAGTTGGCAACACATAACTCAGCACTAGCTCAAGAAAATATGTCGCACCAGGCTGACCTGGAACAACGCAACCAAGCAGCAAACATGAAGAACGAGTTTAACTATGGCATGGAAGCCATGGAAGCTCAGTTCGGTTATCAAAATGAGTACTCCAATGCACAGCATGACCGTGACATCGGAATGCTTAGTGCGACAGGAGAACAAGAGCGTAGGAATATGTCAGCTAAGGGACAGCAAGATAGACTTCAGCAGATTGTTCAAGGTGAGCAAGATAGAGTAACTATTGGAGCACAAGGTAAGCAAGACAGGCAAAACTTAAGTACTCAGGGTAAAATCGATATCAATAAGATTGGAGCACAAGGTAAGCAAGACAGACAAAATATTGGCGCACAGGGCAATCAAGATAGGCAGAATATCGGAGCACAAGGTTCACAGGATAGGCTTAATATTAGTGCACAAGGCACTCAAGATAGAGCCAACATCGGTGCACAGGGTAGAGTTGATCTAAGTAAGATTGGAGCCCAAGGCTCGCAGGATAGGCTTAATATTGGTGCACAAGGTGACCAAGATGTTCGCAAGATTGGTGAGCAAGGAAAAGTAGACCTTAGTAAAATCGGTGCACAAGGCACAGAAGATAGATTAAACATTGGTGCACAGGGTGATCAAGATGTGCGTAAAATTGGAGCACAAGGTGATGACAACCGTAAGACGCTAGATAAAGAAGATGACCTGAAAGCCAAGACTTCTAACAGGCAGACCGCTCGGTCACGTTCTATTGCACGTGCGTTCTAATGACTACCTCAACTAAACAAGGTGCAGGGAAGGTCTACTTAACTTATGTAGACCAGTGGCTAGATACGCTACCTGCAGCTGAGTCAGAGGACTTCAAAGAATTTGCTGAAGTCACTCCAAGCATTATTGAAATTTGGGTATATGCAGGAATCCTTCAATACCCTGGAACCTTTAACGATTTGGCACGTTGGGTGAAGATGAAGTATAAGAAGCTAAATCGTCGTGAAATCCTTAACAGTGAGATTGCTGCATTGCACTCTGACATTCAAGAGTTGCGAATGGCAATCACTGCTGGTGAGATTAAAGGTGATAACGGCTGTGCACGTCTAGCTGCACTAGAGAAAGAACTGCGCTCACATATTGAGACGTCAGACCGTATGAATAAGACAACCGATAAGCGTGGTCTAATTCTTGCTGGTGCTGACCGTGTGATGCGTGAGATGACTTCTATCTTTAAAGACGATCCACAGTTTGCAGAGCCAATGGAAAATGCAATCAATGCAGTATGGGCAAAGCTGTATGCAGAGGTAACGAATGGATGATCTAGAGCTGCTACTACCAGAGCTCATAATGAACACTCCAGACTTGAGTGTTGAGCGAGTTCGCTTACAAGGAACACTGCAACAACGCTTGCCTTCTATTCCTGGTGCAGGTGTTGAAGCCTTCTTTATGGGAAGTCGTGCAGAAGAAGCAGCAGCAATGGCAGAAGCAATTGGTATTGCATTTGAGGAGGATAGACAGCGTGCAATTATTATGCGTGCTAAATCAAGAGCAGAAGAAAGAGCCGCTCAAAGATATGCCGAAGGGAGATACTAACAGTTAGACTAAAGACAAAAGTTTAACAGTATGGCAATTGCAAGTAGTTCATTAGCCTATAGACGTTCAGCATTAATGACTGCTACGAAAGTAACAGTTAAGGCACCATCAGAAGAAGTACTAAGAGCAAGAGATGACTTTAAGGACTTCTGTGTCTTTATGGGCAAAGCTCCTGCAAACCACATGATGGAATGGCACGCTGAGTTATGTACGGGAGTAGATAGTGAATGTTTAATGGGTATTGGTGGACCAAACACTGCAATCCTTGCACCACGAGGTTCTGCTAAATCTACAGTACTTGGATTGTTCGCAGCATGGATGATTGGCAGACATACTGCTAATAAGCAAATGTTGCGTATACTATATATTGCATACATGGTTGACATTAGCAGAGCTAAGTCTGCAACCATCAAAGGCATTCTTACAAGTAGTAAGTATA
>WLWF01003421.1_pt1 | contig 10431 bp, 9 predicted proteins | sample 6718331 | NCBI WGS metagenome assembly WLWF01 (sample SAMN12718692, study PRJNA515312) | sponge metagenome | isolation source: marine sponge | host: Mycale hentscheli | place: New Zealand: South Island, Marlborough, Capsize Point | collected 2003-05-01
CCCAGTAGTTACAGTGGTAGTAGGTGTAGGTGTAGGTGTAGTTACCGTAGAGCCCGTAACTGTAATAGGCAATGGACTACCCGATACCGTAACATCCGTGGGACTGCCGCCAATAACTTTTTCAACGGGAACATACGGTCCGGCGTAGGCTCCCTCCAACGCACCCGCTGATGCTTCTGTCAAATCTACAAGATCGTCATAGGTCATATCTGAGCCCCCCGAAATTAGGGGGTTATCGCTTTCAGCAGTAGCTGCCGCTGCGGTTTCTAGAGCCGCTAATTCTTCTTCCAATGCAGTAGTGTCTGCATCTTTGTATTTAGCCAATTCAATTTCTAATTTTTTCTGCAATATAGGATCAGTTTCGGCATCAATTGCTTCTTCTAGTTGGGCGATAACTGTAGCGTCGTCACTACCCTCAAAAGCCACGGACCCGGTTTCGGTAGGTAAATCAAAAATAGTGTTTATAAAATCGTCCCAAGTAGCCGCCTCGCTACCTTCCCCACCGGCAAGCACATTACTAGACGCCGCACCAGCGGCGGCAGCGGCAGCGGCATCAGCGGCAGCGGCATCAGCGGCGGCATCAGCGGCGGCAGAAGAAGCGGCAGAAGAAGCGGCAGAAGAAGCGGCAGAAGAAGACTCTTGCGTTTCTTCGGGAACAAACGTAGGAAAATACCCACTAAAAGTACCCCCGTCCCACATACCTGTATTAGGGTCGAAACCAGGGAGAGCTTTACCAGTTTCGTCATACCAAGTGCCAGCAGGATTAGTATTGACACTACTTACTCCAGCGTTTTGTATTAAATCCCCAAAAGCAACATCGCCAGCAAGAATATCCAGTACAAGTTGGATATTATCTGCCCCACTAACAGACATATCAGCCCCTAGTGTGGCATCTGAGTATAGGGAGGGGTCTGTAAACACCGCTGGTACGGATGCAGAACTTTTAGTTTCGGTAGGGTACGACCTTACAAGATTAGCAGTTAGTGGCTCACCTGCTTTTATTTTGTTATACAGGTCATTCACTTGGTCATTACTAAGAAAATTTACTTTGCCTGCCATCCCAATTTTAGCTAATTCCGTTTTCAGTTCATCCCTTCTATCCTGTTGCTGTTGCATTTGCCCCGCTTCGGCTCCTTCAGTTATACCCGCTAGGGCAGCGGCAGCGGCATCATACTGAGGGTCTAAAAACGCTTCCATATCCCAAGCGCCTAAATCATAACCACCTGTGGACCCACTCCCAGCGGGAAGCGATGCAAATATTTGACCCTCAATATCCCCATAGTCCGTTACTCCTCCCTCCTGAAATCTTTTAGGAGTTGTGTGAGAAGTAATAAACTCTATTAAGTCAAAATCTTTAGACATATTAACTAGCTATCAACACGCCTTGAAACGAGGCGCTTACTTGGTTATTAGTGGTAGAGGCCACGGCACGGCACTCTATGTCTGTTTTAGCAGGGATAGCTAAAGGGTAATTAAAAGGTGAGACATTATTATCGCTCTGCATCACCTGTATAAACTGTGTTCTAAACGTATTAGTAGCAACTTCTCGCGTCTTAAACTTTGCTGTAACCGAATGATCTGCTGCCGAAAGAGCGGCGGTAAAAGTAATGTCATCAACGTACAACTTCTTACTGGCAGGGACAGTGTACACAGCCATCTGCGTCTGGTTAGCACTCCCGAAGCTTGCATATATTACAGCAGGTACACCCGCAGTAGCACCTGTTGTGCCTACGTAAACAGTACCAGCAGTTCCTCCGTTAGACCCTGCTGTAAGTACATAAGCTCTAAAAATCCTTAGATATTCTTTGGTAGTAACTACTTGAGTTTGCCCATTAAGAGCAATGTCTTCTTCAATCTCAAGGTAGTTTGCATCCAGCCCCTGTACCTTTATAGTGCGTGCCCCCGTCCCACCAGGGCTAACATCATTAGTGTCATCACTAGAGATATACACCTCACCTGCCGCACCGGGATAAACTAAATCGCCACCCCCGCTCCATACCGTTTCTTCAGTCGTGTCTACGTCAGCATTAAAACCAAACTTAAACAGGGAAGTAGCCCCTGTAACTTGACCTTCTGCAACTCGTAAACTGTAGGGTACGGAAGTAGCCACGGCGTTCCTCAATGCGTTATCTAACTGGTTAAAATATAAACGTAATATATTATTAAAACGGTCTATATATCCTTTACTGTAAGTAGTTGGCCCAGTAGGTAAGGCGGGGGCAACAACTCTGTTACTTTCGTCTGTTACAGTAGGCATTACCGTCTACCATCAGGGCGCATATCCAAACGTGGAGAACCTAGCTGCCACGCCACCCCCTCTGCTGTAGACTCCATTTTAAATGCTACCTGTCTACCTCTAACCCGCAAGTATACCTGTCCTGTAAACTGTTCAATAGGGACAGTAGCTGAACGAGTTACGGTATTAGCCGAATTACCTCCTGCGGATAAAGGGCTGTTGTAACCTGATCCCGAATTAGCCATAGGAGAAATAGTCATAATAGCTGCGGGGTTAGTAGCACTTGAGCCATCAAACGTTACGTCTGGCAGCATTCGATTGATAAGTACAAAAGAATGCCCATCATCCAGATCAAACTCAGAAGAAGTTATAGAGGCTGCTATAGCCGTAGTAACAGCCGTTTCTTTGTTGTCGTTACCTTTTTCGTGGTCTACCAAGTTGTTGTTGTACGTAGCTGCTATTGGCCTATCTCTAAGACCGGAATCTAACCAAGCACTGCGTGCTAAATTACCGTAGTACCATATATCTTCTAGGTAATTGTAAATTACATACCGGTCAACAGCAGTTTCACCATCTGAGCAATAAAACCACCACACTTCGTTAAACCCTTCGTTAGTACCCGATACTACTTGGCTAAATTGTGCGGTGTTAATGTCATTAAATACGTAGCGTTTAACATTACAAGGCAGCGTCATTACTGTGCCATCATATTTATAAAACTTATCTTTGCCCATCCAGTAAGCGGTACTACCGGCATAAGATGTAGCGTTCTGGCTTGCAATCGAAATATTGTCCCCCAACAGCTGTATGTTCCACACAATATCCCCACCCAAGTACTGCATGGAGTAAAGTGCCGAATCTGTCCAGATCAAAACTTCCTGACGGGCTTGCACTACAGCAATAATTTCGGTGCCGTGTGAAACTCGCAAACTACCTGCTTGATTAGTAGCTGAAGGGGTCCAGTTAAATACATCTTCCTGGTCAGACCAACGCACCAACATAGGGTCTTGAGTAGCACTTCCCAGAGGATTAGCGCCAAAGGCAAATACAAACCGATTTATGTCTGAAACACTAACTATATTAACTAGCGTGGGAACATCTGAAGAAGCAGGGTAGTTGGTAATATCAATTACTTCTCCCCGCACCGTAGCTCCAGTGCTTGCATCCCAATAACAAATAGGCCCAGCACGGAAAGCAAAGACCAAATCTTCCCCAAAGTTAGACTGACTCCACAGACGAATAGCAGAGGAAGAAGTTTGAGAGTAACCCCAAGTCCCTAATCCCCACGGCCCCGCGCCCCAACCACTAAACGGTACAGCAGTAGCGGCACCCGTATTTAACTGGTAAGCGCCTATAACAGCAACCCCACCATTCCCTGTGTCTAAGGCATTGGCGGTAACTGTAACCGCTGAAGTATCTTTGGCGGCTACTGTGTAAGTATCGTCGGTCAGTACAGTAGAGATTTCATATTCTTGGTTTAGGACAGCAGCAGTGATGTTCCCACCCAAAGACACCGCACCTGAGAAAGTTACAAAATCTCCAGCATTAGCGCCGTGGGAAACATTAGTAATGGTAAGCGTAGAAGACCCGTTTACAGCGGAAAAAGTTATAGCCCCTGCTAAAGTAGTTGTGCGTATCGGTGTTATATCGTAGTACTGCCCCCCACGCTCTATGTAGTATTTAAGGTTAGTGCCTACGCTAACAAGGTTTTGCCCACCTAACGTAATCCAGTTCCACAATGAACGGCACACACCCAAAAACGTGTTGGCAGAAATACGTTCCCAACCGCCAATTTTTTCAGGCATACCCTGACGGAACCGGACTTTATCGGATTCATACCAACCACCTTCAGTGGTATAGCGGGTGTTTTCTCGGTTAACTCCGGGTTTTAACTGGAGTTTTTTTAATGACATTGTTTAACCTCATTCTACGTAGTCTCCAAACCTAATCATGTCAGTCAGCTCTAAAGCCCTACCACCAACCTGATATTTAGCCCACTTTGAATCCAAAAATTCAGTAGCAGCCGTGTCGTAGTCAGCCGCTTCCATAGCAGCTATCGCTCTCTTAAAGCCACGTAACTTCGTGGCCCCGAGGTTAAATGCAATGTCAATCATAGCATCTTTTCTACCGTCATCAAGATCGCTAAACCAAGGGTATTCCCTACTTAACTCCTTAATTACACGCGCTATGTCGTTCTCAAGTAAGTAGTTTACTTCATCTTCAGAAAGCCCTATGCCTCCGTTGACATCTACATTACGTCCAATACCCAAAGTCCAATACCCTGCGGGACATTTGTAAAGCACATGGCGACCATTGGTTTTAACTTCACCCTCGTGCCGTTTGAGCATTGCAATTAGTTGTTTCATCTAGTTAACAAATACAGCTTAATTAGGGCTTCAAGATTCCTCGACACTTTTGGAGGTTGCTTCAGCGTCCTCCTCGACGATCTCGTCTATAGTGTCGCATACATCAGGAATACTAACGCCTGTGGTTACTTCAGTAGCCACACGACCAACCGCTCTAATACCTTTGTATATTTCAGAACAGTACAACTCTTTGTTTTTTATAGCTTCTTCGGAAACAGCACACCCTGTAAACAGGAATACACTGCATAAACACAATATCCTAAGCATTTTCCACCTCATCAGCCATCTTATGTAATTCTTTTAGTTCGTCATCATTTGGTATTTTATCTTGCTCTTCTAAAAACTTAGCTAACCTTTTTTTATACCCACCCATAAAATGATCTGAAATGTAATCTTTAATGCGTTTGTCATCTTCTTTAAGGTCTTTATGGGGGTTTATATAGTCGTTCCCATCGTTACTGAAATACAGCATGGTCTGGCTCTTAGAAGGCCCATAACAGAACCTGGGTATTCTAGCCACCATATCACTGCCTTGCACACAGGATATTTGGTTATCCAACGTCATAGACCGTTTAAACCCTTTAAAGAACGTATTAGGTTTACCAAAAGCCACAAGGTTCAAGTTAGGGTGCTCTTTCCACAACTTAGCTGCACTTAGCTCTGCTAACGCACCACCAAGACTATGCCCACAAACAAGTGTTCGTTTCTTCATGTCTATGTGTTTTTTTACTTTACCCCAAACAGAAGCATGAGCAGCAGCAAAACCTCCGTGGCACAACCTCCCTGCATAGGGAACCGGTATAGCACTGGCATTGAATATCCAGTCACAGCCCTCCTGGGTGCCTCTAAACGCTACAATGTCAATCGTCTTTCGCTTTACGACAAAAGCGGTAGTAGAAGTAAATTTGTTTTCTATTTTTAAAGCGTTAGTGTTTTTATCTTCGTAGGCTTTAATGCTCCACCCACACGCCATGTTTAACAAAAGAGGATCAAGTTTATTGGGCATCATGCTCACTTAGATGTTCTTTAATTATTTCTTCTAGCGCTGCTAAATCTCGCTGTAGATACTCAATACGCAAGTCTTGCCTAGCATCATCAGGTAAAGCACCAAGCTCCCCTCTAGGCCATTTAATTCGGAACTCTTCGTTTAAAAGAACAGAAGACTGCACCCTGATACTGTCAATCTGGAGCTGGGCAATTTCAGACGTAAGGGTGAAGTACACCCCCGCAATAGAAAGGAATCCTGCTAATAGACCTACAAGCGTTTTTAAATCCAGTTGAAACTGGGTGTTTGGTTGCACTTCCAGTGGCTCTGACATAGCTCACCTCATTGCCTATCCCAAAAGTTAAAGTAAGCACCCGCCATCAGTGCCGCAAGAAACAATGTAGTTAACCCCTGAACAATGGTTTTACCAACAGTACGCTTTGCAGAGCGGAAGGAGTCTAACAAGTTTCTTAATTCTCTTACGTCAGAATTTGCATCTTCATCGGAAAGACCTACTTCACGGAGGGCCGTTCTAGCCCCCGCAGCAGCAGCTTTCTCAATCATCGCTTCCATCTCTGCTTCAGTCATTATTCAGCTTGAAGCGCGTCTATTTGAGCCTGTAGCCTAGCTATTTCAGCTTCTTTCGGATCAACCCAGCCATCTACTTCTGTCCAGTCTGTACCGTCAAAAGTATAACGATTGCCCTGCCAATCGGCAGGAGCGCTTACACCAGTATGCAGGGTTGCATTGCTTGAATTCATGTCACCTATGTAAAAATCAGGATTAGCTTCATCGCCTACCGTGATTTTGTCAGCGCCCATTGTGACGTTCTTTGAATCGTCAAACAGGTAAGGTGATCGTCCTGTGTCATTAAAAGTTAGTGTCTTACTCATCTTACGAGTCTCCGTTTAAAAGAAGTTGTGTTGTTGAAGTTGCTAATCCTGCATTTACGCTACTACTCACAGTAGTAATTGTTCCATCGTTTTGAACATAGTATTTAGACCCTGTAACAAACGATGGGGTATTTGCCGTGCCACCCATGCCGCTATGGTTTGAGCAATAGTAATAAAGAGTAGGCGCTCCGCTGGCTACCGCAATCTGTGTGTACGCTCCTGCACTGCCCGGAGTGCCATTAGTTGTTACGCCTGTAGTATATTCGCTAATTGGGTAAACATAACTAAACCCAGATGTAGAATTAAAATAAGAAAAAACTACTTTCTCTGCGTTTGAGTCGTACACACAGCTATTATAAGTAGTAGTAGCACTGCTATATACCGCAGGAGTATCAAAAGAAATCCCAGTTCCGCTAATCGTTCCATTTACTGACGTACCGTAGTTGGAATTAGCACTATCTTGATAAATTATGGTTGTTCTATTTGCACTTGCATCGTATGCACAAAAAGTTTCAGCAGTAGCCGCAGATTCAAATACGCCCTCTGCCCCAAACGAAATACTCGTTCCACTTACTGTTCCCACGATGCCTGTTCCGTAGTCGGAATTGCCGCCGTCTTGATAACTTAAAACCACTTTGTTAGCAGTTGTATCAAAGGAAGAACCAATCATAGACGTACCGCCAGCATTAAAAACTACATCAGCCCCGAAACTTATACTTGTTCCAGAAACGGTTCCAACATTTGCTGTACCATGCGCTGAACTGGCTTCGTTTCTATATTGAACAACTACTTTATTGTTAGAAGAGTCAAAAGTGCAGTTAACCTTATCGCATTGAGAAGAAAACTCCACCGCCGTTCCAAAACTTATGCTTGTCCCACTAACCGTGCCAACAATTCCCTTTCCCTTATTACCGTCTGAACCATCTTTATAAACAATAACCACTTTGTTGTTTGAAGAATCAAAAGTAGATGAAGTACCGGGGACATTAGCACTAGCGAAAACCACAGGTGTACCAAACGATATGCTGGTTCCTGAAACTGTTCCAACAACCGATGTACCATAGTCACTGTTATTATAGTCTCGGTAGCTTAGAACCACTCTGTTAGCATTAGAATCATAGGTGATTGAGCCATAACTATTACCTGCGCCTGATATTGCTACCGCAGTCCCATAGGTAATACTATTCCCTGATACTGTTCCGACAATGGCAAACGCCCCAGTACCTGAGATGTTATAACCAATAACTATTTTATTGTTCGTAGAATCAAAAGTTGCTTGAGGCCAAGCTGTAGAAGCACTTGTATCAAACGCAACAGGCGTTATAGTTCCATGAGTTCCGTCAGACGATGCTGAAAAACGCAAAGGATGGGTAGAATTAGTCCCTGCTGCTTGGTCAAATTTATAAGTAGAGCCTTCGTAAAGGTTTAACGTAGCTTGGGATACCCCATCAATAAGAAATTTACCGCCCCCTACCGTCACTGTATAAGTCGTATCGGCAACCATACTTACCGTACCACCCTGCACAACAATCGTGCCTGTGGCTGAAGTAGCTATACCTGCATCTGCTATACCTACGAAGTTTGCTGCGGTGAGGTTGGTTACATTTGCAGTGTTCTGCAAAATACCGCCATAAGCATAATTATCTACCAGACTACCCACAGTCGTAGAACTCATAAATGTCCAAGCCATTTTTCCGGCACTTACATGGGTAATGTCATTACGATAGCTGGAAGCATTGTCGCTGTACAACCGAGCGGCAGTATTAAACGAAATCCCTGTGCCGCTTACAGTGCCGTTAATGTAACGAACGTAATTATCCGATTCTATATATAAAATAGTAGTTGTGTTACCCGCTGTGCCTGAATAAGCACAATTCATGCTTACCCTGTTTGTACTAACATTTGATGAATTAAACGCAGTGGCCGTTCCAAAAGTAATGGCTGTACCCGATATGGTTCCAACACGACCATAACCGTAAGTGTCATTAGCGTCTCGATAACAAAAAACAACTTTCTGGGCGGTTTCGTCATAAGCGCAGTCACCTACACCGCTAGGGTTATCGTATTCAATCTGGGTGTCAGTCCCTAATGTAATGGTGCTTCCACTTATAGTTCCACATCTAACATAAGTTTGGTTGCTATTGTTTTTGTGCAGAGCGGCAAACGCGCTTGCGTTAGTGTCGTAAGCAATCCCCATCATTTCACAATTACCACCAGCAGCAATTTCCGTATCACCCGCAAAAGTTAAAGTCGAGCCTGAAACAGTACCAATAATTACTCTGGTTGAATTACTCGTATAAGTATAGCCAACCAAAGTGGTGTTATCACCAGAGTTATAAGTAGCAGAAATGTACCGAGAAGAATATGAGTTAGCCGCAACGGGTGTTTCCCATGAGGTTGTTGTCCCTGATACTGTGCCAACTACTCCATACAAATAAGAAGAAGAATCTTGTTTACAAAAGAAAATTACCACTTTCCCAGAATTAACGTCATAAACAATTTGAGGTTCCTCATCGGCTGTTGTAGATGCAACGGCTGCAACCGGAGTTGCCCAAGACACAGAAGTTCCAGTAATCGTCCCAACAGTCGCATAAACATCCGAGTCAGAATCTTTAATATAAACTGCAACAAGTTTGTCATTGGCCGAGTCATAACATACCGCTTGCCCATAGGCCGCAACGGTTGCTGCGACTAATTCAACAGGACTGCCTAGACTTTCAGCGGTTACTGTTTCCCCAACCTCAGTAACCGTCCCTGCGCTATTAAGAATAACCGGAGCTTTGCTCGCAATAGTTGCCGTGGCTACCGCTTCAATAGTCTTGCCAGAAGCACCCGCTGGCATTAAATCGGAAAGATTGCTCACGATTGGTACTCCAGATTAATTGATGTAGCTGACATGGCTTTGCCTATCTTTTTCCCCGCAGTTGCCGTGGTAATTGTCCCATCGTCCTGCACGTAGTAGTCGCTGGCCGGAGTCAATGAAGTCAGACCCGTAGCCGCTATACCACCTTTGATTGTGATGTTGCCACTGGCGGTGTCGAGGATAGCTGCATCGGAAATGCCTATAAAGTTTGTGGAGGTGAGGTTGGTGTTGCCTATTAAGTTGACGATTCCAAAGCCTTGATAAGTAGCAGCGCCTGTTCCATAAGCAATAACATTTTTTGTTTGCCCCGAATCGTAAGTGATAAAATTACCCCCGTACATCCCAGCACTATTATAAGTAGTGATACTACCGAAGCTAATGGTTGTACCAGAAACGGTTCCTCCAATTATTTTCGCTTTACTGCTATCCGAAGTATCCTCATAAACGACAGCTACTAGCCCACCGGACACTTGAAAAGCAGTACCTACTTTAGTGACACCATTAGAGGTAAAAACCACTTCCGAGCCAAAAGAAATGTCTGTACCAGATATTGTCCCGACAATAGTAGTACCTGCACTTGAATTGCCTAAATCCCTAAAAGAATACACAACTTTTTGGGCAACAGAATCATAGGTTCCAATGTGGTTTTCTAGATCATCTGTCGTAAAGCGGAACGCCGTACCAAAGCTGATGCTTGTACCGCTGACAGTCCCTACAATCGACCAGCCGTCACCTGCGGTAGCATCCTGATACACGATTGCTATTTTCTGGGCATTAGCATCATAAACCTGATTTGGAAATTGAACATAAACAGTATCAAAAGTAACCGCTGTTCCAAAGCTAATCCCTGTTCCGCTAACTGTACCGACTATTGCTTTTCCGTTATTTGAATCAGCACTATCTCTGTAAGTAATCACTGTTCTATCAGCGTTTGTATCATAGACGCAGTTTGTGTGATAAACGCCGCTGGCCTCAAAAGTTGTTTCTGCTCCAAAACTGATGGACGTACCACTGACTGTGCCAACTATTGCTTTCCCTACCCCAGACTCACTCCAACTTACAACGATTTTCTGTGCTGTTGAGTCATA
>WLWF01003422.1_pt1 | contig 10427 bp, 16 predicted proteins | sample 6718331 | NCBI WGS metagenome assembly WLWF01 (sample SAMN12718692, study PRJNA515312) | sponge metagenome | isolation source: marine sponge | host: Mycale hentscheli | place: New Zealand: South Island, Marlborough, Capsize Point | collected 2003-05-01
TCTGCCATTTTACTCTCCTTGTGAGTCTAATAATCTAATTCTTGCCTCTAACTCATCAGTTGATAAGTCGTTAGCTGTTTTTATATTTGTATTTACATGATTAACAGGCGGCTGATCTACCACGTTAACTTTACTCGACTTAAAAAGAAAATCATTTTCGGAAAACTGCTCACCAACATAAGCGGGATTCACCGCTCCTTTGCAGGTAGTGCCAGCTTGTTCCCGAATCGAGCTATTTAAATACTTAAGTGCAGATCTTTTGTCTATCTGATCGAGACTGTATACTTCTAATCGGTAGACTGCGTCGTGCAGTGATTCGGTTGCAATTCCCTTGAGGTCAAGCATAGTTGTCTTGACGGCATTTCCTAATTTAACCGTTGCGGCTGCTGCTGCCATAGTTAATCTACCTCTTTCGTGAGAGAAAAGTCCACGTCTTGGGGCTCCAAGACCTATACGGAATAAACCAACTCCACCCCATTCTATTGTGGAAAGAGAAACAAAAAAGGGGATTGGTGTAGTTCTCAGTAGTCCGCCCATGCGCCATCATCGTAGTCGTTGTGATTGTAATCTGCGTCAAACCATGTTTCTCCGTCGTCGTCTGCGACTTCTCTGCTGTTGAATGTGTGAACGTGCTCGTATTCATCGCCTCCATCGTCATTCCACTCCGCAGCTTCATCAATCTCCATTGAATGCACAAGTCCGTGGTGCTCAATCGCATTTATCTCCGGTCGCTCCGGTTGAGCTCGCTCGACGAGTCCTGAACGCAGCTCGTAGCAGTTACAGGCGTCGATCACTCCAGCGTCCAGCGGCGGGTCGTTGATGCCTATTTCTTCGTTAAGGGCTCGGTTTCGACTAGTGTGTCGAATCAGACTTGGAATGTTCTCGGTCAGTTCGCGATAGACGGCAAACTGCTGCTCTTTTTCCAAACTGTCGTTCATTGTAAGAGTGTAAGGTGTTATGCGCAGTCGTGCCAGCAGCTGGCTACGCAGAATGACTCGTGTCTCTGGAGCGTGTAGTTCGTCGAACATCGTCAGGATGGCGCGACCCATGTACTTGTTGGGTCCATCGATGCCCAACGCGTCAAACCGATGCGAGTGTCCATTGTGTAACTGCGCCATCTTTGTAAACATTGTAGCGATGAACCGCGGGCAAGACCCGGTGTTCTCATCGAGGAATACAGGGAGATGCTCCACCGCGAGTTCAAAGCAGCGTCCAGATGCGCGCACGCGTGCGTCTGAGTCTGCCGGAAGTGCTTCAGTATAGTACAAGGCTTCCTTGATTTCCGCGACCGCTCGGTTCAGCGGTGTTTCTGGTTGTGGAGCAGGTGGAGCAATCGGGCTCAGTGGTGGCGTATCAGGCAAGACGTTCCAGTCGTGGGACCGTGCCGCAATGAAGTCGTCATCGTCAAACTCTTCATCGAAATAGTCATCGCCATCCGAATAGTCATCGCTGAAGAAGTCATCACCTCGTTCATAATGGAGACCTTCGTATACGAAGTATTCCATTTGGTCAGCGATCGGCGGGAGAATGTCAATGGTCAGCTCCTGCCAAAACCAACACGCGCTCTGGCACATGTCCTTTTCGAAGTCGAACCAGCTCGAAAGCTTCGCATCATCCCCCACGTGGCGCACCATCGGGAACCGTTCAGCGTGTTCGGCGTCGTAGATAGCCACGGACACAAAGAGTGCACGCGACGCATATCCCGCGTTTGGATACAACACGTCAATGATCGTATTCATCTGGGAAATCCCAAAGTCGTACTCGAGGTCGCCTTGCGCCGTCCACTCTGCCAATTTGAAGAATAGGGTTGCGGGTCGTTCACCGAGGGCGTCGATGCCAAATTGGTGTGCTAGCTGGCAAAGTTCATCGAGCAAATCATCGACGGCTTTAGCACACTGCCCATAATGGAAGGAACCATCCTCTATAAATATCTGAAGATTCAGAAGCCGATCTTCGTAATGGCTGATCGCATCAGCAACTTGGGAGTAACAGGCAGCAAAGCAAAGAGAAGACATTTTTTGTGTTTGTTTTTTGTTTTAAAGTTTTTGAAGCAAGAGGATAAGATTGGAAAGGTGTAAGGTCGTTTGGTCGTTGAGAGTCGTTTGAGAGCGTAAACACACGAGTGCGTCGGGTCGTTGAAATTACCAATAAGTACTTGACGAATGCGAAATCAATTTTGAGCGATCGGAAGCTTATTGGACAAGTGTCCCCATTCTCAATGACTCAGCCTATCGCATGCGCTATTAATGATGTCATTAATATACTTTGCTATCATGGTTTGCCGAAAGAGATAGCACTGTGTATTGTGTATAAATTTGGTGGCGTAGTGCACCCCACGGCACTAATCCTGCGGCAAGACCCGGATATTCAAAAGATTAGTGCCACACTTCAGCATTGTATATATTTAGTTAATCCACCCAATACTCCCGCACTCGTTTGCTCTTGTAAACATGGCAGACGTTTCCCGCGGCGTGACCAGCGCTTTGCCTTAAATCATCGTGTGCCCAAAGCTTTTCATTGGATAACTCTCAAGCGTGATCCTGAATTATGGATGACACGAATTCACGGATGGAAAAACTATCCTAATGACAAGCGTGAAATCCTATCATTTAGCGATTCCTTTATTTGCCCGCATTCACGCTTACTGCTACGGTGCGCCTTAAATAGATTTGAACCTGAGGACGATAGTATAATAGAAATACGAAATACGCTGAGCAATGCGGTATTTCCCGACGAATGCTACGTGCTTGGATACGATACGTCCATAGCCACTTGGCTAAAGCGCGCACCATACGAGGCGCTAATTGAGTACGCCAAAGGGATCACAGGTATGGAAGAAGATCAAATATACACAGCCATCGCCGCGGAGCGACTTAATAGAAAGCCATTTCGGTTAACTACATTCATTTTAGAGCACTAAAGCTTTTCTCACAATGAGTACAGAACCCACACAATGGATAAAATGACTGAATACGCCACCCTGATCTACAACCACGAGCTCACCCCTAAATTCGTAGGCATCACAATTGCCACTCTTGTCCTCTTGCTAATCATTTGTTGGGCATTTAAGCTAGTGAGCTTTGAGAAGTTGGCGATTCGCAAAGCTCGGGGTATGCAAGAGGGGTTGGTGGGTGGTCTTGGTGAGCCCGTGGAGTACGCATCAGCACCCTTGCTGTTTGCGGACCCGCATGGTGTGGGTCGTCCGCTCCTTCCCGCCGGGTTGGAAAAATTGGAAGAAAATCCAGCAATGCCCGATGTTGTTGAAAATGTGCCCTACGACTCCCGCTGGGTATCAAGCCGAGCAGGCTGGGCGTATGGTCCCCTCACCGGTGATGGTTCTTTATACAAAGGGTTTTAAGTGAATTTGCGGATCACAAGACCAACTGCTAAGCACACTACGATGCTGGCGCCGATGGCTTTCCACGCAGCGCCAGGAAACTTAGTGACCAACCATCCTAGCAATAGGATTGAAATCGCATTCACCATGGTAGTGGGGAAGCTAGAGTAGCAAAACTGCGCCATACGCGCCGTTGTCTCGCCCGTTGCCGCCATTCCCGCCAGAGACACGTAGAGTAATATAGGAAAAACCCAGATTAGTGCACCGACGGATGGTCCATAGGTGTCGCTGAGCCAAGTTGCTAAGACAGTTAGCGCACCGCCCCCAATAAACTGCGCCCCGCGAATAACCATTTTTAGTTCCTTCTTATTCATTACGATGTGTACTCATTTGAGAAAATACTTGTAGTATCCGGCAGCTATACCAATATTTAAAAGCACACTGATTGCCACCGCCCAGCCTATGTTGCCAGGCACTGAAAGTATTAGCAGACCAAGTATAACACCCGCAACAGCGTTTATGAGCGTAGTCCAAAAACTAGAGAAACACAAATTAGCCAGCATCCTCTTGCTACTCCCCGAGTACCGGAGGGTTACAACCGAAACGATCATTAGAAGCGGAATTGTCCACGCAAGTGCTCCAATTTGCGAACCAAACAACAAACTCAGCTTGGACGCAGCAACCGTAAGAAATCCACCAACCAAAAATTGTACGATATCTGCGGTTGTGGCTGTAATCATCGCAACTACTATCGCAACCCATATTCTTCTCCGAGTTTAATAATTTGCTCCAGCTTCTGCGTACTAAAAGGTGTTTTTCGTCGACCTAAGTACTCATTAACAAAGCCTTCATCTAAGAGGCGCTGTCCCAGATTGCATGCTTCTGTGAGAACTCGATTCGGGTCCTCATCATACAATTCCCATTCATCCTCATAGATCGTCCCCAGCAGTCGTCCATACTTGTCTTCTGGCTTGTAGTCAACGCAAATAATTGACTTTTCCGGTATGAGTACTCGAAGACGATCACGGGATACCTTCGCCGCAGCGACGTGAAGCTCTCGGTTTTTCATTCGCCGTGGTGGTGTGAGTTCTGGCGCATCTATTCCAAGTAAACGCAGCGAGTACTCGTAGTGAGGTTCGCGATTATCCAGTGCTGTCAGCACATTAATTGTGTCTCCATCGTATACACGCTCGACCCGTGCTAAGCGCAGCGCACCTCTGAAACTCCGCCGTCCTGGGTTGGTCGCTATTCTTAGTGCCTCCACTGCAGCTTTACAAATCGGCATATTTAACAATCCTGATATTAACAGTAAGTGATTTAGTCTTTTATAACCCAGCAGACACTAAATGACACTTTCAAAGAAAGAGATTGCTGAAGCTGCAATTGAGTTTGAAAGCACCTGGATGGATGGTGAGCGTATTCTATCTGCTTCTTCATTTTCAAAAGAAGAAGAAAAACAACCATTGTACCTTGAGTGTGCCGCTTCGACAGCAACAGGAATGCAAGAGGTGGAAGTGGTGTTTGGTGAAGAGCTGTGGGCGCTTGTCCCCGAGCAAACGTCTACACTTTCCAATCTACCTCTTGCTATTAAGAGTATTGTTGCTTGTCAGTACAACAAAGCTTATGTCTTCAAAATTTATCACGTAAACAATTACAACATGCATTATCAGCACGAGCATTGGTCTAACGCAAATCTGGAACTACAACATACGGTCGTCCTTATTGGATTGACGGATCAAAGTCAAACATACCGAACTCTCTATTCGCATCTTTCGGAAGACAAATTGAAAGAACACGTAGGGAGTGGGTCGGAAATAGACACAGACTAACACCCGAGATGGATCTTCTCGAGCGCATACGAATTGCTACCACTCTTGCTGGACTCGTTTTGTTTGCTATTTCAATAGCAAAAGCATTGCCGCTCCCAAATTACGTGATGTGCCCACCTCCGCCCATATCGGGCACCACAATCACTCCACCTTTGTTCCCGTGTGAAATTGAATACTAATTGGCTAGCTACATAATGCAATCACTCAGTCCCGTCCCGTTCGTCGACAACCAGCTTACACAACAAAACACAAAATGTTTGACAGATCCATTGCATTTGCGATTTGTATGACGCTGTTTGCTTGGATGCTTACGCTTCGTTTCTTCAAATTTCCTGAGAATAGCAATACCAGATCCGATGGGACAACAACCAAAAACTATGAGGAAACACAACTTGTTTACTGCCCCGCAGGAAAGTATTTGGGCACTGGCGGATCCAACCTAAATGTCGATTTCAAAACCGCTACTAATCAAAATCAAAACATGACGACAAACGAGTACTCAAACTGCTATCTTGCTCCTGTCCGACTTTACAACCCCCGACCTTACTGCATGCAGACCCAAAAACGACACTGCACGCCCGAGAATGTAATCTACGTCTGCTACAATACTGCATCGTGTGCAGCTGGATTCCAGCGGGTTTCAGCGGTCGTCAATAGGTATAGTGATCGGTCCGGAGGACGTGTTGAGTCTCAAGCTGTTTGCTGCCGTCATTAATCAAATTTCCCATGCTTCCCGAGGCTGCGAAGGTAATTGTTGATGTTCCTGATTATTTTCTCTTCCTGATAGCGACCGATCATGACTGGTTCCGCTGATAAAGAAAACCTGCGTTGCATTTTTAATTTGTCGCCGTCGGTAGCTGCGGACACACTCACTGCATCCATAACAACAAGTGCCAATAATTATACATCCAAAAAACCCCGTCACTGTATATAGAAATATTGTTGTATTTTCCATTTTTCACACCCCTCTTTCGTATATGCGTGAGCACCATTCAAATCGGTTCATAGATAACTTGCGTCATTTGAGTACTCAGATGCAGCTGGGCTTAATTGTATGCACCGATTCCAAGGGAGGCATCGCCAGAGATGGCGACATCCCCTGGCATAATAGAGAGGATATGCGACATTTTCAAAAAACGACAATTGGCAAGTCGAACAATGCGGTCATTATGGGACGCACCACTTGGGAGACTCTTAGGATCAAGCCATTAAAGCACCGCGTCAACATTGTTGTTTCATCCGTTATGCAAGAGGAGGATGCGGATAGATTGTGCCGGGTTGTGCGGACGCCGGAGGCGGCTGTGGAGCTGGCGCGCGAGTTGAATGTGGACGAAGCGTGGGTCATCGGTGGGCGGCTAATATACAAAGCGCTGGACCAGCACCACGAGCTCTCCGTTATCTACCGCACCATTCTTATTGACTCTTACATGTGCGATCTTTTTTACTACACTAATATGGTTGAGTTTCAGGAGGATGGTGACCCACAAGCCATTGATAAGGGTTACATTCACAAATACATGCGTGTTCCGATTGAGCCGACCACACCGGGTCTTAGGCAACAATAGCGCTAACGGAGTGCCGCTCCCGCTCAACAATGCGCCGCACTAGTTCTCTCTGTGCTACCCCAACCCATCGCCGCTCACATTCCAAGAGCGGACGGCTACTATTTAACTTCCAAATACTTATTATCTCGCTAAAATCACCAATGTCTTCCTCTTGCATTTCCGGCGCGGTGCCCGCCACGCGCATCAGCGCCGGACTGATACGCCCATCCCGCGATCCTGCGATGCTCACCACCTGATGCAATGGAATTACTTTGACTTTACCGTATTTTTCTTTCAATTCACTATCTGCCATCTCCCTTTTGTGCTCTTACTCGGTAAAGCATTGCAGCACCGTCGCCGAAGGATCCATCGCTCCCAAACTGCCCTCCGGTTGCCACTTGGGCATCCAGAAGTACGGAATCTGAAAAGCCGAATCACCACCGCACTCTTGCTCAAAGAGATCACGATACAGCTTCTGCTCCTTTGTTTGCGGCGGAAGATGGGTCCACTGCGGAAATGTGCGTTCGTCACAGTACTCGGCTGCTATGAGTTTCAGCCGCTCAACCCAGCGGCGTCCAACTGAGTCCGACAGAGCGTCCTTTGGACGCCGGATTGCTTCCTGCACTGCGTCAGCTTGGAAAGAGGAGTGAGGCATAGAAGCCAGCACTTCGCGTAGTCGCTTCTTCTCCACCTGTTCATCCCAGCGTTCCTCCGGCGCCCACCAGTCCTTGAAGGCTTGCACCACATTGGTATCCAAAAAGGGTAGCCGAATCTCCTTACCCCATGCTCCTGCGGTGCGGTCAGCCCGCTGCCCATCATACATATAGATGTCATCCAGCAGTCGTCGCGATTCCAAATCAGCCGCGTTGGGTCCCGGTGCCATCTTGAAGTACTGATAGCCCCCCGCGAGCTCGTCGGAGCCCTCGCCACTCAACAACGCCTTAATTCCCTCCTCTTGCATTACCCTTTGCGCCCCGCGGTACATCATGTTTTGGATCGTCCCAGCGCGGATCGTTGTTGTGTCAAATGTGTGGAGTACTCGAATAGCCTTCCGCAACTGCACCAATATTGCTTCCGGGTCATCTTCAATTGTAATTACAGAGTGTTTGCCAACACCGAGTTCCGCACAGACTCGCCCTGCAATATCCACGTCGGGAGTACTCGAATTGCCAAACGCCACAGTAAAGGCAACGATTCTTGCCGGATCTATAGATTCACACATCGCTGCAAGCACAGCGACGCTGTCCATACCGCCCGAAAGTAGCACACCAATCTTTTGGTTTCCTCCAATCTGTTGGCAACGCACGCTAACCGCATGCATAAATTCTCGTTGGAGTCCATCGACGTTCGTAGTAGCAAGAGGAGGAAGTGGTGGTGGTGTTAGTTTGCCTCGTGTCGTTATGTGGACACCGTCAGGGTGCATCTGCACCTTTTGCCATGTCCCGCCTTTCATTTGCGTAAATAGGTGCGTAAGGTGACTCGGCACGCCCAGCATTGACGAAACCGCCATAAAGCGTCCTTCGGAATCCACGCCTGTATAGAGCGGGCGAACGCCGTAGCGATCCCGTGCCACCACAACCGAATCAGCCTGCGTCTTGGAATCAGTGTGAATAGACACGAGTGCAAACTCGCCGTGCAATCTACCCAACTCCTCTTGCAAACGCTCGCCTGGTGTGCTTATGCTCTCACTCTCTGGTGTAGACGTTGAAAACGTCAATCGTTCCATTAACTTTGCCGCAACAAGGCAATCCCCTTGGATATCCGTGTTGAGTTCGCGATTAAGTTTTTGCCAATTGTAAATCTCACCGTTGCAGGCGAATATATGCGTCCCTTTTCCGACACTTCCTATTTCCACAGGCTGCGAAGCCGAATCACCACCAAATACCTCTAAGCGATAGAAGCGTAGCTGATACCGTTCACCGCCGAGCGTGAAACATTTTACAGTTGTTGTATCGGGTCCGCGAGTACTCGCGGTAATTGTTGAGTACTCAGGAGTGTCGGGAACTAAAACGATGCCACACATTTATGCTTAGACAATGGTTATATTTCTAAACGCTTAACTACTGGGCTGTAGAAGGTTATTGCAATGTCTTAGGAGTTCCTCCTGGGTTTGTCTCTATCCCTAACGGGTCTTCTGTCTGTCCCGCTTCTGGTTGTTTCTCTTCTAGTTGTTTATCTCCTGATTTTTTATCTTCTGGCTGTTCCTTTCCCTCCTCTTCACTCTCCACTGATTCTGCTACCTCTGCTGACTCTGCTCCCTCCGCTGCTTCTGCCTCTTGCTGTTCCTTTTCCGCTGCTTCTGCGTTTAGAGCGTTCATTACAGCATCGGATGAAAACAAAAGAATCAAAGCCGTTAAGTCTTTTTGACTTTCTTCACTCAAACTCTTAGTCTCTTTGCTGAGACTATTCATCAATGAATCAAATTTGTTATGAATCTCTGCTATAAGTTCCGGCATCGCTTTAACACTCTTTAATTGTTCACTGACTTCCTTAACATTATCAATTACCGTGTTGATTTGCTCTGCGGTTGCGCCGGCGTAGCGTTGCTTTATTTGCTTCCTAAACGGATCCATTGTAGCCTGCGGCTTTCCTCCGTCAGCTGGTGCGCTGGATTTAACAAGAGTTAAGGGAGTGCGGGGTGTGCCATCTGCGGTCTTATCCCCAAACAACAGATAATCGAGACCCGTATTTTGTCCTCCTACCTGCCGAGACATACGCGACCGGCGCGTTCGTCGTCCATCTTGTCTCCCATTAGAACGCCGTGTTCTTGCCATTTGTCTATTCTAATGACCGAGAATTGATTTTGATCAATAATGATCCACGCTAACTATACCAGCCTAGCATCTATGCTACCAACCACACTCCACTCTTGCTATTTTAACCCGATTGCTCAGCTATGGTGCTTTGGATTTCAACAACTCATGCATCGTATTCATTGGCAACCGCTAATAATAGCCACATCAGTGTTAGCACTGGCTTTGACTTTATCGTTGCTTATCGTTCATCTAATTGACCACGCATACGCTAACAGCACACGTTCAGACAACAGAGTACCGCGTTCAGTTTTGGTATCACATAGCGGACATTGTAGGTTTAGTGAAAGCAGTGGGCATACCGTCATTCCGGAGGATACCTGCTGTATATGCGATCGAAAGAGGAAGACAATATTTAGGTGTCGGAATATCGCAGATAATGTGTGTTTGGGATGCGTGGTGCAATGGACAGTACAGAATCCAAATGGAAGCAATCCATGGCCGTGTTGTAGACCGCCATCTCCCACAGAATCATCTCGGTGAGTACTAGAATGTCTTGGCGACCAAATAGACTTCAGCGCCGACTTGGAATTAAGCCTGATCCGTTGAGGCTTAATAAACCTTCCCAACCTTCCCCACCTCTTGCTACTGAGGCAGAGAGTGAGTTTGATGTTACTATTAGTTTTTTAAATGAAGCTATTGAACCTGTCGTGGAAGAGCCTGCGCCAGCACCCGAACCGGAACCAGTAGTGGAAGAACCAGCGGCAGCACCCGAACCGGAACCAGTAGTGGAAGAACCTGCGCCAGCGCCAGAACCGGAACCAGTAGTGGAAGAGCCTGCGCCAGCACCCGAACCAGAACCTGTCGTGGAAGAGCCTGCGCCAGCACCCGAACCGGAACCAGTCGTGGAAGAACCTACGTCGGCACCGGATCCTGAACGAATCGAGTGAAAAGCTGGGCCGGC
>WLWF01003423.1_pt1 | contig 10424 bp, 20 predicted proteins | sample 6718331 | NCBI WGS metagenome assembly WLWF01 (sample SAMN12718692, study PRJNA515312) | sponge metagenome | isolation source: marine sponge | host: Mycale hentscheli | place: New Zealand: South Island, Marlborough, Capsize Point | collected 2003-05-01
CTCCCGTTCCAACAAACTTAACAATAGAGAACCCTGCTTTTGTGTTTGCTTGTACCGTACTAGTAATACTACCTTCTGTATTACTACTTGTAGTTCCACCGTTTGCTTTCCAACACCAAGCTACATACGGTCCTCTTGATGAATCATTAACAACACCACCCGAGTCTGTACCTAACGTGAATCCATCACTATCAAAAGAAGTAAAACCAGTTGGCCTATTTGCTTGAGCATTTACTGAGTTTGATGATAAATCGTTACCTGCGCCTCTTGTTGAATCGTTCCATATATGTGATTCAGCATTATTTCTATCTTTTATCCAAACTAAATCAGGTTGAAATCCTACACCTGTAATAGCATGAGTAGCGCTTGTACCGTTATATAAAACCGTATTAAAATGCTCGCTAGGTGTTGGGGGTATATCCTCTGATTGTAGATCTCTCCATGCTCCTCCATCCCAAAACTCTACTAAGTTGGTAGTCGTGTTATATCTCCACTCACCTGTACTTGGACTTGTAGGTCTCTCTGCAGTAGTTCCACTAGGCAACTTCAAAGCAGAGCTTAAACTTTCTAAGTCAAATAAATCCGGTGATGTAATTTTTGTCGTTGCCATATCTATTATTTAAAAGCCATATAAATGTAGTTATCTCCAGCATTGTTTAAAGACGCATTTCCAGTAACACCAATTGTAAAACCATCAGAATTAAAGATACAAGCATTTGCTGTTGTGGTTTCTGCTCCATTAGTATTTGGAAATAATCTTTCACTACCTCCTCTAGCACTATCCATTATATTCCAGTCCTCCACCCCTGTGCTTCTAACAAGCACAAAACTTGGTTGAAAACCTGTTACTACGTCTACATTAGATGCGCTTCCAGCGTATGTTCCAAATTTTGAATATCCAGCTACTGAATTAAAACAATATGCAATATAATTGTCAGTTCTATCTCCTACACCACTATCATTACCAATATTTACAACTGATGAAGTTGGCGCTGAACTGTATATTCCAGATGATTGTGCTTGAGCATTTGTGCTTTCTAACCTTAAAAAATAATCACCACCAGCTAAATCTTTATGCCATACAAACCAACTAGGTACAGCCCAATCAATATCTTTTATAATAACCATATCAGGAACTACACCTAATCCGTGACCAAAACTTTTCGCACTTCCATTTGCTACTCCTGTATATTTTACTATTGAGAACCCTAAACCTGTATTTGCTTGTACTGTACTTGTAAGTGTTCCGTCAGTATTACTGCTAGTAGTTCCCCCGTTTGCTTTCCAACACCAAGCTACGTAAGTATTTGGAGCTCTATTAGTACCACCATTATTGTCAACAGTAAACCCATCAGAATCAAATGAAGTAAACCCTTCAAAAGGAGCTGTATTAGTTGCTTGTGCTGCAGTAGAATTACTTTCAAGTTGTTCATTTATACCTCTCGTGCTGTCATAAATAGCGCTAGATTCACTACTATTTCTTCTTTTAATCCAAACCCAATCTGGCTTAAACCCTACTCCTGTAATAGCATGAGAGACATCGTTACCTGTATATAAAACTGTTTTGAAATAAACAGGTAGAGAAACATTGTTGATTTTTTGCCAAGCTGTTCCGTTGTAATATTCTTCACAAGAAGCTGAACTATCCGAAGTTTCATTGGTATTGTTTCTAATCATACCTGCCACATCTGTAGCAGGTCTATTAAATTGTGTACCTGTAGGCATTTTTAGTCCGCTCTCTGAAGTCGCTTCATTTAAATCTAGTACACCTGGTATTATTTTTGTTGTTGCCATATTATGTTTCTATCCAATTAATAGTTTCTTCATCCCAAATATACGACTTTCCATCGTTAGGATAATCAACTGGCGCTACCCACTTAGTCCTAATAACTTCTACATTATTATCTACACCTATAACCACATCTTTTAAAACCCAACTTTCATAAGGTTTATTATATTCAACTTGAGTAGTTGTCCACTCTTGCGCCTGTTCACACCAAAAATCTTTTCCTTCTACTTTTTCTACTGGAGCTGTCCATCCTGTCTCTGTACTCCATGACCAGCTTGGGTAAGGAGCAACTGAGTTATAGGGTTGAGATAAATACAAATAATCTACCCACTCTGTTGTATCTTCTTTCCACCAGTATTCTCCCTCTGGTCTTTCTACAGGACATTCCCATAAACAAGACTCTTCATTTAAAGTCCAAGACTCAAATGGCTGAGGCGAATAAAACGCATCTCTTACAGGATCATAAGTATATCCTACTCCTGCATAATTTTTTCTAAAAGGTGTGCCACCATTTTGGTGAACACCACCCATTGTATTGTAAGAAGTTCTTTTGCATAGTCCTCCTTTTCCATAATACCCTTCCCAGTAAACTGTGTTGTCTATTTCAACTGGCGGAATCGGTCCTTTTTCTTCAATTTTTTGTTTTGCTTCAGCTTCTATTTCTGCAACTTCTTCAGGTGTTTTACCTACTCTTGTGTGGTATAAATCTATCATTTCTTGCTCAAACTCTTCATCCCTACCAACCTCATATTTTATTTCAGATACTCCAGTAATTACTCCAGTTACTACGCAAAGTGCATTATCTATTTCTTGCTGCTTAGCATCTATCTCTTCTTGCTTTGATTCAATCGCAGCTGTGTCTTCCTCTGTTTGTTCTTCTACAGAAAGAAGGTTACCCATCTCACTCCATAATACTGAAAGCTCTTCTCTTAGAGTTCCTGTAGTTGCGTCGTTATTTAAAAATGCGTAATGTGCCATATTAACTAAAACTTATTGTATCTGTTCCTGCTGTGAAACTGGTTACTTTATCACTACCATCCGTAGCTGTTGAACTTGTTAATCCACTTCCTACTGATATAGTGTATGTGTTTGGATATCTTATAATCACTATTCCAGAACTACCAGCTCCACCATTAGCAGCTCCACCGCATCCACCTCCACCAGAACCTGTATTTACAACCGCATCTGAAGCATTAGTATTTCCACTAGAACCATCCCCACCAATAGAAGAACCACCAGAGCCAGCGGGGCCTGTAGAAGTACCTCCTCCACCTCCACCACCATAGTTTGCAGATGAACCTGTGATTAAAACAGCTAATCCAGTTCCTCCAGCACCTCCGCTTGAGCCTGAAGAACCATCAGAACCAATAGAACTTGCACCTCCTCCACCACCTCCAGCACCTGTATTGCCTGCTAGTAGTGTTCCCCCAGCTCCTCCATTAAATCCTTGATTGGCAGTTCCGCTTCCTCCACCTGATGTAAAATTTCTACCTGAACCACCACCAGAACCACCAGTGTTACCTTGTGCTGAACCAGCGCCTCCTCTACCACCACCTAGTGATGTTAGAGTAGAAATAACTGAATTTCCACCATCACTATGGTCTGAACCTGTTGTTCCTTTAGCACCACCTGCTCCCACTGTTACAGTGTAGCTAGTAGATAAAACTATAGATAATTTACTTTCATTTGCAGCTCCTCCCCCAGACGAAGAACCAAAAGATGTTCTAAGCCCTCCAGCACCTCCACCACCAACTCCACCTGCTCCAGCATTTGAAGCTCCACCTCCTCCACCTGCTACTACTAAAAAGTCTGCTTGAAAATCTACGCTAATTCCTGCAGCTGTTTCAGAGAATCTTTTCCACTCTACGTTGTCTTTGTATTCGAGTCTGCTGTCTGTTGTATTTAAACGTAGGTCTCCAGCAACTCCCGTTGGTCTTTGAGCTTCAGTTCCCTTAGCCCACACTAGACCTCCAGTGTTACCACTCATGTCAATTACGTTTGTAGTTACTTTGTTTGTTGCCATGAGCTGCCTGTTATTCTGTTATTACTACTTCTATTCCATTTGCTGCGGTTGTCGGTGGCGCTGTTGCGAAAGTTAATGTCGTTCCTGCAACTGTATAGTTTGCCGTTCCCCCAGAATCTTTGGAGTTTTGATATACACCGCTTATAAATATGTTGAGATTATCAGCTGCCGTTGGCGTTACTGATAATGTAAATGCTGTTGTTGAGTTGTTCCCTGTAAACTGGTCTTTCACAACTGATGTTCCTGTGGCAGTAGCAGCAATTGTAATTTCAGTAGCAGAAGTCTGAGTTAATGTTATTCCTGTTCCTTGTGTCAAATTAACCGCTGAATCAGTTCCAGCTGCTGCATCTAATTGTAAAGGAACACTACTTCCAGCTTTTGCTCCAGCCTGTAGAGTATATGTATCACCTGATGCTGTAGAGTTAATTGTTATTGAACTTGTGCTTGTATGCGCTAATGTTATATCAGTACCACCAATTAAAGTAATAGCATCATTTGTACCATCACTACCAGCTAAGTTAATATTTGTAGTTGCCGCTGGGACATCTACTGTATAAGTTGTACCAGATAGCAAGGATTTCGCTACCTGTATATTATCAGTTCCTTTATACCCAACGAAATAATCTATATCTGCTAGAGAAGAACCTGTTGTGAATTGTGAAAATTTTACTGCCATTTTATTTTTATTTATTCTGTTATTAAGTCGTCACTATTTAATTCTGATACCATTTGTATTGAAAGCTCAGTTATAATATCTTCACTTCCAAACGGAGCTGCCCCCGCCTGTCTTTGTCCTATCCAATTCCCTATGGCAATAAATGACGGCATATTACCAGAGAGCTATTATGTTATCAGCGCTTGTTCCTGTCGCAAAAACTTTAACTACATTCACTGGGAAAAAAGTTCCTGTGCTTACTCCTTGAAATGTTACATCATCTCCAGCTACCGTTCTTACTTTTAGATTTCCTGCTGTACCAATATATAACACAGCTCCTTCTTGATGACCGCCATAAATTACATAGTTCTTACCACTAGCAGCAAATATGTTTGCTGAAACAGTTAAGGTTGTATCACTCTCTACACCAATGACTACCGCTTGAGTATTGTCAGTTGTATTTACAATTATCATGTTTAAACTAACACCACTTGTTTGAAAAGTTGCATTAGAATCTATTAACTGAGTTGTGCTTCCTGTTGTTGTTGCGCCTGTTGGACCTGCAATTCCAATATTGGGAATGTCTGTATTGTCAGACTTATTAACCTCCCATGCTCTTCCGGCTTGTAATTTTTGATATGCCATTTTTTACTTTTATTTATTGTACGGAAATATTCGATTTAAACTATCTCGTCTTTCATCGCATCCGCAATCTTTATTAAACTTATCTGCTACTATATCCACAGCTCTTTTTATTCCTGTAAATTTAGTAAACTTTTCAATATCGTCTCCTAGACCTTTTGATTTCATTTTATACAAATACATTTTTCTTTTTCACAATCTTTCATCTTAAATGATATGGCATAGATCATCTTATTCCAATTACATTTAATAGAGTGAGTTAACCCACCCCACCACTTCGCTATTGCGTGTGATGTTTTAATAAGCCATGCTCCTAGTTTTTTCATAATGATTTATTTTTTACAACCAAAATTATTAGCATAATTTGCCATAGCCACTACAGCTTTAGAATACTTATCGGTATTCTTCATAACTGCAGAAGCGGCAGAGCAAGTAGACTTACCGGGCATGTTTTTACTTACCCAATTCGTAAATTTTCCTTCATTCTTTTTTTTGATTGCAGGAAATGCTTTTTTCTTAGTTCTGCCTTTAACCGCCATTACTTTTTAATTAATCCTGATAGGTGTTGTTTGACACTACCTTTCTCACCATGAGATTCGTAAACCATAGAATGGTCTCCGCCATAAGCATGCTTATATAATTTTTTAGACATAGCTTTGCTTTCGTCTCTTCTTGCTTTGTAAGATTGTGACTTTTTTCCGTTTTTAGCTCCTAGAGAATCATCTAGTCGAGCGTTGTATCCTTGTTTCATAATTTATAAATTTATAACAAAGATACTAATATTTTCCTTGTCTATTTTTTGGGGAAGATTTTGTCGAGCCACCTGAGCCAGCCCATAGATTTTTACACGACCAGTAGCGTGCTGTTAATTTTGATTTAGCAGTAGAACACTTATGTCTAGCTCTAAAACTTTTACGAGCTGCAGCAGAATAATTATGACCGTAACCAGTTGCGCCAAAGTGTATAAGTTTTTCTTTGCCGTTCTCACAACCCTTGACCATTTTCTTTTTACCAGGCCTGTCAGACTTCATTGGCTTGTTGCAAGCCATGCTGCTTTTACTCGCCATGTTATTTTTTTGCAATAAACTTAGCTTTAGGATCTGCCGCAGTAATACCAGGGTTTTTGTCTAACCCATAAATAACACTCTGCATACCTAAATTGTTTCTTTTCCCTTTACGGGCTTTTTTATTCATCTTGCTCATAACTTACTTTTTTTTTGGGACACAGTTAGGAACCTTACGACCTCCTTTTAATTTAGTGCCAATCATTTCGTACCCTGACCAGCATGGAGATTTTTTTCTACCTCTCTTCATTTTAGCCATTAGTACCCTGACCCCATTTTTTTCTCCATGCCGTAGCCTGGATTGTTTTTAACTTTACCCTTCATCATTTTTGCAAATGCGTGAGCTTGTGCTTTTCCTACTGCGTTGTAAGGAAAAGTTTTTGTTCCACCTTTAAATTTTACTGTTGGCATATTTACTTTTTTTATAGATTAATAAATTAGGGAAATCTTTAGTGCTTCCCTTTGAACACTTGTAATCGTATTTGTTTTTATTTAAAGAGCTTTTGTTCATTACGCTCCTCTTTTTTTCTTGACTACCACACTATCAGACTTTGTTTGCTTATATCTAGGTGTCATCTTCTTCGTGTCTATCCTATATGGAAACCCCTCTGAATTAACTTTGTAAATACTATCTAGCTTTTGTATGATATTATTTCTGGCTGGAATACTATCCATTGCTTTTTTGAGATGACCTTTTATGTGTGCCATAATATATTTATTTAGTTGTTCTTTTTCTAACTCTAGCTGTTCTTTTAGCTTGTCTTTTTATTGCGTTTTGAGTTCTAGTTGTTTTCCTAGACGCTTTATTTACTTTACGCTGAACAAATTTTTTAGCTCTTTTGGTTTCCCTTAAAGATTTTCTTTCTGCTCTTCCTTCTTTTCTAGCCTGTTTAGCTGTCGTAGGTTTTTTTACCGGTGCTTTTTTTAGAATAGCCCCTGTTGGTTTAGATGGTCCTGCTGATTTTACAACCCCTGAAACTCTTGATTTAATAACATTAGAAACAGTATTAACAGGAGTTCTTTTAGTGGTTTTAGTTTTTTTCTTTTTACCTATGTTACCTAATTTCTTGAAATAAGCCTGCATAGTAGCTTTATTCTTACCTCCAGATGAAGTAGATGTTACGCTTGTTTTTTTTACTCTTCTTTTTTTTGGTGGTGGTAGTGCCATAATTTTATTATTTTTACAAATATACAAATTCTAATCTAATGAAATTAAAAGTGAATGATTGCCTAAAATACTGGAGAGTAATTCGATACTACACAAAAGCTAAGTATGCCTTAACAACTGCTGATCTTGATATGCTTTTGTTTTTATACAGCGAAGACATATTTTCTAAAGAAAAGTTTGTAGAGTTTGACAACCTGCTTTCGTGGGATGAAGATAGATTTGATCGTTTGCTCCGTGATGGATGGATAGAGGTATTTCGTAAACGTAGAAAAAAACATAAGTCTTTGTATGGTCTTACTTTTAAAACTCAAAGAGTAATTAGTTCAATATATAAAAAATTATCAGGCGAAGAAATTCCAACTGATTTAAGCAACAACCCTATGTTTGCAAAGAATGTAAAGTACTCAGATAAACTTTATAGAAATATGATTCTTGAGATGAATCATTTTAGACAACAACAACGACGTCTTTCTCCTGAATAATTGTAAACACATCGTCTTTTATAATCATAGAGTATCCAGCTCGTTTATCATAGAAGATTAAATCTCCTTCTTTTAAAAACCCTACCTCAGTACCGCTTTTTATTATAACTCCTTTTTTATATCTTAGTTGGTTGGCGTCTTCCGAACTAAGGAGTAGACCGGAAGCTGTTTTAATTTCTTCCTCAATTGTTTTTATAATTATATTTTTTCCTATTGGTTTCATGTTTTTATTTTAAGATGCGACTGTTAAAAAAAGTATTAACAGAAAAAAAAGTATTAGGTAATCTAGCATATCTTCTAAAAAGTTTTTCATCTACTGCTTTTATAATCTAACACAAATCCTATCGCCACTAAAACATTCATACCGATTGAGGATGCTATCTCCACTAGATCATGAAACGAATGAATTGAAAGATGTATGTGTCCCACAATCCAAAATGGTATGGCTAGGTTCTGACTTATCCAGATAAGAGTAAACTTAATTAGCCTCATAACTTCTTGCCATAGTAACAATTGCATTGGTTGATAATATTGTAACAGCTACACTCACCGCATTTTGAAGTGCCTGCTTGGTAACTTTTAGTGGGTCTATGATTCCCATCTCAATTAAATCCCCTTCCTTGCCGCTCTTGACGTCAAGCCCTATACATTTTTGATTATACACCCTATCGTTTTCTATCCCTGCATTCTCTTGTATTTGCTTTAGGGGCTCTAACAGTGCTCCCCCCAAAATCGCCTTGGCGATTTTTTTATCAGAATTTTTCCCTCCTTGCAATAACAACCCTTCTTGGTACAGAGCAAGCCCTGCTCCAGGAAGTATGCCTTCCTCAAGAGCCGAGCGCACTGCGCATACCGCATCGTCAACTCTATCGTAAAGTTCTTTCTGTTCAAGGTCCGTGTTTCCCCCCACGTATATAACACCAACACCTCCTGTCAGAGAAGCGATACGTGATAGTATAAACTCCTTATCTATTTTTTTAACCGTTACAGAGTGCGCATCCCAAAGCTGTTCTACTCTCTCGCTGATAAGTTCTTGGTTTACGTGAGAATCATCCTTGAGTATTATACTTGAGTCCTTGCTAATGATTATTTTCTTTGCACGACCTAGGTCATCAAACTTCATTATGCTCATATCATCTCCGGTCTTTTCAGAAAAATAAGTAGCCCCTACTGACAGAGCTATGTCTTGCATCAGTTCATGTTGCTTATAGCCAAAGGAGGGTGGAATTATGGCACAAAGCTTCAAGCTGTTCTTCATCACATTCGCCGCTAGGGTGTTTATGACATTACCAGAACAAGGCGCTACTATTAGTAATTTTTTTCCTTCATTGATTATTGGCTTTAGTATGTTCTCAATAACCAGTATGTTGTTTATCTCTGCATCAGAGACTAGAATATGCACATCCTCCATGACACACTCATCTTTTTTGTGGTTGTTTATAAACAGCGGAGAGGAATATCCCCTGTCTATTTTTAAACCATTGGTAGTCTCGAAGCTGGTCTCAGCTCCCTGAGCTTTCTCCACAGTTACTATCCCATTTTTCCCTACCGCTAAATATGTATTGGCTATTATCTCACCCGTATGGGTGTCGTTATTGGAAGATATTGTGGCTACATCTAGCAGTTTTTTATCCGATACTTTGCGGGATCGTTTTTTTAAGTTCTTTACAATGCCCTCTGTTAGTGAGACCATATCCCGAAGGACCTGCGTTTTATTATCCGCATACTCCAGCTCTTCTATGCCTTTCTTCACAAGCGCTTCTGTAAGAACTATTGCCGTTGTGGTGCCGTCCCCTGCATTGGCCGCAGTACGAGACGCTGCCTCTCGCAGCATCTGCACGGCAAGATTCTCCACCGGGTCCAAAAGCTGTATGGACTTAGCAACTGTAACCCCATCCTTGGTCACGGTTATACCGTGAGTATGTGATGGTGACTCTATAAGAACTGTGTTACCCATAGGGCCGAGCGTTGATTTAACAGCCGCTGACATTTTTGATATACCTGTGATTAGTTTCGACCTTGCGTCTTGTCCAAAGTGCAAGTCTCTTGGTGAGTACCCTCCAGTAGTTTCCATTTAATTAGATTTGATTTATTCAAAGATATAAAAAGATTTTTAACTCCATGTCGAAAATGTCGATTTTTACCCTCCCTATACTCCCTTATTGTTTTTTTATATTTTATTTTTTTTATATAAGGAAAACCTGACTACTTTTCGACATAATCGACATAAGGATAAAAAGAGTATAATAAGTGATTGTAAATCAATAAGTTAATCCATGTCGATTTTAAAAAATTATCGACATAGAATCGACATATATGTCGATTTTACACCAATTCTAAAATAAAAAAAGGTTACCCCATTGAGGCAACCTCTTATACACTAACACTAAAACTAATTTTATGGGTAACTAATCCATAAACCTTTCAAGCATTTTTGCTCTCTGAATCCCTTCAGCGATCTGCTCAATATTTTCTTGACGCTTAACAGCCTGACGCATCTTAGATGCTTTTTCAATTCCCATCATGCTGTTTGGTCTACCGTTTATAAGTCTACCATCCTTAACGTATAGTCCGTCAACGAAGTCACTTATTTTACTGTAA
>WLWF01003424.1_pt1 | contig 10423 bp, 4 predicted proteins | sample 6718331 | NCBI WGS metagenome assembly WLWF01 (sample SAMN12718692, study PRJNA515312) | sponge metagenome | isolation source: marine sponge | host: Mycale hentscheli | place: New Zealand: South Island, Marlborough, Capsize Point | collected 2003-05-01
GAAATTACGAGCACCCCGCCGCCCGAATTCTGCGGAGCGCTCGCACAAAAGTGGGGCAACGCGGTGTTGCATCATCGTTGTCCCCGCAAGAAGCTGAAGCAAGACCAAGCAGTTGGCCGGAAGCGGCCACAACAAACCGGTCGCGAACCTCGAACCCTGTAGGACCTTACGTAACTTCCCGATTCGTTGGCTTGATCCCGATCTGACCGATTATTAGGGCAAACTCTGCTGTCAACACGAACACCAGAGGTCTAGCGATGCAGCAGGCCTTCTCTCTCTCTCGCAATTGCGCAGCAATCTGACACCTATGGAGACTTCCGATGTGCACCCGTATTCTTTGGAACTGCAGCAGCCATGCGGTGATGACCGGTCGTACGATGGACTGGCCCGAAAGCACACGGCCAGTCCTCACCGCTCTGCCACGGGGCATGGCGCGCAACGGTGGGATGGCTGGCGGGGAGACAATTGTAACCGAAAACCCGGCCCGCTGGACGTCCGTTTACGGCAGCTTGGTGACGACGGCTTACGGAATCGGCACCTCTGATGGCATAAACGAAAAGGGGCTGGGCATCCACATGTTGTTTCTCAACGCCACAGACTTTGGCATACGGAACACGGACCTGCCGGGCCTACAGGCGGGCCTCTGGGGCCAATATCTCCTGGACAACGCTGCCACGGTCGCGGAAGCGCTTGACCTACTCGCCGCGGTCCAAATTGTAATGGTGGAAACAAATGGGCACAGAGCGAACCTGCACCTCGCCATCGAGGACGCCGACGGCGACTCTGCCATCGTTGAGTACATCGAAGGTGAGCCGGTGGTGCACCACGGCCGAGATTTCGTCATTATGACCAACGATCCGGCCTACGACGCTCAGCTTGCGATCCTCGAAACTGAGGACTTTTCGCATCCTGCGAGCAACATGCCGCTACCCGGCAACGTCAACCCGATTGACCGTTTTGCCCGCGCTGCCTACTTTCTCAGTCTGCTCCCCGACCCCGAGAGCGAACGTGAAGCTGCAGCAAGCATTCTTGCAATTGCGCGCAATGCGTCGGTGCCCTTTGGCGCTCCGTACAAGGGATTCGGCATTTACAGCACCGAGTACCGCACAGCTACCAACCTGAATGATCAGCGCTATTACTTCGAACTGTCTAACAGCCCCAACGTAATTTGGGTCGAACTCACCGCGCTCGATCTGGACGCTGACTCACCCGTTCAAACGCTTGACCCGGACAATATTGAACTATCAGGAAATGTCACAAGCCGTTTTACTCCGGCAGCCGCTCCGTTCTGATTTCCTACGCGCTTCGCCTTCAGACGTATAGCGGCCAATAAGACAGGCGAGCCGAGTTAATTTGCGACCCAAATGCGCAGGAGCCAACCAACTGCTCGTAGACGTTGGATTGAGCGTGGAAGCCTTGTCGAGGCTGAACGCGTCGCCACCATGCTTGTTTAGACCGTGCAATGCTGTGCCGAAGAAACGGCCGACTGGAGCGAATTCGCGTCAACGGTGGCTATTAAATCTTGCGGTCGGACCAGCGGACCAGTCGACTTAGCGTTCGCTGTTGACAGTCTCGACGAGTCAATTTTCATTGGAGCTTTAGACGGATCCAGCGGCGGCTGTGTTCGTACCCGACGAGACATTCGGCTGAGCGTCGAAAGTGATATCTCGGCGCTGATGCCTCGGCCACACGAGTTACCTCCTCGTCGGCAGGCGCAGTGCGTTGCGGCATGCGGGTCCATGCTCTGAACGTTGACGATCGGCACGACGCGCGTACGCCGAACAACCTCAGACGTGGTGCGCCGTGGATTAACCAACGCTTATTGTGCCGGGGTTAAGGCCGTCGGCGCGTCGAGTGCACCCGTTAGGCCCTACGCAGCCGTGGCCTCCGGACTTTTGGAGACATCGTTGCTCTTGGGACGCGGAAGACCAAAGCTGACAAGAAGACCCATGAAGACGAAACCGGCAGCGACCATCGAGGTGTTGCGAGCTGCCTCGGTGTAGGCGTTGCGGGCATCCGTTGCCTCCGGAGCTAGTGCCGGAACTTCGTCGAGTTGCACGATTGCCTGACCCGCTGTCGAACGAATCATTTGCGTGATTTGACTGCGCTTCTCGTCGGTCAAGTTTGGTTCCGCCTCGAGGGCGTCATTCAGGTTCGAAGCGAGGCCGCTAAACAGAATTGCACCGAGGCAAGCGGCGCCGAGCGCAGAGCCAACCTGGCGGAATGTTGAAGTCATTGCCGACGCCTGACCTGAACGTTCTGCTGGCACGTCTTCGAGGACCACGTTCGTCAGCTGCGCTGTTGCGAAACCCACGCCGAGTCCATAGAACACCAATGGGATCGCAAGCGACCATGGGGTTCGCCCAGGTGACAAGGTCAAACCGATGCCGATGATGGACACCACTTCGAGCGCCATGCCCAGACGCACGACGTTGGTTGAGCCGATTGCTGCAGATACGTGGCGAGCAGCGCCGCCAGCGGTCAGCGTGCCAATTGCGAGCGTGGCCAATACTGCGCCAGTTGCGAGTGGGTCGTAGCCATGAACGGACTGAATCCAAAGCGGAAGAACAAAAAGAATCCCAAATTCGCCAAGGCTGACAACGAGAGCGACAACGTTTCCGAACCCGTACCTTCGAATCTTGAACAACTCAAGGTCGATAAGTGCCGCTTGACCGTGGCGTGATCGCATAGCTTCCCAGAAGCCGAGGCCGACGAGTAAGGCCAAACCCCCAATCAGCGCGACTGGCACGGGTGAGATGGCGCCCTCGGCAAAGGACGCTGGTCCGAGCTCAAACTCGCTGATGGCCACCCACCACCCATAATCCTGCCCTTCGATCAGACCCCATACGATCAGGCCTAGACCAGAAGCCGACAACACGATCCCCAGCACGTCGAAGCCTTTGACGTCAGGCCCTTTGGTCTCGGGCACGAGAAGCCGAATGGCGACGAAGGCTGCGAGACCGACCGGGAGATTGATGATGAAGGCCCAACGCCAAGAGAATTCCTCAGCAAGAAAGCCGCCGAGGAGGGGACCAAGGGCTGCAGCACCACCAAAAACTGCACCCCAGAATCCGAATGCTTGTGCTCGACGCTTCCCAGTGAACAGAACATTGATGACCGCAATCGAAGACGGCAGCATCATCGAAGCACCAACGGCTTGAACAGCGCGAAAGCCGATCAGCATTCCACTCGACTGCGACAGGGCACTTCCAAATGAAGCAGCCACGAAAATCACGATCCCGACCAAAAACAGCTTCCGCCTGCCGAAGCGGTCCGCAAGGAGGCCGACAGTGATTAGCAGCGAAGCAAACACGAGCGAGGAGATGGAGTTAACCCACTGCGCCCCCGTTTGGGTGAGCCCCAGATCGTCGATCATGTCTGGAAGTAAGACATTGACGACTGAGCCATCGATGATGATGATGCTCAGACCCAGCAAAAGAGCAGAAAGCGCCCACCACGGATGGTCCACTGTTGATGGCAACTTGTCGTCTTGAAGCTCGTGCACGGCGTCAAGCTAGCTTGACGGCGCGCGAACAGTCCTCTCGCTTTATGAGATCTGGAGGTTCGCATTTCTTAGCTGCGGTGCATTGGCTCGATAGGGGCGGGCACCCGTCGCAGTTCAAGTTTGGATCCAAAGTAGGCACCGCCTACGAGATTCCAGTTTTCCGAACCCAGCCAGATCTAAGCCCGGTGTTCGTGTTCAAGCTTCGTTTAATACGAACGATACGATCGCGTTCTCTAATCTCTCCCGACAGGTTGTTCCTCGCATGAAGAAACCATTGGCCTCTACCGCATCGATCTCGCTAGCCCTCGCTCTCGTAGCGTGCGGCTCAAGCGATGCTTCAGGTCGCGACTCGATTAACAACATGGACGAACTCGCCGAATACGCGTGGTCTGTGATCCCCGAGGACGATCGGTTGGCACTTTGCGAGGTCGTGGGCGCCTTCGGAGTCGACGGTTCGATCGATTTCGTGAAGCAGGATGATCCCGAGTGGAATCAGCCACTCGATTTTGATGACACGGACATTGAATTTGATGACGTGACAGTTGACCCAAATGACTTTGTCGATAACACGACTGGAGATTTCGTGACTGCAATGTTCACCAAGGCTGAAAGCGACTGCAGCACCTGAGACGGACCCGCGCCCGTGGTATCTTTGGACGAGGACGCTGGTACGTCACGACCGACAAAGCATCGGGCATCGTCAACGATGTCAATCAGTGGGGCCTCGAACAAGGCAACCCGCGTTACATCATCGATCTGATTAAGCGAGTCGTCATCGTGGCGCGCCGTGCGGTCGATGCGCTGGAGGCTGCGCCCGTAGCTGTGTCCGCTTGAACGCAGGCCCCGGTCCTCGTTAGCCCGGGACGTTGATCGCCGTGCCGAGGCCGATAATCGTGTCTTTGCCTTTCACGGTGTCCCAGGCGATCACGCCGGTCAGGTCCGCGACAACATCACCAAAGCTCAGAAAGAGAATCGCGACAAGATCCGCAGCGTGATGGGAGCAATCGTCCGCAACCAGCACGGCATCATGGACACTTTCGACAGCGCCAAGCCGAAGCCGGCCCCACTGCTGAAAACCAATCAGGAACTACGCGCCGAGCTTGGCTTACTGCACCTTGAACGCGACTCGTTGCAAGAAGCCGGTCGCCCGATCAGCCACCGAGTGTTTATGGCTACGAGAAACTGCCCAGAATACAAGGCCTGGCGCAAAGCGCAGCAGACCGCGAAGTACGAGTACGCCCAGGTTGACGTGGCCCGTTTGCAGCGGTGGCCGAACCTCGCCGGCAGCAACGCCAAGTACCTCGAGATGATGGCGTGGTGCGAGCAGCAGTACGCACAGATCCGTGACGACGCTAAGGCCGGCAAGTACAGCTAACGCTCACATCCTCAGCTAGGGGGCGACGCCACCAACAGATTGATCACACTCAATGTGTTACGCCGTTGGCGCCTATCTCTACGGTCGCGAAAGGGCCTGCGCAGTTTCCGAAACTGGTGGCTCTTACAAACTGTATAACTTAGGCACAGAAGGCGATGCTGATACTGAGTTTCTTGAGATGGCTTTCACTGGCACAGGTGCTAGTTCTAAGGGCATCATCAGCGTAGGCTCTACAGGTGCAGGTGCAGATAGAGAACTAATCCTAGCAGGTAACTCGTTTCGTATCAGAGGTGGCGGTGGTGTTGGCGACAGTAATGTCACCACCGGACATATTGGTAAATGTCCCAATGTCTATGGACCCATGAAACGCCTGTACGATGCCGGTATTGTCGAGGATGCCAGCTCCGTTCACCGTTCCTGTCGTCGAAATGCCACCAACCCGAAGGGTGCCGCCATTGGCGAACGCCCCACCGACGGTCAAGGTTGTAGTTTCGTCAACGGTGATCATATTACCCGCTGCCGTCGTGACAGCACCGTTAACAACAAGAGTGCCTTGATCCAAATCGAGGGTCGATGAGTTCGCCAGCGTCAACGAGTTGATGGTCGAGCTGCCAGCGGTATTGTAATCAACGTTGAACGAGGCGCCATCAATGACGGTATCGGCGCCACTGCCTGGAATCGTATCGGGATTCCAGTTAGCCGCTGTGAACCAATCAGATTCCGCACTCGGGCCACCGTCAAAGGTAACCGCACCGACCGGGTTCATGTTTACGGAAATGGTGTCCGTGGTAACGCTGCTATCGCCGTCACTTTCTTCGAGCGTGAACTGTATGGTTTTGGTGGTTGTTTCGCCGGTCGTGACATTTTCGAATTCAATGTTCTGAGCCAGTTCTTGGACCGCCGCTAAGGATGCGTCAGCATTGAGCGTAATCACCAGCGCGGCTGTACCCGTACCGCCCGTAAAGGTTCCAATGAGTGTGCCAGCATAAGAGACATTGGAACCAGAAACACCGATCTGACCGGCGCTGGTACCAACGTTCTTAATGGTTAGGCGGTCATCGGTGGTGTTATTCGCCGTGATCGTGATGGTCAACGTGCCGCCCTGATTCAGGGTATCCAGTTCGAAATCATCGATATCCGTTAGGGTGGCTGCGGCATCAAGTATAACCATACCGTCGGCATCGTTGTATCCGAGCGGCGTGTTGGTAATGCTAATCACCGCATCGTCATCGACGGGCTGCAGGCTGATATGTGCGTCTTGGGCAATCGGACAGTTGGTGCCGTCATCAACTGTAAACAAAATTATATCAACATCGACATTGTTGTCATTGGCAACCGGGACATAGATGACCCAACCGTTGGCGTTGGATACCGTTTCGCCATTACTGATGGGCGTGGTCGGTGTAGCCCCATCCACCGTCTGATAAAGCGTGCCGGTTGTTGGAACCGTCGTGACGATGATTGTTAAGGAGTCACTCTCTGGATCATTGCCACCCAGCTGGATGGTCATTTGTTGATCTTCGGAGCCGTAAAGCTCGAACGGGCTGTTCGGTTGAACTGGTGCAGAGTCGTTAGAGAATCCGGCGTCACCATTAAGAGTGCCGTTCTGAGAAGTGTCGAAGAAATCGACGGCCACCAAACCGCCGCCGTCATCAAAGCCCCATTTGCCTCTAACGTCACTGGTCCCGGCTGAAAGTTGACCACCAAAGACTGTCGCGATTTCGCCGGCACTCTTCGCCTCGTCCCACCAGACGACCTCATCAATGAGCCCGGTAAACTCACCGACTGGGGTTGTGCCATCTAAAGTCGTTGCACCAATCCAAGCTGAGTCATCGGTATTGTCTGCGCCAAACACAGTAATGGTAGAACTCCCGACCAACGTACCGTTGACATAGAACGCTGCCGTTGCGCCGGAGACCGTAACTGCGACATGAGTCCAGACACCCGCTGCGATTCCGACTCCACTTGTTGAAACGGTACTGCCACCGAGAACACCTAATTCAAGATCGCTGCCACTCAAGCTGAACGAGACACCATCTACAGAACTCCCAGCTCCGTGGGCAATGATGGTTTGGGTCCCACTGACAGTGGTCGGCTTAATCCACGCCGAAATGGTGAAAGAGGTTCCGCTGGCGCCACCCTTGAAACCTGAACTCGATCCAATGTCGACGTAGTCGCCCGCGCCATCAAAACTAATTGAGTTCCCAGCAAAGGGCACCGGCGGCTGGTTTGCTGCGCCGGTGACGGTGGTGTTTAGACTAACGTCGTCTTCGCCGAAGTGGGACGTGCCGCCATGGTAGGTGGCGTCACCGATGATAGGCGTGGGCTCGGTGCCACCTGTCGAGAACGATCCACCATAGTTAGAATCGACCGCTAACACCTGTAGCGGCGGTGGTGAACCGCTATAGCCGGATACGGGTAAAAAGCGAATCTCGGTGCTGACACTCAAAAGGAAGGCAGAATCAAAATTCGAAGACTGGCTAATATCAGTCCAGTTGCTTCCACTATCAGTGCTGTACTGCCACTTTCCTTCGGTTGCCGGATTAGCCGTGTTGGCGACAACGGCAACGCCGACAAAGGTGTCGTTCTCCGCATCGGAATAGAGTGACGAAAAGAGATTAGAAACCGTATCCCCAGCCGGGTTGGTGTCATCCTGAACGATCGAGGCCAGCGTTCCGGGGCCCGATAGTTTGGGCGCATCCGCCACCGCGCCAACGGTAATGTTTACGGTCTGCGTCGTCGTACCGCCGTCAGAATCCGTCAGCGTAACGGTGACCGTATCATTGCCATTGAAATTGGCGTTAGGCGTGTAAACGAAACCGTCCGCGCCGACAGCGGTGGTACCGTTGGCTCCATTGCCCGCGGTGACGGTGATGTTATTGACGGTGCCGTCGGGATCAAAGCCTGAGACAAAAAATTCATAGGGTGTGTCTTCGAGGGTAGAAATTGAATTGCCGTTGCCGACCGGCGGAGAATCAAATAGCCATTCGATAGCGCCGACGATGGTGCCATCGTCCCTGCCCGTGGCATCCGTTACCGTTGATCCAGCGCCATCGGTGAAGGGGTAGTAGGCCACGAGGTTAGCGTCGGTGATTGTAGCGCCGTGATCCGCTAGAGTTGCGATGGCACCGGCGCCCTGAACGTTGCCGAAAATCGCCACGTCGCGAACGGCACCATCAAAACTGGCGGTCCCTGTGTCATCGGTCACACGACCGATCAGAATGTTATCGGCACTGATCTGCCGCGCGTTCCCTGTCAACGTCGCGGTACCCACCGAAGCGCCGTTGACGAATAACTCCATGGCTCCGCCAGAGCTGTCGTAGGTCGCCGTGACATGAATCCAATTATTGGATGTTAATCCTGTATGCGAGGCTACATCGACACTACTGCCGTTGCCCATTTCGAAAGACAAGGTGTCTGAATCTGCATTGTAGATGAGAGCGAAGTCGCCATTTGCGGGGGCCGAACCACTTGGATGCTTGGCCAGAATGATTTGATCACCGGTTGCACTATCGGAGATGAAGAACCAGGCAGAGACGGTGAAGCTGGTCGGGAGTTCATTGACACCGGTATCGACGTAATTCCCGCCAACCAAACCCAGCGCACTGGCTGAGTGGATGGTATTCGCACCGCCAAACCCTGTTCCATTGAGTGCGGTTCCGCCAGACACAAGATTAAGCGCGTTGGTGCCGTCAAAATTCTCAAAGTCGTAAGCGATGAGCAGATTTGTTGCAGTTGCACTGGGCGTGCCTGTGAACCCGGATGAAATAGTCGATGCATCGAGCACCGTGTCCCAAAGCCGCGCCTCATCAATTCCGCCACGGAAAAAATCGGTGGCGTCGGAGCCGACCACAAAAGGACCGGTGGTCGAGAAAGATGGATCGCCACTGCCTGCGATACTGGGCGTAGCGCCGGTATCTTCGACGCCGTCGACATACAATTTCAAGGTGTCCGTCGATGCGTCGAAGGTGTAGGCAACGTGATGCCAATCATCGTCATTAACCGTGACGGAAGACACCAACTGCAGACCATTACCCGACGAATCTATGACGTTAATGGTCAATACACCGTTGTTCAGAAATGCCCTGCCCAACCCGCTAGTATTGCCGACCGCAACAATTGGATGAATACCCGAGCCGGAGCCCTCGCCCGAACGGAACCACGCTTCAACCGAATGCGAGGTAATCGTTACATCGTTGTCGCTCAAAATGTGATCGTCGACACCATCAAACTGCATGTAGTGGTTGCCGAAGGTGACGCCCGTGGCAACTGGGTTTTGGTTCGCCGTTGGTTCAACAACCGCGTCGGCGCTGATCGTACCCGTGCCAGTCGTCGACGTGCCTAGAAATGCACCAACCGGCCCCGACAGAACGACAGAAAACGTTTCCTCTCCTTCCGGTGCAGCCGCCGCGCCATCCCCAATGATAGGAACGCTGATCGTACCGCTCAGCTGACCGGCTGGGATGGTCAGGGTGCCACTTGTCGCCGTGTAGTCGCTGCCTGCTAAAGCAGTCCCATCAGCGGTTGTGAAGCTGACCGTAACATCTGTGGCGGAGACTTCTGTCAGAGAAACTGTAAAGCTAGCCGCCCCGCCGGTGGAATCAGTAATCGTTGTGCTGCTTATGGAAAGTTCGGGGAGAGTAACAGACTCATTAATGGTGACTGTTGCGCTGCTGGGCGTCCCGAGGTTAGTCCCCGTCTCACCTATTAAATCGATCGTGAAGGTCTCGGCCGCTTCTAGAATGCCATCATTAGCGATGCCGATGGTTACGGTCTGTGTTACCTCACCGGCGGCAAACGAAACAGAACCGCTCAATGTGCCGTCGGTAAAATCTGCGGCCGTGATGTCAGCGCCCGATATTGTGTATAAGCCACCTGCGGCGACCGAGGTATCGCCGCCTCGAGTGAAAGTCAAAACGACGGCACTGCCTTCATCCACTGACGTCACGTCGGCCGTGACGGAGATAGTCGGCCCGGGGGGATCAGCCTCAATCGTGACTATGGCTAAATCGGCGCCACCAGCAGAGTTAGCATTCGCGTCGAGGATAAGGCTCAACTCAATTGTTTCAGCGAGCTCTGGAACCGACAAACTAGCATCTTGAAGGATTGTTATCGTGCCGGTGACTTGAGTATCACCGGGCGCAAATGTGCCGCTCTCAGATGATATATTGTAATCTACTCCCGGAATCGCGTCGCCTCCGAGTTGGAGGTTAAACGTGTTGCTCCCCAATAATGAGCCTGACCGCGTCACCGTGTAGGTGATAACCGTCTCACCCATATCGTTGACGGTTGTTTGGTCCACGGACAATGAGATTGACGGAAGAACATCTTCGCCGATGGTGGCACCGGCCGCCGCGTTATTAATAATCACTTCAGTGGCGGGGGCATTCGACGAGATTTGCAGGAAGAAGGTTTCCGCCACTTCGCCAAACGTCGTCGCCGTATCCGCAATGATGGGAACGGAAACAGTCTTGGTGGTTTCGCCCGGCGCAAACGTCACCGACCCCGCCGTCGCGGTATAATCCTGCCCGGCGACTGCCGTG